>CEWR01040082.1_pt1 | contig 10147 bp, 6 predicted proteins | sample 356321 | NCBI WGS metagenome assembly CEWR01 (sample SAMEA2621551, study PRJEB7988) | marine metagenome | biome: marine biome (ENVO:00000447); feature: mesopelagic zone (ENVO:00000213); material: "saline water (ENVO:00002010), including plankton (ENVO:xxxxxxxx)" | depth 790 m
CCAATTTACAGTAGGATTTGTAATATCTGCTGTAGAATAATTAGTCGTATTTCCATTAGAGTATGTTCTTATTCCAAGCCCTCTTCCAGACTCCCTTAATCTAAATGGACCTGAAGCATCATCACAAACAATTGTCTGATTACCACTATATACCGTAGATGCTATTCCTGTAACATCAGCGTCATGTATCTTATTTTGTTCCCAGATAACTTGCCCATTTGAAGCATCTATAAATAACTCTCTTCTACTAAATGGTTTTTGAGCGTAAATATTAAACTTATACACCAACTTCATTGGAGCTTCAACTAATCCTCCATCATTAATCCATACTATTTCTCCTTTAGGAAAATATGTAGCATCAGAATTATCAGTTTCTTCTTTTAATTGCTTCTCTTCACTATCTATCTGCCATTTATAGATATCTGCGTTGATATAAGACAATGCATAATTCAAAGCATTAGATTCTGAAAGAGATGCATTAGACGCTACCTCGACATTACTAAATAAAGTACCATTAACTGAAATAATTTTCCCATTTCTCACGTGGGCAATAAATCCTGACAACTCAACAGGAATATCATTTATTGTTTGTTGATATCGATAATGTGTCATTCCTAAAGAACCTTCTTCTTTTCTAATCAATCTTATTCCTTGCTTTTGATCAGAGGTATAAAATTGAGTCAACCAACTCTCTAATTTGTCAAAGGGCAATTCTTTTCCCTGTCTAAATTTTACATAATTTGGAACTGATGTAAAATGTTTTAATCTTATAATTTCACTGTTATCAATTTTATCTTGGGCCTTTTTACCTTTTAGTATCGTTGTGTTTCTTGATGCAGAAACAGTTAAAACAGTAAATACCGAAAGAATCAGTAATGCTTTTTTCATGTTCAGAAGTGATTTAGTTAATTAATCGTATAAATTTAATTTATTTTTTTTTGACTTCAAAGGACAAAGGACTCCAAAAAATAATTTTACGATACTATTTGATTAACGGTAGTGTTAATTATAACTTCGGTTAAATCTGAATTTAAAAGAAAATGAATTGAGTAAATTATTTTATCTTAAACATTATTTACTCAATTTATTTTCTTTTACTAACTCTTCTAAATAGGTTCTCTTCCCATCTAAAAAAACAATAATAAAAGCATCATCCTGCCCTTTCCTTTTTGCTTTTCCTAAGAGATCAGTTGCATCTTTTAGCATTGTAAAACTTCCAACCATAAAACGGGTTAAACCATCATCTAATTCTAGCCTTTCAATTTTCCCTAAAGACTTAACACTTTTCTCTTCAAAGTTTTTAGCATTTGTTAATGCTGCAACTTGCACCTTATAAATTAGTCCTGGTGCAGTTTTACCTCCATATTCTGCCAATATGTCGTCTTCCGACATTCCATCCAATGAGCTATCGTCTTGAAGCATTTTTTTTAATTCTAATTTATAACTTCCATTTTCATCAGTAATATTATCATTTACTTTGGTTTTAGTAAAAGCTCTACCCATTTTAGTCACCCTACCTTCCAATGTATACACTGAATCCTGGATTGCACTCTCATCAATTTCTTCTATGTACAACTTATAATCATCACCCGCAGGTAGTTTAGAAAAATTATATCGACCTGCTCCATCTGTTGTATCTGCCAAATTAAAAGTCCTATCCTTATTTGTGATATTAACCACCAATTTACTTATCGCAGATTGAGGGTCTTTTTTCAATTTGGCAATACCTGAGATATTTATTCCATTCACGTTAATTAAATAAATATCATTCTGTCCGTAACCTCCTCGTCTTGCTGATGAGTAATAAACATGTTCATTAGGTAATACCGTATAAAATATATCGTTTGCAGTAGTATTAATAGGATAACCCATATTTACCGGTTTAGAATAAGCTGTATCTCCAACTATTTTTGACTCGAAAATGTCATAGCCTCCCATTGAAGAATGTCCTTTAGAACTAAAGTTTAGCAAATCTCCATCAGCATGTAAAAATGGAGAATCTTCATCATAAATAGTATTTATAGTCGGACCCATATTTTTAACATCCCCCCAAGAGCCATCATCCTGAAGCACTGCAACATACAAATCTTTACCACCAACCCCATAAGGGCGGTTACTTGAAAAAATAATATTTTTCCCATCCGAAGAAATTGTAGCGTGTCCTTCCCAGCTGTTTGAATTAAAACTTAATCGTTTCGGTTCCGACCAATCCTCTCCATCTTTAATACTTTCAAAAATATCTCCCTTTGCGGTTTTAGTATCTTTAAACAAATAGAGTTTTTCTCCATCCGCAGAAATAGAAATACTTCCTTCGTCTAAAGTAGTATTAATACTATCACTAAGAGATACTGGCTCACCCCAAAGGTCATTATTGAATTTCGAGATGAAAATATCTTCATTGAAACTTCCATTTTCTTTTGGTTTGTTAGTCTTACTTAATCTTCCTCCAATACTATTACTCCCTCTATAAGTAAAAATTAATTCTGTTTCCTCTGTATTTATAATTGGACTATATTCATTCGCAGCAGAATTTACAGGTTCTCCTAAATTGATAATTTCAACAGCCAAAGAATCTTGCACCAATATAATAGCATTATTACATTGTGTTATTAAATGTGGTATTCTCTTTTTATAATAAGATTCCGTAGTATTTAATGTTACTGCTATTTTATAAACTTCAATCGCCTTCTTAAATCTATAATTTAAAGCATAAGCTCTTCCCAAATAATACTGAATATTTGTAGCTACAGGATCATTATCATAGGCTCTTTTAATGTATTCAATTGCTTTTTCTGGAATCTGATTTAAATAGATATGACAAATACCTATCTTCATCTGGTACTCGTTATTCTCTGGCTTTTCTTGAGCTAGAATCTGATATAATGGTAGAGCATCATAAAAATTACCTGCATTGTAAAAGCTCTCAGCATCAGTATAGTTATACTTAACTCCTCTTGATTGATATTGAGAAAAAGCACTACTAGATAAACTTATAATTAAAATAGAAATTATAAAATGTAATCGAATTTGAATCTTCATTTTTTGAAATATTTTTTTTAACCTGTATGTGATTATTTTTAATTAGTTAGCAATTTTTCCATTTAAGATAACAGTCTCTATAGAGTTACTTCCAAAAGAATAAGGAATAAAAGCTACAGAAGAAATTTCTTTAGTTATAAAAATATTTGCTTTTTTACCTACTGCAATACTTCCATGAGTTGTATTTAAGCCCATCGCATAAGCTGCATTTATCGTAGAGGCGTTTATAGCTTCTTCTGGTGTCATTTTAGAATTAATACAAGCTAAAGACAATACAAAAGGCATGTTTCCTGACGGGGTTGAACCTGGATTGAAATCTGTAGCCAAACAAACTGGTAAACCACTATCAATTAATCTTCTTGCTGGAGCATAAGGTATACCTAAAAAGAAAGAACAAGAAGGTAATAATGTAGGCATTACATCAGATTTTATTAAATCTTCAATATCCTGCTCTTCCATTATCTCTAAATGATCTACCGAAAGTGCGTTATTTTTTATACCTACTTGTATTCCTCCAATAGAGGTAAACTGGTTAACATGAATTTTTGGAGTTAATCCAATAGCAATTCCTGCCTGCAAAACCCTATCAGTTTCTTCTGGAGTGTAGTAATTTGTCTCACAAAATACATCAATATAATCTGCTAAATCTTCACTTTTTATTACAGGGATCATTTCATTGATAATCAAATCAATATATCCTTTTCTATTCTCTTTATATTCAGTTGGAATTGCATGAGCACCCAAGAAGCTTACTTTGATTGTTAAGTCACTTTCAGCCTTTAGCCTTTTAATTACTCTAAGCATTTTAAGCTCTCCTTCCACACTTAAACCATAGCCACTTTTAATCTCTACAGCACCTGTTCCTGTTTGCTTAATTTCTTCAATACGATTCCAAGCATCCTTAAATAAATCTTCTTCAGATGTGTTTTGTAATTTCTTTGCAGAATTTAATATACCACCACCTTTCTGTGCAATTTCTTGATAGGATAATCCCTTAATTCTATCAACAAACTCTTCTTCTCTACTTGCTGCATAAACCAAGTGCGTATGAGAATCACAAAACGATGGAAACACCATTTTACCGTCTGCATCTAATATTTCTAATCCTACCCAATCCGTAATTTCAAGATCAACCATTTCTCCAAAACCGATAATAACATCATCTTCAATTGCCAACCAAGCATCTTTAACTGAGGGTAATTTAGCCATTTCAGCACCTGCTACAGTAATTTTAAGTTCAGTTTCTACCTGTACTAACTCTTTTATATTTTTTATTAAAATTTTACTCATTAATTAACTTTTATTAGGCATTTTTTACCTCACTTTTTTTATATATGATGAGATTATAACTCATTAATTTAATCATTCAAAAATTCATTTTATATTGTAATAGTTAATTAAAAATATATTTTGAAGTTATAATCCCGCTAAAACAATTTAGTAAAGTAAAGATTAATCTTTTAAGAAATTATAACTGCAAGTGGAATAAAGATAAATAATCTTTTAAGGATTATTTAATCTTAAAGAATCTTGTTACCTCTTCTAATTTACCTGCAAGAAAACTAAGTTCCTCAGATGTTGCAGAAAACTCCTCAGAAGATGCAGCATTTTTTTGAGAAATTTCATTTAAGTCTTGAAGAGCAATTTTCACTCCATCAACTGCGTTTTCTTGATCTGTACTATGCTGTGATATTTCTTTAACTAATTCTGATGTTTTAGAAATATTAGGAATTACTTCACTTAGAATTTTACTTGAATTTTTAGAAATATCTACTGCAGAATGAGATAAACTCTCAATTTCATCTGCTGCTAAACGACAACGATGGGCGAGCTTCTTTACTTCTGCCGCCACAACTTTAAACCCTTTACCATGTTCACCAGAATTAGCAGCTTCTACTGCAGCATTCAATGCTAAAAGATTTGTTTGCATTGCAATTTCAGATATAATAGCATTCTTTTTTGAAATATCTGTGATAGAAACTTCCATTTCTAAGACAGAAGTGTTACCTATATTAATCTCGATTGTTGATTTATCTGCAATTTTCTCTGTCTCAGCTGCATTTTCTGAATTCCTTTGAATACTATCCGCAATTTCATCCATGGAAGAAGAAACCTCTTCTGATGATGCTGCTTGTTGGGATGCTCCAAAAGATAATTGTTGAGAAGCCTGCTTTAATTCAAGACTTCTATCACCAATTTTTTCGGCAGAATCTGTAATTATTCCAATAACCTCTCTAAGTTTTAGAATCATTTCGCCAAACTGTTTTTGTAATCTACCAAGTTCATCCTGACTTGTTTCACCAATGTCAACTGTTAAATCTCCATTAACAACTTTTATAATTAGCTCTTCAAGTGCTAATATTGGCCTTATAATCATTCTGGTAGCATTAAAATATATTAAAGATCCCACAACTAAGATAATTAAACAAAGAGCAAGAATCGTTAATCGAATAAACGAGAAGTTATCTATTACTTTTTCTTTTGCCTTTTCTGTAGTTTTTATAGCGATAAGCTTTTCTAACCCAGGTAGAACTAGATTACTGACATCTTGAATTTCTTCTATAGCAGATTCAGCCTCCATCATGATTATAAAATCTTCATAAGAATCAAAGTCAACAAGTTGTAGTGTTATTTTTTTTTGATGTAATAATAATTCATCAACTTGTTTAAAAGTGCTATCAATAATTTCTTTTTCAACAACATTCCAGTCTTTACTGTAATTTGTCAATTGAGATTTTATACTTGGTAAAGCACTATGAAGATTAGATAGTTTTTGTTTTGAAAACTCATCAGATCTATTGTATACCCAAATTGCTGACAGGTATTTTGTATCTAAGATAAAGCCTTTTAATGAATCTAACTGTTCAACAGCAGGCTCCTTTATTCCTGTTAAATCTCTCATAATAACTTCTGAGCGATTAATTATTGTTAGAACTACTGCATAACTAATTATAAAAAGAATAAATAAGCCAAGAAAACTTAAAAATAACTTCGCTCGAATAGTACTCATTGCATTTATATTAATTTTTCTATTCTTTATATCTGCCATTTTTATTTTTTTAATTCTTAATTTCAAACGAGTAACTAACAACATTAGTTAATAACTGTGCCTAAATCCAAAAGTTTTGAGCTTACCTTTAAGCCACAAGATTTAATCACAGAAGGGCTGATTTCAAAACCAGTTTTACCATTTTTCTCAGTAAAACTAACTCCTGCTCCTTTTTTTACCATACCCGAACCTTCTGATACTATTAATATATTATTGCTTTTTGCTAGGCCAGTAGCAGCTGAAATATTTCCTATTTTTTTCTTTGGAAAGAATATAATATGTGAATTTTTAGCTTCTTGTGGTTCGTTAACCTTATTAATGACAATTTTTCTTGTACCAACCATTTTGCTACTTGCTAAAGATTCTAGAAAAGTTTCTATACTTGAATTCCCGACAATACTGATAATAAAATCGCTAGAGTGTTTATTCGCAGGCCATTCAACATACTTTGTAAGGTAATACATAAGTCCAGATTCTACTTTTGCATCTTGAGCAATAGATTTTATTGAACATATTAAGAGAAGAGATACAATAGCTAAGGATAAATTTTTCATAAAGAATATATATTACTAAGATTCAATAACAACAAAACAACTAAATCTAATAGTTTAGAGCTTACTTATAATCCACAAGATCTAATAGCGGATGGATTGATTTCAAAACCAGTTTTTCCAACTTTATCAGTAAAACTAACATCTACTCATTTTTTAACCATACTAGCTCCTTCATTTAAAGTTACAATTAGTATTGTATTACTTTTGCTATGTCTGCAAAATCAGCAACCTCTCTAACTTTATTTTTAAGAGTAAATAAAATGTGGCAACTTTTAGCCTCTTCAGGATAATTATTTTTTTCACAACAATTTTTCTCTTTACTAACGTCTTACTTATTGCTAAATATTTTAAAATGTACAATGTCTGAACTTCCAATTAAATCAATAACAAAATATTTCATTTTTTTAATAGTAAACCATTCAATATACTTTATAAGGTAATACATAAGTCCTGATTCAACTTTAGCATCTTGGGCAATAGCTTTTGTAGAATACATAAAGAACAACGAAACAATAAACAAGCATATTTTTTTAATGGCGTTATATTACTTAGTGCAATTCTTCATATACGAACATACTAAATTAGTTTCACTCGTGCAAATATATTGTAACCATTCAGATTTAATAAATAGTATAGATAAAACCTATCTATACTTATTTAAATATAGATTTGCGAGTCATCTATTTTTGATTTATTTTTGATATTGAACCAAACATTTATCACTAATTAATACCCCATACTTTATGAAAAAACCTTTACTACTTTTAAGCACCCTTATTATTTCCTCTTTTGGAAGTATAGCAATTTCCCAAACAGACACAACAAATAATGTTATTGAAGATGACTTTTTTGATTTATCCTTAGAAGACTTGCTTAATATGGATGTAACATCTGTTTCTAAAAAAGCTGAAAGATTACAAGATGTAGCATCTTCAATTTATGTGTTAACATCAGCTGATATTTTAAACTCTGGTGCCACTACCTTACATGAAGCTTTAAGATCAGTGCCTGGATATTGGGGGATTCAAACAGATTACTCTAATGTAGCTCCTGACATAAGAAATAGTCCCTCATTTTCTGGTAACGGTACTGTACTTTTCTTGTTAGATGGCACACCTATTCAAGATAATATGTCTTCAAGTTTTGCTTTTAATAATTTCGATATTCCAATGGATGAAATTGACCGTATAGAGGTTATTAGAGGGTCTGGAGGAACGGTATATGGAGCAAATTCTGCTACTGGTGTTGTAAATATTTTTACTAAAAACCCCGAAGAATATGATGGGACACATGTTAAGGTTGATGGTGCTGGTCCAGGTCTTATTGCTGCAACCATAAGAGCTGGAGGAAAAATCAATAAAAAACTTTCTATTTCTGGTTATGCTAAAGTTAGATCGTTTACAGGATATGGAACTTTATATGAGATGCAAGGTGATGATCTTTACGTACCTAAGGCTGATACAATTTTAACTACAGGTGTAATAGGGGATTCAGTAAATATTACAAATAGATTTACTGAAGATTTTGAAACGACTAAGATGTATAGTGGTGGATTTAAAGTAGCCTACAAAGTGGGCGAAAAATCTAAACTATCTTTAAATACGCATATGAATAGGTCTCAAAAAACAGAATATACAAATTTTGATACGGACAATGTTCTTTTACCTGTAGTAGTTCCTGGAGCTTCATACTCTGATAGTTTAGTTGTTACAGATGCAATCAGAAGTCGTATTGTTGGGAATGTAAGGTTTGATCATGATTTTAGTGATAATCACAGTTTATTTGTTCGAGCTTCTACGAATATTGAGGATGACTTTATAAAATTCTTTGGCGGTTATCAAGTAACGAACTCTATTTATGATTTTGAAATTCAAGATAACCTATCTCTAGGGAAATTCAACGATTTAAATATTGGAGTTAATTATAGAATGGTAAACTTTGATATTAATGATATTAATGATCCCGAAGGAGTTGTTTTTATTGAACCAAAAAACACAGAATCTTTAAATGGATTTTTTATTCAAGATAAAGTAAAGTTATTTGATGGTAAATTAAATTTTCTTTTAGGTATAAAGGCTGAAACATATTCTTTAGTTAATGATGATTATTATTTGTCTCCAATGGCTAAAGTCTCAATTATCCCTTTTGAAAATTTAACAATTTGGGGGGGATATACACAATCCTATACAACACCTGGTTACAATACTACCAATATAGATCTATTGTTATTGCGAACCCTTTCTGATGAAACAGTTTCTGGATTAGCTTATCAAGGAGTATATGATGCTGTTTATGATCCAACTTATGCTGGAAACATTGCTGGCGGTGCTACTCCTGCACAAGCTGCTGCAGCAGCTGAAGCAGCAGCTGAAGGTTTCGTAGCATCTCCAACTGGGCTAGCAACTATTACTGGAGCTGAGCAAGCTATTAGAAATGGAGCTCCAAATAATACTGGTGTAATTAATGGTTCAGAAACTAAGCCAACAAAATATCAAACGTGGGAAGTTGGATTTAGATCTAATATTGAGAATACATTATCTTTAGAGTCTAATTTTTATTACACTACTATTTCTGATGGGGTAAGACCATCTTCATCTACAATTACTACTAATTCAGCATCTCTCCATAACGAAGGTGTGTTTGCAGATTATTATGCCTATGGTAACTATATAAAAGGAACTATATATGGTGTTGAATCAACTATCCGTATTATTCCTTCTAAAGGTACAAAAATTGAAGTTTCACATGTTTTCACTAAGTCTGCATGGGAATTTCAAGAAAATCCTGATTTTGACATCAATGACCCATTGGTAGTTAGTCCAAGTGATATAGATCAATCTCCAACAACTTCTATTATGCCCGAACATGTATTTAGAATGAAAGGATTTTTTGAGTTACCAAAAAACTTTTCTTACAATCTAGAGTTCTTATATGCAACAACTTTTAATAGTCAATCTAATTATGAATATGATTTACAAAGATATCCTAATATCATAAGTCCAGGAGGCATTATTGTTGGAAGAAATAATAGCAGAACAATTGTAAATATGAGTGTTCATAAAAGAATCATGGATGATAAATTGAGGATTTCGCTATTTGGAAATGATGTTTTTAACTCTGGTATAATTGCGAATTCTACAGCATACGGAAATGTAACTTTATCGCAAATAAGAGCGATGTATGGAGCTAGTATAGCATATAAATTCTAGTAAATAATAAACCTAATAATTAATTATAAACCAGTATAAGTTAATTTATAATAAGCCAGATAAAAATAAAGCAATTAACCTAAAAGGTTAATTGCTTTATTTTTAAGGATTATTTATAAATTCTACCAAGAATTTAATTTAAAAAAATGATTATTTCAATCAACTAAAAAAATTGAATCCAGTGTATCTTAGTGAAATATTTTATTAAGAATAAAAGCACTATTTTATTTTATTGGGAAAGATTGATTATCAATTAAAAAAACTTTACTCCTATTAATAAAACATCATCTATTTGC
>CEWR01157128.1_pt1 | contig 10137 bp, 7 predicted proteins | sample 356321 | NCBI WGS metagenome assembly CEWR01 (sample SAMEA2621551, study PRJEB7988) | marine metagenome | biome: marine biome (ENVO:00000447); feature: mesopelagic zone (ENVO:00000213); material: "saline water (ENVO:00002010), including plankton (ENVO:xxxxxxxx)" | depth 790 m
GTTGCGCCATCACAAGTAGCCGTCAATGCAAAGGAAGAATCATCCCCTGGAAGAACTGTAAAAGTAATTATTGGATCTGTTGTATAAATACCACATCCTGTATCTAAAGCATCTACTCTAGTATAAATAGATAGACCATCTGTTATAGCATAAGTACTACTTAATTCATTAGATGAATTTTCAGCATCAGATTCAGATAAATAATATGTTGTAGTATAGTCAGAGACCTCTAAATCTCCTAAAATATCTTGTGTAAGTGAATTTAAATCAAATTCAACCTCTCCATTTCCTACAGTATCACATAGAGTTTGATCATCTATATCATTAATTTCAGGATATGGGATAACATTTAACATAAAAGATGATATCTCATAACAATCTGTATCAGCATAATCAACTCTAGCATATATCATTTGGTCATCACTCCCATCAAAACTATCTATATTACTAATCGGATTAGATTCGCTCTCAGCATCCTCAATTGATTGGTAAAAAGAAAGATTTAGTTGACTAGGATCAGGTGCAATAGATAAAATTAAATCCTGATTTGTAGTAAAATCAAAAATAAATGAATTAGTAGCCTCATCACATATGTTTAAATTTTCTGGAGATTCAGTAATTATTTCTTCTGCCATACTAATACAAACAGTTTCACTGTACTCACATCCAAAATCATCTAGAACAACATATGTGTAACAATGCTCACCAGCCTCTGTCGGTGTAACAACAATATTATTTCCGTCAACAGATGTTATTGAAGTATCATCATTCCATTCTTGAGAAACTATTTGTGATGGAGGAGCAGATAATGATGGATCAAAATCAAGATTCCATGAAAATAGTGTTCCATCATCAATTGCCCATGAATCAACAACTGTAAATGTCCAATCTCCATTTAACGGAGATCCAATTAAATCAGCAAAAGAAGAACTCCCTGATGCTCCATAAGTTCCTGCTGGAATAGTATTGTTTGCACCAACTGAAGATGAAATATCTTGCGTTGAAGTAGGAGCAAAACAATAATTCCACCCCACTCCAGGATTTCCAGTAGCATCATTATCAATAGGTTGACCTAAATAATATCCTGGATCATTTCCATCTCCATATTGCGCAAAATAAACTGTTTGCCCAGTAGGGGAAGTTAAAAACATATCTAAATCTCCTATAAATGAATGTTCTATAACAACACATATTTGTAATAATTGAGAGACATCAGTTAAAGCAAGATTATCAGCATAGCATTCAACATTAATAGTAGATTCATAGGAAACACCCGAACCTGTAGACTGAGTATCTTGTAGCCAAGTTTGTTCAAAAATTTCTGGAGCACAATCTTCTAATTGTGTTGTTTCTGCTACACCCAAAATGGTTGTTGAATCACCGAAACATAAGTTAGGTTTTGTAGCTTCTGTTCCAGTAAAATCAATTGAAGGAGCAACAAGAACAATTTGACCAACTTGTTCTGATGAACATCCAAGTGGATTAGTATCAGTAATTGTTAAACCAACAGAATAAATTCCAGATTCTTCAAAAACATGAGTTGCATTTTGACCTGTTGCAGAATTTCCGTCTCCGAAATCCCAGGTATATGTAGCATCAGCACTGGAATTTGAAAAAGTACCTGATCCAAAAAAATCAACTTGTCCACCTGGACAAACCAGTATATTACCATCAGCATCAGGAGCAGGAGTAGTACTATCGATAGACCCCGTAATATCCTGACAAGGCTCATAACAGCTTATTTCTGCCTCCCATCCCGAAGTAGATGCAGCATTATCACTAGTAAAATTTATAGTAAGGCAACCCGATGAATTATTAGCAGCAACAAATCCAGGGCTATTACTATCAGGCCCTGAATAGGTTGTCGCAGGTGCTGTATCATCATCTCCATTATAAATTGTTAAAATATCAGCATTTGTCTGAGTACTAAACCAAGTAAAATCTAGCTGTACCATTTGTCCTGAATTTTCAGGACAAATGGTTATTGTATAATTTTCATTACTTGTATAATTTCCTGAATCTCCTCCAGAATCATAAAAATTTCCAGAGCATGTAACTACTGTTCCTTGATCACTAATCAGTACATCCTGAGAATACCCTAAAAACGGCATAAGTAAAAAAATCCAAAGAATATTTAAAGTAAACCTTCTCATTTTAGTTCTCTGGGTTTAATTACAATAAGATAATTAGTATTATCTACTCTGTAAATTTGTTTAGTCTTTGAAAAGAAATTGAAATTGTACAAAAGAGGATTAAAATCATTTTTTCTAAAAATGGGTCTCCTAAGTTTAGGATTGTAAATGTCAAAAATTGGAACCTCAGATAATAATGAAATTTTAGATATGCCTTTAATATTTTCCTGATAAAGAAAAACTCTATTTCTTAAAACATCTTTGATGTCTTTTAATCTAACGGGCCTATCTAAAATTTGACTTTTTAATTCATGCCCATATGCCTTGTCTAATTTTAGCAGTTCATCCTGAGATAGTGGCAGATCAATATTTGATGGATAGTGGGTAATCCAACCTTTTTGATTATTACTCTCATTTTGAGCTATTACAGCTCCAAAACTTGAAAAAATAAGAATTGATAAAAAAATTATAGTTTTTTTCATTAAAATATGGGTGATCACAAAGAAGCTAATTTAATTTATTTTTTTTAAATACGACAAATTTACTTAGTATCATTAAGTTTGATTTTATTATATTGAATATGCCAATAGGAATGATATTTCATTATATTTGTGCAGATATAAAATTATATTAATTAATAGATAATGAAAGTGGAAAAATTTATTTCAAATAATGAAGAACTTGGTGAAGACCATGTACAAACCTCAGATGTAACTCCTATAAGAGAAGATGCATTTGAAAAATCAGATGAAGAAAAAATATCAATTATAAAAAAGAATATAAGAGAAATTATGCATACTCTTGGACTAGATTTAAATGATGATAGTCTAATGGGAACTCCAGCAAGAGTAGCTAAAATGTTTGTGAAAGAAATTTTTTCTGGTCTAAAACCAGAATTAAGACCAAAATCTTCCATATTTGAAAACAAATATAATTATGGTGAAATGTTAGTTGAGAAAAATATTAATGTCTACTCAACATGTGAACATCATTTACTTCCAATTGTTGGTAAAGCTCACGTAGCTTATATTTCTAATAAAACAGTAATTGGATTATCTAAAATTAATAGAATAGTTGAATATTATTCAAAAAGGCCTCAAGTACAAGAGAGACTCACTAAACAAATAGTTGCAGAGCTTCAAGAAGTTTTAAAAACAGAAGATATTGCTTGTGTAATTGATGCCAAACATTTATGTGTTAACTCAAGAGGAATAAAAGATATCGATTCTAGCACACTTACATCCGAATTTGGTGGAAAATTCAAATATGATCAGAAAACTAAAGATGAATTCCTGAAATATATTCAGCTCGAAACTTCATTTAATGGTCTATAAAATGTAATTTTATTAAATGCCTTCTAACAAAAGTAATAGCATAAAAATCTACAATTCTTTAACTGGGAAAAAAGAATTATTCAAGACTATTACTAAGGGATATGTAGGAATGTATGTCTGTGGACCAACAGTTTATAGCAACGTTCATCTTGGAAATTTAAGGACTTTTATATCATTTGATACTATCTATCGATATCTAAATCACATAGGTATGAAAATAAGATATATAAGAAATATAACTGATGTAGGACATATGGTTAATGATAATACTGAGGATCGAATTAGTGAAAAAGCTCGGATTGAGAAAATTTCCCCAATGGAAGTAGTTCAAAAATATACGAACGACTTTCATGATACACTAAAAAAATTCAATTTAATACCTCCTAGCATAGAGCCTACTGCGCAAGGACATATTATTGAACAAATTGAATTAATTAAAACAATGATAGGTAAAAAGTTAGCTTATGAAAAAAATGGTTCTGTATACTTTGATGTTATAGAGTATAATAATTCAAATGAGTACGGAATTTTAAGCAAGCGAAACATTGAAGACTTAATACATAATACACGAAAATTAGATGGTCAATCTGATAAAAAAAATCCTCAAGATTTTGCACTTTGGAAAAAAGCTGAGCCTCAACACATAATGAAATGGCATTCTCCTTGGAGCTTAGGACTCCCTGGATGGCATCTTGAATGTACTGCTATGAGTAGCAAGTATTTAGGAGAGAAATTTGATATTCATGGAGGTGGAATGGACTTAAAGTTTCCACATCATGAATGTGAAATTGCTCAAGCAAATGCATGTTTTAACACAAATCCAGCAAATTATTGGGTACATGCAAATATGCTTACACTTAACGGAAGTAAAATGTCTAAATCAACTGGTAATAGTGTTTTACCAAGAGAAATTATTTCAGGAGATAATAAACTTCTATCTAAGGCTTTTTCGCCAAGTGTAATACGATTTTTCATGATGCAAGCCCATTATAGAAGTATTCTTGATCTTAGTAGTGATGCTCTTGTTGCTTCCGAAAAAGGATATAACAAATTAATGGATGCTTTTGATAATCTTGATAATATAAAAGTTTCAAATAAAACAGAATTTAATGTCAAAAATTGGATTAGCAATTGCTACAAGGCAATGAATGATGATTTTAATACACCTATTTTAATTGCTCAAATTTTTGATATAGTAAAATTTATAAATCTTGTTAAAGCAGAAAAGGCAAAAATTAAAGCAAGTGATTTAAAAGATATCAAAACAAAACTAAACGAATTTGTCTTTGATGTATTAGGGCTAGAAAAAAATAAATCAAATACAAGTAATGATAAAATTAAATCTGTAATTGAAATTTTAATTGAATTAAGGGATAAGGCTAGAAATGATAAGAATTTTAAATTAAGTGATAAAATAAGAGATGATTTAAAAAATGCAGGTATAATTTTAAATGATAGTAATGGTAAAACAGATTTCACAATTAATTAAGATTATAATAGATGAAATTATTAATATATCCTGTGATTTTATTAATTAAATTTTACCAAAAAATAATATCACCATTAACTCCAGCAACATGTCGATTTCAACCAACTTGTTCTCAGTATTCTATTAAAGCATTGCAAAAACATGGAATATTTTATGGATTATTTCTTATGTCAAAAAGAATTTTAAATTGTCATCCTTGGGGGAGATCAGGATATGATCCTGTTCCTTAACTATTAATATAAAATAAAACTAATGATTGCTTTACAAACTACATGGGATCCAAGTTCTGCAGGAATAGATCTTTTTGGAAAATTTACAATTCACTACTATAGTTTGATGTGGATGGTCGCCTTTATATTGGGTTGGTATATAATGAAGAGAATTTATGTAAAAGAAAATCTTTCTGAAGAAAAACTAGATTCATTGTTTATATATACCATACTTGGAACAATGATTGGAGCTAGATTAGGACATGTAATCTTCTATCAGTTTGAGCTTTTTGAACAAGATTTTTTTAGCGTATTTCTGCCCTTTAGATTTAATCCAACATTTGAATTTACAGGCTTTAGAGGTCTTGCTAGCCATGGAGCTGCAATTGGAATTATAACATCTATGTACTTATATAACAATAAGATTTTACATAAATCTGTTTTATGGATATTAGATAGAATGGTAATTCCTGTAGCTATAGGTGGAGCATTTATCAGAATTGGAAATTTTTTCAACTCAGAAATAATTGGATATAAAACTGATAGTATTTTTGGAGTAGTTTTTAAAACTTTAGGTGAAGACTTTGCTAGACACCCAGCACAATTATATGAAGCATTTGGATATATAGTTATTTTTGTTATTATGTATTTTATTTATTGGAAGACAAATAAAGCAAGTATTTCTGGTTATATGTTTGGCTTATTCTTTGTTCTATTATGGAGTTTAAGATTTGTAATTGAATTTTTTAAAGTTGCTCAGGTTGAAGGGAGAGAAGATTGGATTTTAGGGATGAATACCGGTCAAGTATTGAGTGTTCCTTTTATTATTTTAGGTTTCTATCTAATGTTCAGAAAAAAATAACTGATAGATTATTTCTTACTACCTGTTGTATCATGCATTATAGGTGTCGCTACAAATACGGAAGAATACGTACCTACCACAACCCCAACAATTAAAGCAAATAATAATCCTCTCAGAGAATCAGCTCCAAAAACAAACATAGAAAGTAGTACAACTAAAGTTGTAAAAGAAGTATTTAATGTTCTACTTAATGTACTATTAAGAGCAGAGTTTACAGTTTTCTTAAATTCCCATGTAGAATGTTCATTAAGAAACTCTCTAATTCTATCAAATACAACTACCGTATCATTAAGAGAATATCCAATTACTGTCAAAATTGCAGCAATAAATGCCTGATCAATTTCCATACTAAATGGCATAAATCTATATGTAATAGAGAAAATACCTAAAACAATTAATACGTCATGAAAAACAGCAGCTACAGCACCCAATGAAAATTGCCATTTTCTAAACCTAAATAAGATATACAGAAATACAACAACTAATGATCCCAGTATCGCCAAAAAAGAATTCTGTTTTATATCATCAGCTATAGTAGGGCTAACTTTTGCTGACATCATTTTTCCTACATTATTTTCTGCATTTAAAAATTGATCATAAGTGTAATTTTCTGGTAAAAATGTTATAAGAGATTCATATAATTTTCTTTGAACATCTTCATCTGCTTCTGCAGTATTCTCATTTACTTTATATTTTGTAGAAATTTTTAGCTGATTTGGAGATCCAATTGTTTTAATTTCGGAACTTCCAAATACTTTATCGGTTGATTGTCTTACTTCCTCTGTATTCATATCCCTGTCAAATCTAACAGTATAGGTTCTACCACCAACAAAATCAATCCCTTGATCTAATCCAGAAGTGAACAAAGAAAATAGACCTGAAGAAATTATTACAAATGATAGGATATAAGCCATTTTCCTGTATTTAAGAAAATCAATAGACATGTTTTTAAATAACCCATTTGTGAAATAGGTAGAAAAATTAAATTGAGATCCTCTGTTGATATCCCAATTTACTAATAGCCTAGAGATAAATATTGCCGTAAAAAGTGATGTTATTATACCAATTAAAAGAGTTGTAGCAAAACCTTCAACTGGACCTGTTCCAAATACTTTTAGAATTAAAGCAGTTAATCCCGTAGTAATATTTGCATCTAAAATGGAAGAATATGCATTATGATAGCCATCAACAATAGCAGCTTTTAATTTCTTTCCACTATATAATTCCTCTCTTACTCTTTCGTATATAAGTACATTTGCATCAACTGCAATACCAATAGTAAGTACAATACCGGCTATTCCAGGCAAAGTAAGAACAGCATCTGATCCAGCAAGAATACCAAATATTAATATCACATTAAAAACTAAAGCTAGATTTGAATAGATTCCTGCTTTACCATAATAAAATATCATCCAAACTAACACTAAAATAAGTGCAATAAGAAAAGATAATATTCCACTATCAATAGCCTCTTGTCCTAAAGATGGGCCAACCTCATCTGCTTGAATAATATCTGCAGATGCAGGTAATTTTCCAGCTCTAAGAACATTTGCTAAATCTATTGCCTCTGCAGTATCAAAAGAACCTGAAATCTCAGAATTACCACCAGAAATAGGGCCAGTTGTAACACCCGGAGCAGAATATACAATATCATCTAATACTATTGCAATTTGAGATCCCTGACTAAAGGCATCTCCAGTCATTTTCTCCCATATTTTTGCCCCCTTACTATTCATCTGCATACTTACAGTAGGACTAATACCATCCATTCCAAAGGATTGTCTAGCATCAGTTATCACTGAGCCATTTAATAAAGGTTTATTTTCTCTATTACCCTTTAAAGCGTATAATTCAGAAAATTCATTGCCTTCATCATCTCCTTGTGAAATTCCCCATAAAAACTTAACATATCTTTGTTCTGTAGAAAGTAAAGATCTTACTTCAGGAAGAGATAAATATTTTGAAATAGCGTCTTTAGCTCTAGAATCAAATGTAGCAATTATAGGTCCTCCAGGATAACCTTGACCTCTAATTAAATCTAAAATAGGATTAACAACAGAATCAACTTGAGTTTCAGAGCCTAATAATTCTTCAATTTCACTGATTTCTTCATCCTGAACAGAATCAACTATAGATTGATCAGATGAATCCTCAATATTTTTTACAACTTCATTTGCTTGAACTATAAACTGAAGGAATTCTTCTCCTTTAAAAGCATCCCAAAATTCTAGTTGTGCAGTTCCTTGTAATAATTTTTTAATTCTCTCAACATCTTTTGCCCCTGGCAATTCAAATAGAATTCTAGCTGAACTCCCAATTCTTTGAATAACAGGAGATAAAAGACCATCAGGATCTACCCTTTTTCTTAAAACTTGTAAAGCAGATTCAATACTTTCATCTATTTTTTTCTCTAATATTAGTCTGACTTCCTCATCAGACATATTAAAAGTAATTTCTTCACTTAAATTTCTATTGGCAAAAATATCCGGTGATGCAAGCTTACCATCCCCCTTAATATTATCAAATGCTACAAAAAAGTCTTCTAAATAAGTGTTTTGACTATTTTTTTGAATTTCTTCTGCATCACTTAAAGCCTTATTAAATATTGGATCCGTACTATTATTAGATAAACTTTTTAGTATATCCTTGACTGAAATCTGCAAAATAGCATTTATTCCTCCCTTTAAGTCCAAACCTAATTTCATTGACTTTTTCTTAAGTTCATCATAAGTATAGTCAGCAATTAGAATGTTGAAAACTGGAATATTTGAAATAGAATCTAAATATTTAATTTTTAGGTCTCTTCTCTTGGTATCAAAATTTTCCTCGGTATCATCAACAAGATTTGTAGAATAATTATCAGCTCTATTTTCAACCCGATTAAACTGAAAAGTAAGAACTAATTGGAATATACATACTAAACCAAATAGCCATGCCAAAAATTTTATCAATCCTTTGTTTTGCATATTTTAATACATTTCAGTTAAAAGTGGAGCAAATATATGATATAAGAAATAAAATGCCAACTGATTCAATTCATTTATTAATTAGTTAAAAAAAAGGCAATGGATAGAATTATTACTAGATATCTAATAGATTGTTTGTTTTTCTAACACCTTCTGCACTTTCTTTTAAATGATCCAAATCAGATGGATCCAACTCAATTTCAACAATTTCTTCAATACCATTTTTTCCTAGTATTACAGGAACACCGATGCAAATATCATTTAAACCAAACTCACCATTTAAAAATGATGAACAAGGAAATATTTTTTTCTGATCGCATATGATTGCTTGTGCTAAAGCACTAACAGCAGCTCCAGGTGCATACCAAGCTGAAGTCCCCAATAATCCAGTTAGTGTAGCACCTCCAACCTTTGTATCTTGCTTAACTTGCTCTAATCTTTCAGCTGAAAGTAGACCAGAAACTTTTTCACCATTTCTTGTAGCTTTAGAAATAAGAGGAACCATACCTTTATCACTATGTCCTCCTATAACCATACCATCTACTTCTTTAGTTGGAGCATCTAGTGCCTCAGCTAATCTATATTTAAATCTTGCTGAATCTAAAACACCTCCCATACCAATAATTCTATTTTTTGGTAATGCGGTAGTCTTATGAACTAAATAAGTCATTGAATCCATTGGATTACTAACAACAATAAGTATTGTATCTGGAGAATGCTCTAATAGATTTGAAGATACTGTTTTTACAATTCCTGCATTTATGCCTATTAATTCTTCTCTAGACATTCCTGGCTTTCTTGGAATACCCGATGTTATAACACAAATATCACTATTTGCTGTTTTAGAATAATCATTAGTTGATCCAATTATCTTAGTATCAAAATTGTTTAAAGAAGCTGTCTGCATTAAATCCATAGCTTTTCCTTCTGCAAAACCTTCCTTTATATCCAATAAAACTACTTCTGAAACAAAATCTTTAATTGCTATGTATTCAGCACAACTTGCTCCTACTGCACCAGCGCCAACTACTGTTATTTTCATAATAGATTATATAATTTTATGCATCGATATTAGCATAAATAGCATTTTTCTCAATGAATTCCCTTCTAGGGGGCACATCATCACCCATAAGCATTGAAAAAAT
>CEWR01141237.1_pt1 | contig 10128 bp, 8 predicted proteins | sample 356321 | NCBI WGS metagenome assembly CEWR01 (sample SAMEA2621551, study PRJEB7988) | marine metagenome | biome: marine biome (ENVO:00000447); feature: mesopelagic zone (ENVO:00000213); material: "saline water (ENVO:00002010), including plankton (ENVO:xxxxxxxx)" | depth 790 m
CCCGCTATTTACAATGCTAAAACAATGCACCTCATTTATCGCCGTGCTCTGTGTGACAGTGACTATAAACGGGCAGACAACGTCCCTAAGCGTCGAAACTGTCGTTTCCAAACTCCAAAGCCGCTACGACAGGCTTAATGATTTCTCAGCTGACTTCCATCACACCTACACCGGAGGGCTCTTATCGACCACCGATACCGAACGCGGCGTCGTCCACGTAAAGAAACCTGGACGTTGGCGTTTCAACTATGCGATTCCAGAAGAGAAGAGTTTTATCAGCAATGGCACATCGATTTACTCGTACTTTCCACAAGACCAACAGGTAATCATTAGTCAATTACCAACCACTCCTGGGGCAACGACCCCGGCATTATTTTTGTCTGGCGTCGGTAGCCTTCATCGTGATTTCACCACTGAAATTTTAAATCCCGTCAACTCAGACAGTAGATCACTGATACTCCGACTTACGCCAATCGCAGCTAACGCAAACTACGAGTTTTTAATACTCACACTTGACCCTGAGACTTTCGACATCGAGGTAATGGCGACCACAGACTTCCAAGGCGGTGTCTCCACCTACACGTTCTCTAATCTCATGGAAAACCCTGGTTTGTCCGATACAGTATTTGAGTTCGACATTCCTCAGGATGTCGACGTAATTACCGATGACAGCTTTACACGATGACACAGTAATGCATGTATCTTGGCTCTTTAGGAAAATCTTGAGATGGCAAACCATCGCCGTCCTCTTACTCTCCATTGCTGGCTCATCGTGCGCCGCGAGCAATGCCCTACGTGCCGGGCAGATCGCTGAACGTGAACGAAATTACGACGCTGCAATCATCGCCTATACCAGAGCTATTCAAGAGAATCCGCGGGACAGGGATGCGCAACTTTCCCTCGAGCGCGCCAGACTCAGAGCCGCCCAACTTCACTATAACGAAGGCCGCCGTTTCTCCCAAAATGGGGAGTGGGACAGCGCTCTTACCGAGTATCAGATCGCTTATGAACTAAATCCGACCATGGGTGATATTGAGCGTGAAATCAGCGAAACCAGAGACGCCATCCGAGTCGAACTCTCAAAACCAGAAAACGGGCTCACCGAACTCGAAGTTCTCATTAACCGAACCCGCGATGCTTCCCCGGAAAACCTTTCACTACCACAGGGTATCCGGCTCCCCGATTCCGTCGTATTCCGTGACGCCAGCGCGCGAGCTGTTTTCTCGAGCCTTGGTCAGTTCGGCGGTGTAAATCTACTCTTCGACCCACAGTTCAGAGACGTACCAATCTCTATTGATTTGAGGAACACTACCTTCGACATCGCCATCGCTTCCGTCGCTGCCACCACTCAAAACTTTTTCCGTGTCACTGCTCCGCTGACCGTCACGATCATTCCAGACACCCCAAACAAGCGCCGCGAATATGAACAGGAGATCGTCCGCACGTTTTACCTTAGCCATGCTGACGTCGCGGAAACCATCGACCTACTGAGACTAGTAATAGACCTCCGCCGTTTGGCGCCGATCACCGCAACAAACTCGATTTCGATAAAAGACACGCCCGAGCGCATTGACGCCGCCGCAAAGCTTATACGGGCAATCGACAAGGCCCGCCCGGAGGTCGTAATCGAAGTGCAACTCCTCGAGGCCGATCGCCAAACCCTCAGAGAGTACGGTCTTCAGTTTGCCAACATCGGCACCGCCGGCATCAGTGCGGTCGCCGGTCTCACGCAACAAACTTTAACGTTAGACCAAATACAACGTCTCGGAAGTTCTGACCTATTCATCGCAGACATTCCGAGTCTGTTTATGCGTCTGATCGCCAGTGACACAAGCACTCGAATCCTCGCCAATCCCCACTTACGGACTGCAGATGGGGTCGCCGCAACGGCTGCCTTCGGCGAACGTGTTCCTGTGCCTGTCACAACCTTCTCGCCTATCGCGGCTGGTGGCGTCAGCCAGCAACCGATAACGTCGTTCAACTATGAAAACATTGGCGTTAACATTGAGATTACACCTCGCATCCATCACAACAATGAGGTCTCACTCGCACTCGATGTGGAAATCAGTAATATCTCCGGCACGGGATTCGGCGACCTGCCCCAGTTCGGTAATAGAAAAATTGTGACCTCGATCCGATTACGTGACGGCGAAACAAACATTCTTGCGGGCCTAATTCGAGACGATGAGCGAGAAGTATTAGAGGGCGTACCTGGCTTTAATCGCATTCCTGTCCTAGGCCGGTTGTTCGGGCGAAACAAAACAGAAACGCAAGAGACGGACATCATTCTAACGCTTACGCCGCATGTGATTCGTGGAATTGAAATCGAAGAAAACGACCTACTTCCCTTCACGGTCGGCCGTGACGTCACGTCCAGCCTGGCCGGCGGCTCTCCCGTCCAACTACAGCAACAAGTTCAGCCCCAACAGCAACCACGCGCGCTAGCACCAGGACAGCAACCCGTCTTCCCGCCAAGCCAACCGGACCAACCAGCGCCACGCTAAAACAGCTCGCTACACGCCTATTCCACAGACACGTGCGCTCCAAGCGAACGCAGTCTCGTCACAAGATTTCCGTAGCCCCGCTCGACGGTCTCGAGTGGTCCTATACGACTTACGCCGTTTGCGGCGAGCGCTGCCGCGATTAAAGCCATCCCTGACCGTAGGTCACGAGTATCTAAACTGCGTCCACTGAGAACTGTAGGCCCGTCAACAATGATCCGATGCGGATCACAAAGGAACAAATTAGCACCCATTCCGCTCAGTTGCTCCAAAGCAAATAATCGGAGTTCATACATCCAATCATGAACCAAGGTGCGCCCTTCGGCTTGTGTGGCCAAGACTGTCACCAGACTCACCATATCGCTTGGAAAGGCAGGCCAGGGAGCAGTCGTAATCTGCCGACAGCCTTTCATCTTAGAAGCCCTAACGATTAATCGTTCATCATTCGCGTCGCAGTCAAGCCCCAATCGTTTCAAGACACTGATGATCGGTTCCAGATCTGTAGCCCGGGCACCGTGCACTGCAATATCGCCACCCGTAATTGCTCCAAGAACAGCCCAGCTGCCCGCTTCGATGTAATCGCCTTGTAACTGATGCGTCGCTCCCTTCAGTTTTGAGCCACCGTGAACTCTTAACGTAGAAGTTCCAGCGCCTTCGATCTCAACCCCCATCGCCGAAAGAAAAGTGCACAACTCGACCACATGAGGCTCAGAAGCCGCGTGACGGATCTCCGTAATACCTTTGGCGGCAGCGGCTGCAAGAACGGCGGTTTCTGTTCCTGTAACCGATGCCTCTTCAAGGTAAAAAGAAGCAGCCTTCAATCCGTCGGTCGCATCGAGAACATGACCGATACCGTCACGTTCTCTTACCCCCATCTCCCTCAAAGCCTGTAAATGAACAGACAATGAACGCCGAGCCGGGAAATCTCCACCAGGCGGTGCAAGCTTTGCTGTCCCGAGGCGAGCCAACAGCGGCCCTATGAGTAACACCGAGCCGCGCAATCGTCCCACCAAGCGCGGGTCTGGCTCATCTGAAGATATCTTTGAACAATTTACCTCCAGTGTCGTTGTTCCTTTCCGTTCGACGACCGCTCCTAAGCCGGACAACAGCCCTGCCATGACATCGACATCTCGAATACATGGCATGTTCGTCAACTCACACAACTGGTCTGTTAGTAAGCATGCTGCAAGTAGTGGTAGCGCCGAATTCTTATTGCCTTCAACATCGATGCGGCCGCCCAACTTGTGGCCACCGTCAACAACAAGCGTTGAACTACGGTTTTCGTTAGATTGCTTCGACATTTCCGTTAGTCAAACTCTCCAAGCAATGAGATCTCAGGCACGAGCTTCACATTAAATTTTCGCTCAACAGTTTCCTTGCACCGCTCCATCAGTACCTTAACGTCAGCGGCTGTGGCATTCCGGCGCGTCACAAAGAAGTTCGCGTGCCTCTCAGAAACCCGTACCATTCCCTCGGCGCATCCCTTTAAGCCGGCTGCATCAATTAACGCTCCAGCCGAACAGGGCATCCCTGAAACTAATTCGGTATCAGTCATCATCGGGTTCCTAAACACGCAGCCCGCACTCGGCTCAGCGACCGGTTGCGTCGATTTCCTGAACTCTAACGACCTGTGTGCAGCTCGGCGTAAATCGGTGGAACTTGCCTGACCCGTTTTAAATTCAGCCCACAAAATAAGCTCTTTCGTGTTTTGTATCCTGCTTTTGTCATACCCAAAGTTCATCTCAGATACCAACACATCTACTTGATGCCCGTCCGCTTCGACCAAACCAACACCTCGAAGCCTTTCGCTCAAAAGGCGACCGCCGAAATGAGCATTCCCTGCAACTGCTCCACCGACAGTGCCAGGCGTTCCCGCCCACGTTTCAATTCCACTAATTCCTCGTCGTACCATCCACCGTACAAGACCATTCAACGTAACCCCAGCAGAAGCGCGCACACTGTCAGCTGTCGGGCAACAAATCTCGCCGTGACGGGCACGGACTACAAGTCCTCGTACGCCTCGATCGCTAATGAGTACATTCGAACCTCCACCGAGCATCGTAACCGGTATATTCAATTGGTTCGCGGCTTTACGTACTGAAACCAATTCCTTTTCAGTTCTCGCCTCGAGAAAGAAATCAGCCAAACCACCAACCCTAAACGTCGTGTATGGCGCTAAAGACCAATTTCGATGGACCCGTTCGCGTCCCGTTGCTTCTGATAAAACGTCTATTATGTGCTTCCCGTTGAAGTCGTCCGACGGTGTCTCTTTCTCTCTCATTCCGCCGACGCCATCAATTCTTCCAGTTCAACCAATGCCTGTCGTGCAATTACACGATCACAAACATCAAACTCCAACCAATCTCCAGGCCCAAGTTGTCCCAGTAGATGAAGATCGGCATTAATGACGGTTGCGATTTTCGGGTATCCGCCTGTTGTTTGGCAGTCAGCCATCGCCACTATCAGCTCACCAGATTGAGGAACCTGGACAGAGCCCATTGGAACGGCCTGGGACAACATCTCACGAGCATAGCCGCGATGAACCGGAGGACCCTCCAGTCGATACCCCATGCGATCCGACGCGATTCCGATCCGGTACCTCTTAGAACAAAAAGTTTCAACTGAATCAGGAGAAAACCAATCCACCTGAGGCCCAAGAATCACTCGCACTTTTGTGCCACCTGTCGGTCTTCGTCCCCATCTAAGACCAGGAACCGGACGCGAGCTAACACTCTCACCCCGTAAAGTTCCGACTCGCAACTCATCACCCCTTCTAAGTGGCCGCCCTGCCATCCCTCCTCTTTTGGTCGGCAGATGGGTCGAACGACTTCCCATAAATGACTCGGCCTCTACGCCTCCCGCGACTGCGATATACGCTCTTGCTCCATTTAATCGTCGTCCAAACATCAGGCACTGGCCACTACCAATCGATAATAGGGTTTCCGAAGAGACCTTATACTCATCGAGCTGGAGTATAAATTCTGCTCCAGACACCGCAACTTGACTTTCCCTATTGAAACGAATGGTCGGGCCTGCCAGCGTGACCTCAAGTGCGGCTGCCTGTTCACGGTTCCCAACCAATTTATTTGCTAGCCTTAAGGACAGCTTATCCATTGCACCAGAGACCGAAACGCCGTGATGCTGCGCTCCCCAACGACCTAAATCTTGCACCGTAGTTAGCAGTCCTGGTTCTTCTACTGTCAGCGAGACCGGGGCTGTCACAAGGTCCTCTCTTGGATTCGTTCATAATCCTGCTCGCCAATCGGTTCAAAACAAACCCTCTTCCCTGACTCGAGAAGAAATGGGCGCTCGATTGACCAATTCAGTAACTTTACCGGGCACCGCCCAATGATCTGCCAGCCACCGGGTGACTGCGAGGGATAGATGCCAGTCTGTTTCCCTGCGATACCTACGGACCCAGCATGAACAACAAGTCTTGGACTTTTTCGACGAGGAGCGGCGATCCTTTGATCGACTTTGCCGAGATAGGCAAAGCCAGGTAGAAACCCGAGCATATAAACGCGGTATGTCACCGAGGCATGGCGTCGAACGACGTCCTGCTCGCTGCACTGTGCGTATGCCGAAACTACTGGCAGGTCAGGTCCATATCGACCTCCGTAACATACGGGCAATCGAATCGGTTCTAGCTCTTTGTGATTCTCAGTTGCCGCCACTGTCTTATTTGCAAGATCGCGAATGACTCCAACAGCTATTTCATTATCTATCGCTAAAAGATCAAAATAGACCGTAACGGACGCATATGCTTCCACCACGTCACGAACCCACGGCAATTGACGGCTTCGTATCTCACAGGCCAGCGCCACGCAGCGGGAATTAATAATCGGATCGATAAATTCAGGAAATGAAACAACTATCCCGCTATCACCTTCTTGCCGTATGGTCCACGATGACTGATCCGAATTCATCAACCTGTAATATCCGACGGATCCTCCGGAGCCTTTTCAAGGCGAGCCAGAATATCATTGTGTAATCTCCCAAATTCACCGTTCGACATTAACACGATCACGTCACCACTTCGTGCAGTATCAACAACATGTTCACACACATCTTCAAGTGTAGATGCTGCGTAAGCACAAGTGCCAACAGCACGAAGATCACCAACTAACTCCTCCACTGAGAGCCGTTCTTTATCTGGAATCGATGCACGAAAGACCGGTGCTACGACCACATCATCAGCCAGTGCGAGCGCTTCTGCGAACGATTGTTGAAACACTCTCCGGCAGGCCGTTGCAGAACGAGGTTCAAATACTGCACAGATTCTATGGTCTCCTTTTGCTCGCAACGCCGCTAATGTTTCCCGTATAGCTGTCGGGTGATGCGCGAAATCATCGTAAATGGAAATATTCCGTGAGGTGCCCCGGAGTTCTAATCTCCGACGAACACCCTTAAATTCACCTAATGCGTCCGCGCACTTATTCGGGTTTACTCCCACCGCATCCGCAACCGCAACCGCTGCAAGTGCATTTCGTACATTGAATGCCCCTAGCAAAGGAAGACTCACATCCGCAACCCCACGGTTCTCATGCAGAACCTTAAATCTCGTAGAATCACTCTCGTACACAACATCTACTGCACGCCAATTCGAACCTGAATTAAGTCCAAACGTTTCAACGGGAGCCTTGGCATACGCTTTGAGCGCTGAAGCCTCATCGTCATCGCCGCCAAGCAATACACGTCCATTAGCGGGCACGACGCTAAGAAATCTTCGGAATGTCGCACGGACTGCGTCTAAATCTTCGTAGATGTCCACGTGATCAAACTCGACATTGCCTACAACGGCGATATCTGGGAGATATTTAAGGAACTTCGCCGTCTTATCGAAAAACGCACTGTCATATTCATCTCCCTCAATCACAAACGACCGTCCATTGCCGATTCGAAAACTGGTACCAAAATTCTCCGGAATCCCCCCGATCAAATAACTCGGATCAGAACCTGCCTGAACGAGAGACCATGCAATCATGGACGTAGTCGTCGTCTTTCCATGAGTACCGGCAACAACAATGGGCTTCCGGCTCCACAAGAAACGATCACGAAGCATCTCCGGAAGAGACATGTACCGCAGCCGTTTATCCAAAACAGCCTCAACCTCTGGATTCCCTCGCGATACCGCATTGCCGATTACAACCACATCGATATCTTCCGTAATATGAAATGCGTCATATCCAAGTAGAGGGGAAATGCCCTGCTCTTCAAGAAAACGATCCATGGGCGGATATATCCCTGCGTCGGAACCACGAACCTCCCAACCACTCTCTTTGAGCATCGCGGCAAGGGACGCCATCGCAGTCCCGCATATTCCAATTAGATACGCAGTCATGCGGTCACTGCTGCTTCCTCTAAGACAACCTCAATTCGCGGATTGGTGTAAACACTAGCCTCCACCCCAAGTGGCAGAGTGACCATCGGATGAGGCGTATGTCCTGTCCGCAGTCCAAACAATACGGGGCCATTGATATCACCAGTGTAGTTATCCAACACCGACCGTGCAGACAGCACTCCGTCATTCTCTAAACAACCAGGGAATTCAGAGCAGACCAACGCGCAGGCTCGTTTAAGAAGCCCCGCTTGACGCATTTGATTCATCATTCGATCAACTCGATACGGCCGCTCGTCGACATCGTCCAATAGCAAGACATATTTATCGGGCGGACTAAATGGAAACGGTGTGCCAAGCGATGAAACAATTTGCGTGAGAGTTCCCCCATAGATTGGCCCACGCGATGCTCCAGGTTTCAACACATCAACGCCATCACAGTTCACCGCCCCGTAGGGGATTGCTGACATAAGTTGCCTGACCAGAGAACCCCTGTCATATCTCTCACGACCATTCCCAAGTGTCACGACCATCGGCCCATGAAACACAGCTATTTCGCACTGAATACTTGCGAAACTTAGTAGTGACGTAATGTCACTACATCCGATCAACACTTTTGGCGTCCTACGAAAGTCAGTAGTATTAAAAAACGGCAGCAACTGAGCACTGCCGTACCCACCGCGCACAGCCATCACACCCGCAATAGTAGGATTACGCCACGCCGCAAAGAAATCCTCCGCACGACTCGATGCACTACCCGCAACATACTCTGACCTATCAAACACTGACCTATTAAAAACAGGTTCCAAGCCAATCGAACGGAGTTCTATGAGTCCCCGTCCAAAATCTTCTCTATCAAATGGACTCGCTGGCGCAACCACAGCGATACGATCGCCTTCGCAAAGTGCGGGAGGTTTAATCATCTACAGATATCTCCGCATTGTCTCCGCAATTTCTTGATGATCCGAACATCCTATTACCTCGTTCAGTTCACTCGCTGATGGTGGTCGCCACAACAGATCTTCACTCAAAAACTTTTCTTTTATTCGCCGTTGACGACTCAGCGCATCCTCTACGCGTTTCTCAGACAAGCTCCCATCCTCCACCGCGTGGATAATGCCTTCTATGATCGACACATGCAGGCTGTGATCAGAACCACATAACAGCAGTACGTCACAGCCAGCCGCCACCGCCCGCACCGAGGCCTCCACTGGATCGTAGTTTTGTACGATTGCCCCCATCTCCATATCGTCGGTAATAATCAGACCGTCAAAACAGAGCTCATCCCGCAATAACGTCCCTATGATTACCGAAGATAATGTGGCTGGCCATCGGTCATCCAAAGCAGGATAACTCACATGCGCGGTCATTAGAGCCGACACATCCGCTGCGATTGCTGCACAGAACGGTTTAATCTCCACCTCTCTAAGCCTTGCCTCATCCAACTCCACGACGGGAAGGCACAAATGCGAATCCGAGCTCGTCTCACCATGACCCGGAAAGTGTTTTCCGCATGCCGCAACACCAGCCTGCTGGATAGCCGACACTATCGCTCGGCCCAGGTTAGCGACGTCCTTCGCATTCTTTCCGATAGCCCGGTCGCCGATTACGGGATTCGCCGGATTTGTCCCAACGTCTAGTACCGGAGCGAAATCCAGCGTAATACCTGTTATTTTGAGTTCAAGCGCCAGAGCTTCTGCAAATTTAACTGCAAGCTGTTCGTCGCCACACCGTCCGAGCGTTGCAAGGGGCGGCCATTCTGTGTGAGGCGTCCGAAGGCGCTGCACACGCCCTCCCTCCTGGTCAATGCTGACCCACATTGGCAACTCCTGCTTGAACTGTTTCGCGGCGTAGGCCTGTTCAGCAATCTGGAGAGGCTCCTCTATATTGCGCGCGAATAAAATAACGCCGCCAAGTTCGAAATCACGAGCGATACACCAAAATTCTGCAGGCACTACAAGACCGTCGTAGCCGGCGATAATAAGCTGACCGATTCTTTCGTGAAGGCGTCGTGACATTATCAATTTGACCTGCTGATTCGACCGCATCAAACCAGCAACGCACAATCGTGTAATTTTAAATACGCGCGTTTTGCGGGCAAACATTATAATGCGCGCTTGCGCATCATTTCCTCTGCGCCAACTCGCATTGACCTTGCAGGCGGCACACTAGACATCTGGCCACTCTACCTTTTCCACAGCAATTCACAAACGCTTAATGTCGCGATCACACGACGGGCAGAATGTGTCTTATCACCGCATCCAAACGGGCGGCTCCGGCTCGATGCGA
>CEWR01140750.1_pt1 | contig 10124 bp, 8 predicted proteins | sample 356321 | NCBI WGS metagenome assembly CEWR01 (sample SAMEA2621551, study PRJEB7988) | marine metagenome | biome: marine biome (ENVO:00000447); feature: mesopelagic zone (ENVO:00000213); material: "saline water (ENVO:00002010), including plankton (ENVO:xxxxxxxx)" | depth 790 m
AGTCAAGTGAATTTATCGAGCAGGTCTACGAGGTGGCAGAAAATCGAAGGTCGGGCATAGATCGCCTGGTTAGCCGGATGACTCATGTCGAGCCCATGGTCAAGCAGAGGTTTGTCCACTTGCTGGACGGGGTGAAAGAGGCACCGAAAATTGCTGACAGGGAACAGCCGGTGTTACGTCGGTGAGTCACTGGCGAAATGTTCCTTGGCCACCTGCTGCAGTGCTTTCAAGTCCAGTTTCCCGGTTCCCAGCATCGGCAGTTCGTCGACCTGGAGGTAGCTGTCATTACTGGGGATGAAGAGATTTGGCAGTCCATGGTCGCTGGAAAGCTCGCTCCGCAGTTCATCGAGCGGCTTGTCGAATGGCAGGTGTAGAACGATCAGCCGCTCTCCCTTTTTCTTGTCTGGAACTGCGGTGACCGCTGCCAGCATGCCGTCCTCGTCGGAGGCATTGAGGGCCTCGTTGATCGCTTCCTCGATCTTGATGTGTGGCACCATTTCACCACCGATCTTGGAGAAACGGCTTATTCGTCCGGTGATGTGGATGAAGCCATCCTTGTCGATTTTTGCGACATCACCGCTACGATACCAGCCATCAATCAGGACCTCGCTGGTTGTTTCCTCGTTCGCGTAATATCCCTTCATCACGTTGGGGCCCTTGACCCACAGCATGCCGGATTCTTCCACGCCGAGTTCCTCGTCGGTTTCCAGGTCCGTTACCTTGACCACCACGCCTGGCACCGGTCGTCCCACGCTCCCCTCGCGTATCCCCATCGATGGATCGGATGCTCGGCTGGGAGGAACGTTGACCGAAACGAGCGGTGAGGTCTCGGTTGCCCCGTAACCTTCCACCGGTCTTGTGCCAAAACGTTCATCGAATGCTTCTGCCAGGTCCAGCGGTAGCTTCTCGGCACCGGTCACAACCACGTCAAGGGTCGCAAGCAGTTCCGGATCACATCGCCTCAGGAAACCACGCAGGAAAGTGGGTGTTGCCAGCAGCACGGTTCCACTGAATTGCTGGCAAAGTTCACCGATTTTCTTGCTGTCCAGCGGACTGCTGTGAAAGACGGATGCAATGTTCAGCTTCAGGGCACTCCAGAGAGTGACGGTGAAACCGAAGGAATGGAAAAAGGGAAGGAAACCGACAATCGTGTCGCTCGGATTGAGTTTTACCACCTGGTCAATGGCGTCGATGTTGGAGGTGATGTTGGCATGGGTCAACATGACTCCCTTGGGAATGCCGGTGGAACCGGAGGTAAAGATGATCGTGAGCGTGTCATCGCCCTTGATGGAATTCAGTCCCAGCCTGCGGACCAGCAGCCAGGCCGGCAGTTTGGAAGCCAGGGCCCCGGAGACCTTGTCCCAGAGAGTGATTGTCTTGCGGAAATCTTCCAGGAAAATAAGCTCGGCATCGAGGTCGTCCAGGTCCAGCTTGAGCCGTTTCTTGAATTCCATATACGCCAGCCGGCTGGTGAGTATATGCTTGATGCCGGTCAGGTGAATGCAGGCATTGATGACCTCGGCGGAAACCGAGTAATTCAGGTTTACCGCCACTCGCTTGTCGATCGCCAGGGCGGTGTTGGCAGTGGCAGCACCCACGGTCGGCGGGATCATGACACCAACATATTTTTCGTCATCCTCCAGCAGCGGCCTGATCAGCCGGCGAAGGATGAGGGTGTTCATCAGGAGCTGCTTGCCACTGCGCTGCTGGCCGGTGGTATCGGCATACTTGAGCCGTCTTCCTCTTTTCTTGCACTGGAAAACAAAATCTCGAGTCAGGTTCGCGTCAGTCTTCATTCGCTTATCCACTGCCTCGGCCCCCAGGTCCTGGACTGCCTGGCGTAACTGGAAAACATTATCGACCTTGTTCATCGGCTCGCCAAAGTGAATCCATACCGGGTAGGGAATCTTGCGAGGCCACTTCCAGAAGAACTTACCACGATCAAAGCTAAAAATACTCCCCCAAAGTCCATCCAGGAAAACCGGGATTACTGGGACATCGGCCTTTTCCAGGATCTTGATCACCCCACGCTTGAAGGTCTGGATCTGGCCGCTTCGAGAAAGTTCTCCTTCGGGGAAAATACAGACAAGTTCTCCGTTCCGGGCTGCCTCGGCCGCCACCTCCAGGCTCGTGGAAACCGACCTGTCGCCAGGGCGAATTATGATCACGCCGAAGATGCGGCCCAGGAAATTCAGCAGGCGAGACTTGAAATTTCCGGAGAAGACCACCATCCGGACCGGCCGGGGAGAGGTCAGTACAAGCAATATCCCGTCCACCCAGGTGACATGATTGGGAGCCAGCACGGCCCCCCCCTCCTCGGGAATGTTCTCCATCCCGCTGGAGCGAACCCGGTAGATGGACCGGCTCAGCATCCAGGCCATGAACCGGAGCGTTGCCTGGGGGATCAGGCAGACCACGTAAATCACGACCGGGATGGTCATCAGGCCGGCGACCAGGAAAACCTGCTTGGCACTCAGCAGCGGATGCGGATTGTCGGGTCCTCCCACCTCTTTTCGCAGGAAACCATAGAAGCAGCTAAAGAGGAGGATTCCTGTGAAGGTGAGAAAATTCGAGGCAGCCAGGATGGATCCCCGTGTACGGGTTGGACTGCGACTCTGCATGTACGCGTTCAGGGGAATGTTGAACATGCCAGCACTGAACCCCAGGCCGAACAGGCAAAGGCAGGCAAACAGGAAAGCGGAGTTGAGGAAATTCGCCGGATCGATCACCTCTCCCTGCACGGTGAAAAGCAGGAATGAGAAGATAGCAATGCCCATGGCACCGGGAGTTAGCATGCCCAGTTCGACACGACCGGCGGACCAGATGCCGGCAAGGACACTTCCCAGTCCGATCCCGAGAATCAGGCTAAAAAGTAGCGGGAGCTTGTCCGTTTCCAGCGTGCCGCCCCCTTCCGCCACGAACTGGTCAATGTTCAGGTTGGCCATTGAACCGACCGCCCAGAAGAAGGCCATGCCCAGGGCTACTCGTAACATCGCCCTGCTGGACGCAAGTGTTTTCAGATCCCGCCATGTCTGTTGGGGAACGTCAAAGGGGAACTTCCGGTCGGGTGCTGCAATCGGCAGGCGGCGGATCACGACGCTGGTTAACACGCCCAGGCCTGAAACAAGCAGCAGACACCCGGCGGAAAGCCAGAGAGCATCCAGGCCCTTGTGGCCAGTGGCATCACTTAACCAGTTACCGATTGCCATGCCGAGCACCGTTGCCCCGATGGTGGTGAGCCCGAACAGTCCATTGGCAGCTGGCACCTTTTCTTCCTTGAGCAATTCCGGGATTGCCCCCAGCTTGCCAGGGGAAAAGAGGGCACTCTGGGCTCCCATGAAAAAGACGGCAAGGAACAGCAGCCAGATCATCTGGGTACTGATTGCCAGGATGCCAAGCAGCATGATGCCGATCTCGGCATATTTGCACCAGACAATCACGTCCCGCTTGCTGAAGCGATCCGAGAAGAAACCGGCAATGGACGAGAGAAAGATGTAGGGCAGGGCAAAGCAGACAATTCCGAGTACCAGCACGAAGCTCTGGTTTTCCGGAAAATAGTCCTTGCCAATACCGACCGCCAGCCAGCGAAAAATATTGTCGTTTGTAGCGGTCAGGAACTGGGTGACCGTGAGGGCGACGAAACTCGTCGATCGCAGGCTTGCCGGGTTATCTTCGGCAGGGATCGTGTCACTTGGAATTTCGGAATTCGCCATGGTGGAGATCGACTACCTGAGAAATAGGCTGGAAAGGACAGTTTTACGACATTTTGTCCCTTAAATCATCACAACACGAAGAATACCTTTAAATAGTCCCTGCCACACAAACCAACAAATGCCATCTTCCTTGAGGCACGATCGCTCGATGATCGATGAAAATGGTAGGAAGCATCCGCAGGTTTCCTACCATGTGGCGAGCGTTTCGAGCAATGTTCTTTTCACTTTTTTCTGGTTTGACCGTCATGTTCAATCGTCACCAATTGTTGATGGCCGGCTTGATTGTGCTGCTGCTGGGAGCCCAGTTCCGGCTGGTACAGACCTATGTCTTTGCCGATACGGCGAGCCCCTATATTGAACCGCTGCTGACGCTCCACGACGAGTCAACCTCCCAGCCTCAGCAGGCACTTCCCCTGGCCCGCCAGTATGTTCTCCATATTCCGGACTGGATGGGCTGGCTACTGCTATCGATCGGCGGCGCCCTGGTTCTGCACAGCCTTTCGATTCCGAGGATCAGGACGCTCGATTCGCATGCTCACGGAGAAGACCGTTGACACTCCATGGTCGGCTCATAAGATGATCGCTGGGGAGAATTTCTCCACGGTGATAGAAAAAGCAGCGTGGCCACCACTGGAGAGCGACTGCATGAATGCGGAAGGCCTGTTTGAGATTCAGCAACATGGTGATGTGACGGTCATCCGTTTTATCGAGAGCCGGATTCTCGATTCGGGCGTTATCCAGCAGCTGGGGGATTCTCTCTTCCGAATCGTTGATGAGGAGGGAGCCAGCAAGCTGGTCGTCAACCTGGCGGAAGTTTCCTTTCTCTCCAGTGCCGCACTGAATCGACTGATCCTGCTGAAAAAGAAAGTCCAGCAGCAGGACGGTCAGCTGAAACTTGTTGAAATGAAACCGGAAATTCAGCGAGTTTTCGAGATCTCTCGCCTCGATACTTTTTTTGATATCCTCGACCAGCAAGCCACGGCGCTGGAACAACTTGGCCAGGCAGGCTAATCTCCATGAGGCCCACAACGAGGGCTGCTTTCTAAGGATCCATCATGAGCGAACGCCTGGTTTACCTGAGTGGCGAACTGGTCCCGGAGTCGGAGGCGAGGATCTCCATCTTCGATACGGCCGTCTCCCTGGGCTACACGGTCACCGAATCGACCCGCACGTTTGCCCAGCAACCATTCAAGCTGGATCGCCACATCGACCGTCTCTTCAAGTCCCTGAAAATTGCTCGTATCGATATCGGTCTCTCGCCGGATCAACTGGCCAGCGAGACGATGGAGCTGCTCGGGCGGAACCAACAGTTGTGCCAGCCTCACGAGGATTACTGGATCGTGCACAATATCTCTTCCGGCGTCCACAAGCTGGGGCCGGATCCAACGACCCGGAACAGTGGGCCCACGGTGATTATCTTCAACGCGCCGATGGACCTGACCGGCTGGGCCCGTTACTACAGCGAGGGGTGCCATGCAGTCACCCCGATGAGCCGGCAGGTTCCCTCCCAGTCGATGGATGCCCGCATAAAAAACCGCAGTCGATTCTTTTCCACACTGATGGAACACGAGGTAAAGCTGGTTGATCCGGATGCCCAGAGTATCTGGCTCGATACGGATGGCTATATCTCAGAGAACAAGGGCGGGAATGTCTTTATCGTGGCGGACGGGATTCTGAAAACACCCACGAATGAAAACTGCCTGGCAGGGATCACGCGGGAAACCACCCTGGAGATTGCGGCGAGCCTGGGGATCTCCTGCCTGGAAACGCGGCTTCAGCCCTATGACCTGTACACGGCCGACGAGCTTTTTATTACCAGTACTCCCTACTGCATCATGCCTGCCAGCCGTTTTAACGGATTACCGGTTGGAGATGGCCAGGTCGGTCCCCTCACCCGGCAACTGCTTGAGGGCTGGAGTGAACTGGTCGGTATCGACGTGGTGAAACAGGCAAGCGACCAGGTGGAGTGAAATTCGCCTTCGGGGATGGGCCTTATCCGGGGGGCTGGCTCGAGAGCTGGACGAGTGCCTCGGTCAGGCGTGCCACGTCGGCAGGGGCGAGGATCAGGTAACGCCGGTTCCCCTTCGCGTCTTTTTTGAAGTGGGTGTAACCATCATCCTGGACTTCTACCGTGCCGGTTTCGGAAAGCTGGAAGTAATCTCGATCGGGTTCCACCGCCTGGATGACACTCGTTAAATCCCAGGTTGGACGGTCATGTGGAGGTGGGTTGTATAGCGTGTAGGCTTCAGGCAGCGGATGGTGGTTCACGTAGTTGTAATCCTTGAGGATGCTGCTGGACGGATAGCGAGCAGCAATGCCAATCTCGAAGCCACTCATCACGACGGGGGTTGGCCAGTCGTGAAACACATGCCGGGCACTCTCGATGTCCTTGACCACGTTGTACTCGTGGTATTTTTCCTCGTCCCCGATTGCCTGGAATGCCCCGGCCATGGCGGATAACAGTTTGACCTTCTGCTGCACAAGGCTCTTTCCATCGAGTGGAGAATGCTTGTCGGCCTTGGAATCCAGCAAGCGAGCCAGGTTGGTCGAAAAGCCGACCTGGATAAAAACCACCGAGTTATCCTCTTGCTCGGCAAGCACCTTGCGCAGGAGGTCCGTTGCCTCGGGCGCCTCTTCACCACTCATCAGGTCATGGGGATAACGAGGCTGCTGATCGTCATTTTTGTCTGCCAGCACAGTAAACTTACTGGGCTCCGGTGTCGGGCCATCACGAACGACCCCGATAGGAATCTCTCCTCGACCATAAAAGGTGTTGATCACATCCACAAAAGGGGCCGCCTGGGGATGGTCCTTGGTTACCGTGACTGCCAGCAGGCGGCACTTCCCGCGGCTCTCGAGTGCATGCAACATGCCCAGGGCCAGGGCGTCGTCCACGTCGTTGCCGATGTCGGTGTCAAAGATGACCAGTACCGGGCCTGCTGTATCTGGAGCGTCCCTGGAGGATTGCGGCGCTGCGATGAAGCCTGTCAGCAATAACAGGAAGGCGGCTTTGCGTTGCCCGGGAGTCATTTTGTTTCTCGCTTGTAGACGACGAGGAACTGCCCCGGCAGGGATGCATCGAACTTCGTCGGACGTTTGCCTTTCTCCAGGCCATAGCAGATTCGCAGCTTGTCTTTTTGCCAGTCATAAATGGCCAGGAATGTTGTTCCCTTGTTAACTCCCTCGATCCCCGTGATGTCCATCTGCATCGGGGCGCTTTCGTTATTGACCTTGTAGCTGCCACGATCCAGCTGGGGGCCAACATGGGCCTCGTAACGGCCACCGCGCATGCGGAGCGTCATTGTGCTGGTGATCTCAGCTGGAAAATCCTGCCCTTCCAGAGTGGCAGATTCCACTTTCCAGTTGCCGGCCAGTTCTGGCTTCTTGGCCCCGGCGTCCTCCTCCACGGCGGTCGCTGCTTGACTGGTAACCATCAGCAGCAGGCTGGCGACAGGAAGCAGTATTCGCAATGCACTGGACATCTTATCAGTGTCCTGGGGTGGGAAAACTGGATTTGGAGTTGTACGCTGAAATCACTCTCCAGATCAATCCGAGAACAGGGTTGAAGAGATGCGGATCCACGATTCACAGGGTGAAGAGGGAAAAAAATGCGAACGTCTTTATTTTTTTTGTCAGGCTGGCCGCTTGTCGTCATCCTTGTGCTCTTTGCCGTTCCATCACCAGCTGCTGAAACCGCTCCGAATATTGTTTTTATTCTCGCCGATGACATGGGGTACGGGGATCTGCAGGTGCTCAACAGCGAGAGCCAGATTCCAACGCCCAGCCTGGATCGACTTGCCCGCGAGGGGATGAACTTTCACGATGCGCACAGCCCGTCTGCTGTCTGCACGCCAACACGTTATGGCCTGTTAACCGGGCGGTACTGCTGGCGCAGCTCACTGAAGCGAGGTGTCCTGAATGGATACGGGACCCCGCTGATTGAAAAAGGCCGACCCACGGTGGCCTCAGTCCTGCAGCAGGCGGGTTACCATACCGGCATCGTTGGCAAGTGGCACCTCGGTTTGAACTTTGCCAAGGGAGAGGATGGCACGCCACTTGATTTCAGTAAGCCGGTAATGGACCACCCGGGGACGCGCGGTTTTGATTACTCCTACATCATTCCCGCATCGCTCGATTTCCCCCCTTATGTCTACATCGAGAATGGCCGGGTGACGAATCCCAGCACGGTGGAGCAAGCGGCGCAGAAGTTTCCCGCCTTCCTCCGCTCAGGTCCCAGGTCCAAGGACCTGGTGATGGAGGACTGCCTTGACGATCTGCTCACGCAGGCGACCGATTTTATTCGCCGCCGGAGTACGCACAGGCAACCCTTCCTGCTTTATTTTCCTCTGGGAGCACCGCACAAACCGGTTCTTCCTCACTCCCGATTCCAGGGGATGACGAAGCTTGGGCCATATGGAGACTTTATTGCCCAGGTCGATTGGACGGTTGGCCAGGTCTTGAAGACACTTGACGAATGCAAGGTCACCGAAAACACGCTGGTCATCTATAGCAGCGACAATGGTTCCTACATGCGCCGGCTCAACGAGGCAGATGCGATCGGCCATGCCGATGACGAGACAATCCAGGCGTTCCGGGCAGATCGGCATCGAGCGAACCATGTTTTTCGCGGCACCAAGGCAGATATCTGGGAAGCCGGTCACCATGTTCCCTTCCTGGCTCGCTGGCCAGGCATGATCGACGCGGGGAGTCGTTGCGACGAGACGATCTGCCTGGTCGATTTTTTTGCCACGGCAGCGGCGATCTCGGGAGCGACTGTTCCGCAAGGGGCGGCCCAGGACAGTTTTAGCCTGCTTCCCCTGATGCAGGGAAAGAACCGGGCCAGGGAACGTGACCCGGTCATTCACCATTCTGCCGGGGGAGCCTTTGCCATCCGCCAGGGGAAGTGGAAGCTGGTGCTCTGTAGCGGGTCCGGTGGACGCGAGGCCCCCCGGGGAAAACCGTTTGAAAAACCTTACTTCCTGTTCGACATGACCGAGGACCTTTCCGAACGCCAGAACGTGATCGAGGATCATCCCGAGATTGCTCGCCGGCTGGAAAGGAAATGCCTGGAATTGCGGGATCGCGATTACTAGTCGCTTGCGTGCTGATCTGGAAGAACCTCCGGGCCCGGCCGACGGAACTGATCTCCCAGCCAGAAGGGGGAGTAGAGCAGCAGGAAAAGCAGGAAAGCAAACGGTTCCAGGAATAACATGTACCACGGCCAGGGGAGGAAGAAGAGGGGTGTCGTTCCGACCGGTGACTCGCAGAGGAACATGTAATTGGAACCGACAAGCAGGTTGATACCGATCAGCGGGATGGCGTAGAGGTTGGCAACCAGGAATGCCTTGACCACCGAGCGAAACGTTGGCCGCATTTTCAGTCCCCAGGTGGCCAGCAGGACCGCGACAATGATGCCGCTGTGAGAGATAAAATAGACAATGAAATCGACCGAGGGAAAGCCAATTTCCAGGTCCGGGGTGATCACCGAGTTGGAAGCGCCGGCCACTCCCCAGAAGAAGACCACCTCGTAAACGGTATATTTTCGCGTGAACATTAGCACGGTGACCAGGATCACCGAGATGTCACACAGGTGCAGGGGGAGGTAATCCTCGAGGTAGGCCTGGGGTGTCAGGGTGGCAATGTGGAAGGCCTGGTCAACAAGTACATTGACGACCATCAACCCACCGATGGTCCAGAGGATGCCTCGTGTGATCCACTCGGAGTCCGCGCGGCGGATGATCCAGGCGAGCAGCAGCGGCAGGGCAACTGTCAGGATCATGGCCACCACGTGGGGCGTACCGAGGAACTGGAATTCCGGCATGGCAGCGTCCACGTTGGCAAATAATTGGCCTGGGGACATGAGCAGTTGCGTGAACTGAATTCAGGAGTCCGCTGAACAATCACTGTTTTATGAAGATTGGCCGCATGCTGGCAAGCCAGAATCACTTACCTCAGGCAGGCGGCATTCACCAGTTCCCGGAATTCACTGCGAAGGTAGGTACCGCCCGGGCTCTGCGTTAGGACCATGCCAACCAGCTTCCTTTCCGGATCAACCCAGACGTAGGTTCCCTCTGAGCCCGTATGCCAGAAGGCACCATCGAGGCCCGTGACCCAGCCGAGCCCATAAAAGGAACTGCGCCGTGACTGCTGCTGTTTCGAGTAGGCACCGAGGCTCTGGTGGCTGGTTGCCTCACGGACACTCGCTCGCGACAGGATCCGTGTTCGCCCGAGTTTTCCGTTTCCAAGGTACATGTGTGCAAAACGAGAATAATCCTCGGCAGTCGATACCATGCCGCCAGAGGCTCGTACGAATGGAACTCGCATCTCGGTCCCCTGCTTGAATCGCACTGACCATTCTCCGTCCTCGCGCTGGTAGACCGTTGACATGCGGTCGACCTGGTCGGCGGGTGG
>CEWR01159236.1_pt1 | contig 10123 bp, 7 predicted proteins | sample 356321 | NCBI WGS metagenome assembly CEWR01 (sample SAMEA2621551, study PRJEB7988) | marine metagenome | biome: marine biome (ENVO:00000447); feature: mesopelagic zone (ENVO:00000213); material: "saline water (ENVO:00002010), including plankton (ENVO:xxxxxxxx)" | depth 790 m
AATATTTTGAAACTTAATAATCGTGGGGGTAATATTATTGAAATGGCGAATAAAAGTCGACATCGAATATCTCGAAACTTAATAATCTTGAACGTAAAATTCTCTGCAAATGTACAACATTTTTTCGAAAAAATTAGCAACATCTTTTAATGATTTTTTCAACACGTTAGAGATGGGCTTAGGGTGATTGGGGAAAAAAGAAAAAGGACTCTTAAAGTCCTCTTTCTTTTTTTATTTGTTCGTAAGCTTCTTGAACTTTTAAGAATTTTTCTTTTGCACCTATAACGTGTTCATCTCCTAAATGTTTGACTTTATCTGGATGGTGTTTTTTAACCATTTTTCGATAAGCCGCTTTTAGTTCAGAATCCGTTATGGCTTTTTCAATCTCTAGAATTTTATAGGCACTTTCAGAATCTTTATAGAACATGGCTTTAATCGATTCAAAATCATGTTTATTGATACTTAAATAACCAGCAATTTTCTGAAGCATCTCCAGTTCATCGGGTGTTACAATTTCATCCGCCTTTGCCAAAGCGAATAAATAATGCATCAATTGCAAGCGCGATGCATGTTGCATTTGCTGACGAATTTGTAAAGAAATTTGACGAACAGAAACATCTTGGCTGTTCATGATTCCTTTAAACAACCTAAAAGCATGATTTGCTCTTTCTTTTCCATACATTTTCACAAAGTATGCACGAACAAAATCCAATTCACGTTGGTCAATTTTTCCATCCGCTTTGATTACAAAGGATGAAAGAATCAATAAACTAATTTCAAAATCACCAGAATGTGTGTCATTGTCATGATCTTGTGCTTGTTGTCTAAAATCTTGAATGTCTTTTTTAGTAAAACCGTCAATGACGTTTCCAACCATATACCCTAGTAAAGCACCAATAGGACCTCCAAAAGACCATCCTAATCCAGCACCTAACCATTTTGTGAAACTTGCCATTTTTATAAAAATTTAAGGAACAAATATACTTTTTCTATGAATAAAGCCATTTTAATAATAGTTAAGATAGTCTTAATGTATTCTAGTGTGTTATTTTTACACCTACCAAAAACAAGTTGTAATGGTAGTTGAAACCTTCTATCCTATGGCGTTTTTTTTCATGCTGATACATGCCATAGATACTTGCATTTTTACTGATTTTAAAGTCGATCAGTGTTTCAAATCTACTTGCTGTTACATCGTATGAGTTGTTTATCAAATAGCCATTACTTTCAATAATATTATTGTTTTGGTTTTTTAGATAACTAAGCTTTATAGAACTAAATTTTGTTGGTTGAAAATAAATAAAGCTGTTGTTTGAAAAATTATAATTTTCATGAGCATCGATAGAGTGTATATATTGAGTTGTACCTATAACAAGCTTGCTGTTCCCAAAAGGCATATAATTAAAATTTCCAAAATGATTGTATTGATTGGATTCTGTAATATTTGAGAACGTACTTCCTAAAGCAAACTCAATGTTTTTGATGCTTTTTTTTACTTGAAAAGATCCTACAAAATAACTACCTGCTATATTTTCAACGTTTGTTTTTCCTTCAAAATTTAACTTCACCAAATGAATGGCTGGTGAAATAGACCAGTTGTTTTTTAGCGGTATTAGACCTTGCAAGTAATATTGATATTGTTTTACATTTCCTGTATTCAACTCTTGAGAAAAGAACGTAGCCGCATGAAAAAGAGAAAATCTATTATTGACAAAGTGTTTCAATCCAATTTGTGCATAAAAAGCATTGTTAAAATAAAGCTCTCCCAAGGTGTCAGTATCAGTGTTATCTGCGTTTTTAATTGCAGTTTCAGCAGTGATAAAATCTATTTTAGAAGTTGTTGAAATTCCGATTTTTGTTTTTAGTTTTTCAGAAAATGTTTTTGTTAGTTTTCTAGCCTCTTCTTTTTTTCCATTTAACAGATAACAATAATAGAGGTATTCTTTTGTAAGTTCATTTTTAGAATTAAAGTCTATTGCTTTTGTAAAATGATATTGCGCTACATTGTAATTTTTTTGTTCGTAATAAGCGATACCAATTCTCATTCTTATATAAAAATAATCGTTGTTACTGTCAAGCGCTTTTTTTCCAACTTGTATCAGTTCAGACCATTTTTGATTTGTATACAGCTCAAATGTTTTTTTTTCAGCATAGGAAGGAGTCATTTTTTGTTGCGCAAATAGACTGCTAAAACTGACTAAAAACAAAAAATGGAGAAGTAGTGCGTAAAGCTTCATAGACGAGTTGTATTAGAGATGTGTTCTTTGAATTAATTTATCAGTTGAAGTCCTTCTAGAGCGGAAGCGTCATGGGGGCTATAAAGCAATACTTTGTTAAATAATATAGTCGCATGATTTATATTTCCTAAAAAATAATTTGTCCAGCCGCTCATTAACATATTGTTGTATCCAAAAGGTTTTAAATTTAAAGAGACGTCAAAATATTGTTTTGCAGTTGTATATTCTTTTCTATAATAATAAATAAGTCCTAAATTGTAATTTGCTGAAGCATTTGTAGCATCTAGCTTTAAGATAGACTTGTATTGTTTTTCTATTTCTACCCAGTTCTCCGTTTTTGAATATGTGGTAATCATATTCCACTGTGGTTCGGTTGCAGCAGGCATTAGTTTTGATGCTTTTTTATAAAAATCAATAGATTGCGTGTTGTTTCCTGCTAAGTAATGCAGCCAGCCCAAGCGTATGTTTATTTCGTAAGAACTCGTTGAATAAACATTGTTTAACGCTGCAATAGCTTGATCATAGCTTGTTTGTTCCTGAAAACTATAGGATTTAGAAAAAGCATCAATAATTTCTTTAGTTTGACTGTTAACAGAAACACCAATGCTAAGAATAAATAGGGTGAAAGTCAGTTTGAAATAATTCATTTTGTAGGGTTTAAAGTTGTTATTATTCAAAATCGAAAAAGTAGATTTCTGATTTGTTGTTTTGATGTATTGTGAAACGCTCTAATTTGTGGTCTTTTAATTCCAATTCAAAATTTATTTTCTTGAAAGTATAATCAATCAATTTTGCTTCAACACACGAATTGATGATTACTTTTTGCGGAGCATATTGGTTGTCAGTATAGGTAAACGTTGAGTGATAATTTGCCTTAGTAAATAAATAAAAAGGAGCTAAAAAATCTTGAAAGAATTGCGCTATTTTTTTATTAAAATGAATAAGAGGTACTTTGTCTTCCACTTTAATTCCTTCATAATACCCTAACAGTTGTCGATAGGCAGCCAAGTAAAACTGAAATAAGACAGAAGATGTATCTCCTTCAAAATCGGTGAAATAAAACATCACACCATCATTTTTAAAATAGGCATACGACTTGCTTTCTTTACAGTAAATATGGGTTCTGTTATATGCATCGGTAAAAACTTCCCAGTGCACGAGCATATCAGAATTTTTTGTACGCAATGTGATTTTTTGTCCGGGTAATAATGAAAATCCGATAATTAATAATTCATTGACCAATACATTGCTAATAAAAGCATTCTCGTTTGGTACTTCTGAAATTTTCAATGATTTCTCTGTTCCTTTCCTTTCAATAAAATAAGAGATCGGATACGAAAACGTTTTAGCCCCCATAAAAGGACTTGTTTGAAATTGAAAATGTATATGTGGTTCTGGTGAACGCCCCGAGTTTCCGCAAGTAGCCAAAAAAGTGCCCTTAGGAACATATTGCCCAACAAAAACGCCGAATGAATCTTTTTTAACATGACTAATTTGTGAATACAAACCATCTAAATGATTCATGATAATGGTATTCCCCCAATTGTGACTTGTGTCCATATCTCCAACATCATTTTCTTCAACGGTGTTGATAATGTCATAAACGTAACCATCATATGGAGCTACGATTTCTTTATTGTAGCAATAAAAATTTTCTCTACTAAAACCGTCTTTCGGATTGTTAGGTATAAAATAGGTGTTTTCTTCAGAATCTTCTATCACAAAATCTAATGCTTTACTCCAGTCTCCCAAATGTGTAATGGTACCATCATATCCTTGACTTACATTCCATTCGCCAATAAAAGGAAGTGAAACTTTGTATAAGTGTTCGTTCTTGAAGCGCTGTAAAGAATTGATGTATTTGTAAATAGTTTTTTCTGCAGAATAATATTGCAGCGTGACGACAGTTAAATACTTTGTAAACAATCGCTGGTTTAAAACAAACAAAAACAATGTGGTCACCACACTAAAAGAAAGTGAATACGGTTTTATTTGGAAGGGTATCAATAATTTTGTGAATGCCAAAGAACTTAACAATACTACAGGAGTAAGGATTACAACAGTTACATAACTGTAAGTATTCGGAATAATGAAAAAACAACCTATTGCAATTGCTGTAAAAATAAAGTTGGCACCCAATAAATCCTGGGTTAAATCGGTTACATCAGCTCCAAAAATATAGTAGTAAAAATAAGCACATGAAAATCCGATGATACTCAATGAAAAGGCAATTCTAGAATGTTGTAGCAACCCGATGGCAACAATAAGTCCTCCTAAAATACTTTTTTGAAAAAAGGTCCCTGAGAGTGTTTTTAGAAAGGCTGTTACAAACGCAAAAAGCGGAATGTCATCTAAAGAATGTGTTATTTGATGCCAAACGGAGCTTTCTAGTTTTAAAGATTCATTGATGGAATAAATGTGATTTTCATCAAAAATAATATAATCAAAATTTGATGCAGAAAGTGAAACAACCCAATAGGTTAGAATAAAAGGAAAAATTAAAAAAGGCAAATTATACATGCCAAGAAATCCTTTTATAGTTACCGTTATTAATAATAAAATAATAATTGCGGAAATAAATAAAACAACAAAAGGCATGTTGAAACTATATTCATGACCCAATGCCATTCCTAAAAACAATCCATTGAAACCGAAAAGTCCGGTTTTGATATCTTCTTTATTAAATCCAATAAAATGAGCTATTGAGTTTATGCAAAGAACCGCTAACAAGCCACATATTCCTATAAAAGGAGTGAAAAAAGTGACCAATAGAATACTCAATGCAAAAAAATTATTCAAAGAAAAGAATATTAAGCTATAGCTATTTAAGGTACTTTGTATCCAGTAATTGTTTGTGAATTTGTCCTTCATTTCCATCGGCTGTATTGACTTTTAAATAATAACCCTTTCAAAAATAACATATATATTTAGAAAGTCTATCAATTTGTTTTTTTTAAAAGAGTTTCATCATCTATAAAAACAGCTTTGTTTAGAATTACCCTACTTAATTTTTCAAAAAAATAATTTGTAATTTACACTAAGAAATACTTTGTCTTTTTTATGGAATTCAAGGTAGGGTATTTGACTCGTAAGCGTTTATTATATTAGAATATAAAAAATTGAACCACACTAAGAATTACATATGGGATCTACAGTCAATTTAAAGAAGAAAATAGAAGAAGCTAGTTTAAAGAAGTTGAAAGATAGGTCAGCTTTTAAAAATTTCGTTAACTGGTTTGAGATACCTGCTTATAGTCACTATCGCTCTACTTCTTTTTACAATTATATCTATCAAATAGAAATGAAATCTGTTGAGCTAAACGGTTTTGCAATGTCTTTTTTTCCTGCAGAAACTGGAATAGGAGGTGCCATTGTTACTGGTCCTGGTTGCGTGCCGAGTGAAGTCGGACCTTTGGTATATCTAAATGGGGGAGACGACTTGAACAATGTGCTTTCAAGAATCAATGAAGCAGGAGGTAGAGTGGTGATGCAAAAAACATTTTTGAGTGAAACAGCAGGATACTTTGCGTTGTTTATAGACTCAGAAGGAAACCGGTTGGCATTGCATTCAAAAAAGTAAAAAAGAAGTAGGGTTTTATAGAGATTGCTTGTTTAATTAAAAACGAAAAGAATGATTTCAAAACATTATAATATAAATCAGCTACGAGTCGATTTATGGAATGACTTAAAAGAGCAAAGCAAGCAAATTCAGAAAGAAGATGTGGATTTTGAAAATCAATTAAAGTCGCTAAATGAAATTTTAAATAGTTTAGTATGTATTGAACACTATTTTTCTTTTCCCGGTGCTCTATTTACCAAAGAGATTATACATGCCGTTTCAAAAGAAGAATTTATAGCTGTTGGTAATAGAGTTACAGAAGTAGTTGCCTTATTGGTTAGTGATGATTATAGAACTCATCCCGAGTTAAGACCTGATCATTTTGAGAATTCAGAAAATTCTAGAAAGAAAGAAATTTCAGAGACAAAGAGAAATTCTTTTGAAGTGTTATATGTAGAAGATTTATCTAGTAATGAGCAAGAAATTCTAAAAAAGAAGTCTCGAGAATTAATTGACCCTAGAGATAATTTGACCTATGATGTGGTGGTGCAAAGATCATTTCAAGACGCATTGATTTGTTTGTTTTTCAACTACAATATTCAAGCAGCCGTTATTAGATATGCTCCTTTGCGTTTGTCTAAAAACATTACAAGATTAATCAAGCCATTTATTCAAAATGTTTTAAAAATTGATTTGAAAAATGTATCTGATTCTGAATTGGGTCCCTTATTAGGCAAATACATTCATCAATTTAGACCAGAGTTAGATCTCTATTATATCACCGACAAGTCTTTGACGCATATGGAAGATACCACGGTAAAGGCATTCCGTCGTATTTTTTACAGAATGGAAGATGTTCAAGAATTGCATTTAACTATTATCAATGGGATTAATGAGCGATACGAAACCCCTTTTTTTACAGCTTTAACAGAATATAGCAAAAGACCTATTAGCGTATTTCACGCGATGCCAATTTCTAGAGGAAACTCCGTTTTTAAATCAAGATGGATTTCTGATTTTGGAGATTTTTATGGAAGAAACGCTTTTTTAGCAGAAACATCAGCAACTAATGGAGGTTTAGATTCTTTGTTACAGCCGAAAGGCCCCATGAAAAGAGCACAAGAAAAAGCAGCAAAAGCCTACGGAGCTGAACATACTTTTTTTGTAACCAATGGAACCTCTACATCCAATAAAATTGTACAACAAGCTTTGATAAAACCCGGAGATGTAGTTTTGGTGGATAGAGATTGCCACAAATCGCATCATTATGGATTGGTCTTGGCAGGGGCCTTCCCCGCATATTTAGATTCGTATCCAATTGAGAAATACTCCATGTACGGAGCGGTATCTCTTAAAACAATCAAAGAAAAATTAATTGACCTTAGTGAGATTGGAAAACTAGACAAAGTAAAAATGCTATTGTTGACCAATTGCACTTTTGATGGGTTGGTATATAATGTTGAGAAAATAATGGAAGAGGTACTTGCCATTAAACCTGACATGGTCTTTTTATGGGATGAAGCATGGTTTGCTTTTGCAAGTTTTACCTATATGTACAAACAACGTACAGGAATGTATGTGGCACAGAAATTATACGATAAATATAAAACGCTTGAATATAGAGAGGCTTATAAACAACATATTCAGGGTTTAAAAGAAGGAGAGAGGGCTAGGCTACCTGATCCTGACAAAGTTAAAATAAGAGTATATGCGACACAAAGTACACATAAAACCTTGTCGAGTTTTCGTCAGGGTTCTATGATACAAGTTTGGGATGAAGAATTTAGCCGTAAAGTGGCTGATACTTTCCAAGAGGCGTATATGACACACACTACTACGTCTCCAAATTACCAAATTGTTGCTTCCCTAGATGCTGGAAGAAGGCAAATGGAGTTGGAAGGATATGAGTTGGTACAACATAGTATAGAAATGGCGATGGTGTTGCGTTCAAAAATAAAAGACCATCCAAAATTGAGTAAATATTTTCATTTGTTAACTGTAAAAGATTTGATTCCTAATGAATACAGGGTTACAGGTGAAAATGAATATTATGATGCGAAAAAAGGTTGGGATAGAATGGAAGAATCTTGGGAACAAGATGAATTTGTATTAGATCCTACAAAAATCACTTTGTCTGTTGGAAAAGCAGGGATTACTGGAGATGATTTTAAGAACACATATTTAATGGATCGCTTTGATATTCAGGTAAATAAAACATCAAGAAATTCGGTTTTATTGATGACTAATATTGGAACCACTCGCGGGAGTGTTACTTTTTTAATCAATGCGTTGTTGCAAATTGCTAATGAACTGGATGAAAATAGTCGTTCCTTAAACAAGCGAGAAAAAGAAATTTATAAACAACACATTCATTCATTAATGCACGATGTACCTCCATTACCAGACTTTAGTTATTTCCATCATTCATTTTTGGCTGCACCCGGTGTTCCTGGCGGAAACATTAGAGAAGCTTACTTTTTAGGGTACGAAGAAGATTTGTGTGATTATATATTGCTAGAAGACTGTTTGGCTGAATTGGTAAACGATAAAGAATTGGTCTCAACTTCATTTGTAATTCCGTATCCACCAGGTTTTCCAATATTAGTTCCAGGTCAGGTTGTAAGTGAAGATATAGTAAGATTTATGCTAGCTTTAGATGTAAAGGAGATACATGGGTATAGGGCTGATTTGGGGTTGAAAATATTTACAAGGCAAGCCTTAAATAGAAAAAATACAATTTCTGCAATGGGAGCAATGCATGCGATGCATGCTTTACAAATGGGAGGAACTCAAAACTAATTAGAAAAAATTATTACCAATGAATACGGAGAATCAAGAACAAAAAACGTTGAAAGGATTGAAAGAAATCAAACAATTTTTTCGTGAGAATAAAACACCCATATATTTTATCAGTGCTACCAATTTTAATTTATTGGGAATCGATGAATGGGTCTCTAACTTTAAGTATATCAGTCATATTGATTCTTATGAAGGATTGCATACAAATTTATTTTCTCCAAAGGAAGAAATTCCACATGTAGAGTTTACGAGCATCGAGGATATTAATAATTATTTATTGACACACCCTGAAGTAATCGAAGAAATAAATGCTAATAAAGTGGATGGAAAGTCAGGCAAAGCTTTGTTCTTAATGTTTGATGAAAAAACGGAGCAATTAGCAAAAATTTTAGGATTAGATGTTTGTTTTCCATCGGCAACTTTGCGTACTTCATTAGATAATAAAGTAAATACCAATAGGATTGCAGAAAAAGCAGGAGTTGCTTGTGTTCCTAATGTACTTTCGAAAGTTGACAGTTTTACCCATTTAAGAGAAATCTCTAAGGATTTGGGTGAGAAATTAGTGATTCAAACTCCTTTTGGAGATTCTGGTCATACTACTTATTTTATTTCAAATGAGGAAGAATATAATGCACATGCAAAAGAAATTTTAGCAGAAGAAGAGGTTAAAATAATGAAACAAATTAACTGTTATGGTACTGCGATTGAAGGTTGTGTCACACAACATGGAACCCTTGTAGCACCATTGATGACTGAGTTGGTAGGTTTTAAACAACTGACGCCTTACAAAGGTGGTTGGTGTGGAAATGAAATTTATCCGAATGCTTTTAATGAAGATATTAGAGAAAAAGCAAAAGTATATACACAACGTTTCGGAGATCAGCTTAGAAAAGAAGGGTACAAAGGTTATTTTGAATTGGACTATCTAATTGATCAGGATAACGGAGAAGTGTATTTAGGAGAGTTAAATCCAAGAGTTTCTGGGGTGAGTAGTTTGACAAATCATTCTAAATTTGCGATGGATGATGTGCCGTTGTTTTTGTTTCATTTACTAGAATGGATGAATATTCCTTATGAAATTGATGCAAACGAATTGACAAATAGATGGTCTGAAGCAGCTAATATGGATAGTTGGAGTCAGTTGGTAGTAAAGCATACGTATAAAACCTTAGAATTAGCAACGGATGTTCCAAAATCAGGAATTTGGGAGATGAATAAAAATGGAAATATCCAATTCAAAAAAATGGATACACATCGACAAGCTGTGGTTGGAGATAACGAAGCCTTTTTTATTCAGATTACTCAAAAAAATGATTACTTATATGAAGGTGCCGATTTAGGTATTTTGGTGCTTCGAGGCAGATTGATGTCAGATGAATTTGAAATTTCAAGCAGAGCGAAACGTTGGATCAAAGCTTTAAAATCTCAGTATAAATCAGATGTTCTAGATATGAGTCAGCTATCAGCAGAAGATTTAAAAGAATTAGAAGCTGAATTTAAAGTTGGGTAGTTTTGATGATAGCTTTTT
>CEWR01153496.1_pt1 | contig 10110 bp, 7 predicted proteins | sample 356321 | NCBI WGS metagenome assembly CEWR01 (sample SAMEA2621551, study PRJEB7988) | marine metagenome | biome: marine biome (ENVO:00000447); feature: mesopelagic zone (ENVO:00000213); material: "saline water (ENVO:00002010), including plankton (ENVO:xxxxxxxx)" | depth 790 m
AAGTTATACAATCATACGCCTGTACCCGCAAAATTTGCTCGTAAGATAATTGATTTCGTTGATCAGGAAAATCTACATCTCAATTTTTGTCTGGATGATGAACTCTATGTCCGAGCAAAAAATAAATGGAGTGACCTTTATGAATTTCGAACGGGGGTTTCTGCAACAGCGGTTGAAAATTTCTTGTTATTAGACGGACAGGAACCTACCAAGGTACAGATACTTGACGAACCTGAGAAAATTGATCAGCTCTTTCCAACCATGCAGGAGATGTTCGGACGGGATCTGTACGTAACAAAGACACAGATCGAGTACATCGAATTTATGAATCTGCAGGCGACGAAGGGGCTAGCATTGAAATCACTTGCGGCTCGGCTCGAAATCTCGATTTCAAATACGGTGGCATTTGGTGATGGTTACAACGACAAGAGCATGATGGAAACAGCAGGGTTCAGTATTGCAATGGCAAATGCTGTTGATGAGATTAAGACTATCGCAGATTATGTTACAACATCGAACGATGATGACGGAATAGCCACTGCTGTTGAGAAAATGTTGTTTTTAAGTTAGTTTGAATTATCTTCTTCAACTACTTCTTTTTCTTGATCCTCGCTGGTTTTTTTTGCGTTGGGGGCCTCATTTTTTTGCGCTTCTGTAGTAGTATTGAGTTCGCTTTTCCTTTCCTTCATACCTAGAATAGGGATGTTAGCAACGAGGGCCAAAGCATTACCTTCGCGTTCCAGATCCATTTCGACTTCATCCGTCTTAAGCGTGAAATATTTCGATAAGAGTTTTGTAATTTCTGATTGAAGACTTTGCATGACTTCCTCACTGATACTGAGTCGATCTTGAACAAGTATCAACTTAAGGCGACTTTTGGCAATATCTTTACTTTTGTCGGCCCGTGTTAGTATTTGGATTAATCGTTGAATCATTTAACTGATTTCTCCATCTCGCTTCCCAAGCAATTTCCCCCAAAAGCGAGCGAATGTACCATCAACTTTAAATTCAGGAATTGGTACTTCTTTTCCCTCTATTCTGTCAGAAATCCGCCGATAAGCTCCAGCAGCACCGGTTTTGCTGTCGTGTATAAGTGGTCGGCCTCGATTTGTTGAGCCCACGATATTCGAATCCTCTGGAATTACACCAATCAGATTAATTGATAGAATATCAAGAACATCTTCTGAATCTAACATGTCGCCTTTGGCTACCATTTTGGGGTTGAGTCGGTTGATAATTAGGTCGATTTTATGGATTTCTTCAGACTGTAAGAGTCCAATAATCCGATCAGCATCCCTCACCGCCGAAACTTCTGGAGTGGTTACCACTAAGGCCTCTTCAGCGGCAGATGCGGCATTTCTAAATCCCTGCTCGATACCTGCAGGTGAATCAACAAGCACATAGTCATTTTCTTCTTTCAGTTTGAGACACATGTCACGCATTTGCTCCGGTTCAACATCATTCTTATTATTTCGTTGGGAAGCGGCTAGGAGCTTAAGGTTTTCAACACGTCGATCCTTGACTAGAGCGCGTTCAAGGGTACTGCTACCATCAATAACATCCATTGATGTGTAGACAACACGACTCTCTAATCCCATGATTACGTCTAGGTTACGTAACCCAATGTCTGCATCAACAACTGCAACCTTTTTATTTGATAATGCAAGAGCTGTCCCGATATTGGCAACACATGTACTTTTGCCAACACCCCCTTTTCCAGATGTAATAACAATAACTCTACCCATTTAATTATCTCCAAGTTGACTGACGTGTTAACTATGACAACTTTTTTAAATACCTAAAATCCTTCAAAATCTTCAACTATGACGTTACCTTGTTTTATTCGTGCCACTTCCATCACAGGTTTACGACGATGCTTCCTTGTGGGAGGCCGTGTAATGACATTACCTATTCGAAGTTGTGTTGGTTCCATATTCATGGCGATGATAGTTGCAGCAATATTTCCCAAAGCTCCAGCATGTGCAATCCCACGTAAATTCCCGAGGATGATGATATCACCAGAAGCTGTTACCTCAGCACCTGGGTTAACATCTCCTATTACAACAATATTTCCTTCCAGAAAACGCTCCACTTGTCCAGAACGAAGTGTGTGACGAATGAGCTCCGCTTTCTCTTTTTCTTCTGACAAAGATTCGTGATAAATTGATGTGTTTGGTGGGTTTGCTGGAATTCCCCGAATTGGTTGTTCGGCTGATGGAGATGTTAGTTGAGATGAGGCAACAATTTCTTCATCAGTATATGGGGGGGCAAGACCATATTCTCTTTGCATCAGAGAGTAGAAATAACTGACATCCTCTGGTGATAATGATCTATTTAGCTGTTCGATTTTAACCGTAGTACCTGTTAGGGAATCTCCCAGATTTGCTAGTCGCTGTTTTATAGCTAACTCAATTTCAGCAATTGAAGCATCCGAGTCTATAATTAGACGTAACCCATCTAAGTATCCCTTCAGTTCAATAGATACATATGATTCGTTATTCACTTCGATATAATTCTTATTCATTTAATCTGTGCTAAGGTGTAAGGGCCGTCTGGAATGGCAACAATTTTCGCGTCTTTCCCATATCTTTTAAGTGCTATTTCAACCCCTTCATTAGGGGATTTTAAGGGATTAACAAAAAGTTTTTGTTGTTGTTCATAGGGTATTTTATCAGAATAAAAATAAACATTGGCTTTCCTGATGGCTTTAGCAAGTTCTTCAAGTTGCCATTGATCTATCACAAAATTCTTTGGATTATAGGTGTTGCGGACGAACTGTTCTAAGTTTTTCGTTTTTAGGATGAGGTCTGTGAACGGGCCGCTACCGATTCCTTCTTGGCATTCAGCGACTAGGATTACCATACCACCTTCTTTTACAACCTCAATAGCGGAAAGTACTCCTTTTATTGCTTGATAAAATGTTGCGTCTAATGGATAACCTGCACAGGATACGATGACTACGTCTGCTGGTTCTGGGAGGGTAGCCGTTGTTTGTTTCTCGGCAAACTTGGCACCAGCTAGATGTGCATTTACCATATCTCCTGCAAACACTCCGGTTAATTGACGGCGATCGTTAATTGTAACGTTCAAACTGAAATCGACACCAGCCATCAGGGCAATTTCTGTTGCTTCAGCGTGGAATGGATTACCTTCTAGAATTCCAACCGAAGCCTTTGGATGTTCTAGGATTTGGGGGCCATGCATGATTTTCATTGTTTCGATACTTGCCAAACCAGGACAAATTGCTTTTCGTCCACCTGAATATCCGGCCATCAAATGTGGTTCAATAAGAGCTGATATAACTTTTAGATCAGATTCAACATAGAGTCTATTAATCAAAACTGGAGTGCCGTTTTGGGTTTGACCAAGGTTGATTAGCGTTTCCTGTTTCTGTGAGAAATGATTAACAATTTGGTAATTTTCTATAATATGACTGCCAACCATTTCTAGAAGTTCATCACCCTCGTTTGGGCGATGGATACCAGTTGCGATTAAGATCCTAATTCCCTCGCGTGGTACACCCTGTTCTTCAATTATCCGCAGCATCGGCGGTAAAATGAGTTTATTGGGAACGGGGCGTGTAATATCAGAGATAACAATGGTAGCTGATTTCCGATTCTTGGCCACTTCTGATAGTGCGGGTGAATCTATAGGTGTTTCAAGAGCGTCTAAAATCGCCTGTTCAGGATTCCCGATTGGCGGGAATTCCTGTGATGCCAACACACTAATAAGATTGGGGTTGGGAACGTCAACCCCAATCTCACCGCGACCATACTTCATGTTAACCCGCATTGCCTAGAATTGATCCTTACAGTCGTTATTTTCCTCGGAGGATAACCCATTATAAAAGAGATAAATGAATCGCGCAACAATTTTTTAAATGTTATTATTTGTGTATATTTACATACATAACTTGATTTTAACCCGTTCAATAGTTTACACTTGTGCCTTTTACTGAATTTTAGGGGAATTACAAGCAATGACAGAAAGTCAAGCTACAAACATTACGTGGCATCAGGCCACAATCGATTGCGCAGCGAGAGAGCAACTGCTTAAACAGAAAGGTTGTATCATTTGGTTTACTGGATTATCTGGATCAGGGAAATCAACACTAGCTAACGAAGTTGCAAGCGCCTTACATCAAAATCAGCACCTAACATATGTTCTTGATGGAGATAATATCCGGCATGGTCTCAACAAAAACTTAGGATTCTCTCCGGAAGATCGGGAAGAAAATATTCGTCGGATTGGTGAAGTTGCTAACCTTTTTGCCGATGCAGGTGTTATTACTGCAACAGCCTTTATATCACCTTACCGAGCAGATCGAGAGAAGGTCAGGAGTTTACTTGAAGGTGGTAGGTTCATTGAAGTGTACGTTGCTTGTCCGATTGAAGAATGTGAAAAGCGAGATCCAAAGGGACTATATAAAAAAGCAAGATCGGGTGAGATTAAGGGCTTTACTGGAATCGATGCGCCTTACGAAGCACCCAGGAATCCAGAAATTATTATTGATACTTCAGTGCTTAATTTGGAAGATTCAGCACGAAAAGTCATAGGTTATCTTGAATCAGCGAATCTAATTTGAATCTCTGTAATGTTAGGCATTGGCAATCATGCTTATCGTTACAGGGCCCGCAGCAATTTATAGGTTATAGCTTGGGTTAATTATCATCTTCACGTTCGCTTAGTAACTCGCCACGCTGGAGTCGCTCTGCATTCTCGGTTGACCAGAGAATGCCTTTCATCAGTTTTTGGGCAGTAATATACCGAGTTGCGGCCAATAGGTGTATTCGTTTCTCCTCAGCATTGGTTGATAGATCAAAGTGTCGGAACGCAACTTCAAGTACTTGGAACATGTGGAGTTCTGCATCTTCACGAAGCATGATGTGAGCAATAGTGTGTTTAAGTTGAGCAATATCATGACCTTCCTTAATATATTGGTTGACGAGTATCTCTGCTTCGAAGACTTTTTGGAAGTCAGCGAATTCTTGTAATCTGTCTAGCATTTTCTTCGCAGAACTGAATGTCTCATCAAGATGCTGTTCTGGTTTCGGGATTCGTGCGGCCGGCATATTCAGCCAACGGAGATAGGTTAAGAACACCGCACCATGAAACAGACCACGTATCAATTCTTTACTTGGTGCTAGATGGAACGCGCAATAAAGACTATGCGCATAAGAATATATATTAGCTACGTCATGCCAATCCCCTTCATTCTTGAGATGAAAGCGTACCGTTCGGATAGCTGCAGCATAGGTCATCGCCCGGCAAATTTCTGTTGGCTTTACTCCTTGGCATAGTTTTTCTTCAATGTGTTCAACAATTGGTTCGAATGAATCGCCAAGCATGGTTTGAGCTAATTCTGAAATGTCAAGAGAGGCTTGATTGGATTGATTAAGTTCCCAGATTTTATCTAGACGAGAGAAGATATCTTCCAGAATCGGAACGCTATCTGCCCATCGAGAAGTTTCTTCATGCCGTGTTCTGTTGACTAGATCAATGACGATCGGTCGCAAAATCTCATGCGCTCCTTCCCAATCTACATAATTTAGTCCTTCAAACATCTTATTGGCAAAATCGAGTGCGTGTCCATCACCGGTAAAATAGAAGTCTGTTGCTGCTGTGAAGACAAAATCGGCAATGACTTCTCTCGAATAACCTCTGTCATGAAGGGTGATTAAAATTCGCTCTGCTGCCCCCCTATCCCGGAGGTCAATATAGTAGCGAAACCAGCGTTTGAGTGTTTTCAAATCGTGTTCTTCTTTGCTTCTAGGAAATGGGAAGCGTTGTCGACGTGAACTCCCGGAGGTACGACGACCAATTTGTGTTAAGGCATGGACTAGAAACAGATTATGGTCTTTCGGGTCGACGTCGTCCCACATGTTGGCAGCGATAGTTAGAATTGCTACACCTGATGACCATCCATCGCCCGTTTTATTGGTTCCATAGTATAATCCTTGTTGAATGATTTCTTTTGGGTCTGCTTCGGCATCAATAAGCGCCGCTATTGCTTTGGCTATTAGGAATGAACTGCTATCTTTCAAACCTTGTATTAGCGCTCGTTTGCCGCGATCTATTACACGTTGTTTAGCAGCTTCTCTTTCCCCGCGATCTATACCGACGTATAAATATCCGTCATCACGAATTTCCACCGGGAAAGCCTTTAGATCATCACCAAAGGTAAGAAAGCATCCACCTGTTTTGAGATCAAATTCCCAGTGGTGCCAGTGACAAATAAGAACTCCATCCCTAACGCTTCCTTCAGACATCGGATATCCCATGTGAGGGCAACGGTTGTCTACAGCATAGTACTTATTTCCATAACGAAAAACAGCCAGATGGATCCCGTCTACGTGGAAAGGTTTACCTTTTCCTTCCTCAAAAGTATCTGTTTGAGATAGTTGATGGTACACTAGTTTACTTTCATCAAATTCGAGTACTGGGATGTCAGCTATTTGAATCGTTCCTGCTGAAGTCGTTTGCGATTCAAGGGATGTTTGACTCATTGTGTTACTCCTCTTTGTTGTGTCAGTTAGAAGGGCGGTTGTTTCGGAAACTTGACTGAAATGAAAATTTGGGATAGATAATGATTATAGGCTGCAAAAAGACGATTAACCTGACTAACTAATTTTTTCCCCAGAATACAATACGTTATAGTTAACTATGTTTGAATATAGATCAACTTAATCAGTATGCGTTCATATCTGTTCGAGGCTGATAGTCGCGTCTTGACCATTAATTTTTTGTGATTTTATAAAAGCTGTTGGATTGGGAGCAGTAACGACTTCCTCAGTTAAAGTTTCAGTGATGATGTAATCACAGTATTGGTCAAAAGCCTGATGAACGATATCCGTCGATTCAATACTGATTCTGATGCGATCTGAGACATTAAAGTCTGCCTCCTTTCGAGCTTGCTGGATTTTATTTACAATTTCTCGAGCAAATCCTTCTAGGACTAGATCTTCCGTCAGTTCAGTATTTAGGGCAATGAATTTCTTGTTATCCAAGTCAATTACATAACCGTCACGTGTCTTGCCGTGCCAATGAATCTCACCTTCCTCAAGCGTAAATGATTGGCTATCAACTTCAATCTTGACATTTCCGTTTGCCTTCATGCTCTGCATCAAAGTGTCACCATCAGCTTTTTCAACAGCTTTAGCGATTGATTGAACAGATTTCCCATACTTTTGACCAAGGATTTTGAAGTCGATTTTGCCTTCATAACTGTAAAATCGACTCCTATCCTGACCAATAAAGTGGATTTCTTTTATATTCAGTTCCTCAATGACAAGATCCTTTAAACGATTAACAGGTTTTTTCTTGCTATCCTCAATTGTGAGGGATGATAGTGGTTGCCGGATTTTGATCCCTGTTTGATTTCGCAAAGCCCGTCCCCAAGCAACAATATCACGGACAGTTGCCATATCTTCTTCAAGTTGCTCATTTATCAGGTGCTCATCCATAACAGGGAAATCAGTTAAATGAACACTCTCTGCTGCATTCAGATCAATAGAACAAATCAGGTTTCTGTAGATCGAGTCAGCGATAAATGGAGTAAATGGTGCTAGCAATTTCGCCACACTTACTAATGCTTGATGAAGTGTGACATAAGCTGATTGTTTATCCAATCCGATTTCCGCTCCCCAGAATCGGTGGCGGGATCGTCTTACATACCAGTTGCTTAAATCATCAACGAATTCAGCAATACTACGTGTAGCGTTGGTAATATGATAGTTTTCCATTTCGTCTTGAACTCGTTGGATAGTTGAATGCAACTTCGAGATTAACCATTGGTCCATCATTGACCTCTCGGAGAGATCTGGAGTGTTCAAGACATCAATTCCATCAAGGTTAGCATACATTACGAAGAACCCGTAAACGTTGTAGAGAGTTCCCATGAATTTCTTTAGAGCGTCGTCAATTAATTCAACAGTGAACGCGCGGGGGGTCCATGGTGGACAAGATGTATAAAGATACCATCGCATGGCATCGGCGCCTTGATTATCAAGGATCTTCCATGGATCTACGGTATTGCCGCGACTTTTACTCATCTTTTGTCCATCTGCGCCGGTAATTAGTTCAAGACATAAGCAGTTCTTGTAGGCAGGTTTGTCGTAGAGTAAGGTGCCTGTTACCAGTAAGCTATAGAACCAGCCACGCGTTTGATCTATGGCCTCCGAGATGAAATCCGGAGGATAGTTTTTCTCAAATATATCTTGGTTTTCGAAAGGATAGTGCCATTGGGCAGTGTGGGCCGCTCCCGAATCAAACCAACAGTCAATTACATCTTCGAGGCGGGACATTTTGCCACCACACTTTTGGCAGGCTAAAATAATTTTGTCAATATATGGACGATGAAGTTCTATATCGTCCTGCACATTATGACCATGTTCTTTAAGTTCTTGGATCGAACCGACGATATGATGATGTTCACAATCCTGACATTCCCACACGGGTAGTGGTGTTCCCCAGTATCTTTCTCGGCTTAGTCCCCAATCGATGTTATTTTCAAGCCATTTTCCGAAACGACCATCCTTGATATGTTCCGGATACCAGTTGATTTCTTGGTTGTGTTTAAGCATCTGGTCCCGAATGGCGGTAGTTCGAATAAACCACGATTTTCGAGCGTAGTACAATAGTGGTGTGTCACAGCGCCAACAAAATGGGTATTCGTGTTCATACTCAGCTGTTTTTAGTATCAATCCTCTATTTACTAAGTTATCGATGATCTTAGGATCGGCATTTTTAACGAATTCTCCTGCCCATGGTTGAACCGCCTCCACGAACTTCCCGGCAGTATCAACCAGTTGCACAAAAGGCAGTTCATACTTTAGTAACATCTCATAGTCATCTTGACCGAATGCAGGGGCAGTATGGACAAGACCGGTGCCATCTGTAAGAGTCACAAAATCGCCACTGATGACATAATACGCTTTTTTTTCGGGGGTAGCAAAATTAAATAGTGGTTCATATTCCCAACCAAGGAGCTCTTTTCCTTTGAAACCTTTCGTAATTCTTAATTGTTCTTCTTCGCCAAAAACATTACCGACTAGAGCTTTAGCTAGGATAAGGTCTTGTCCCTGATATTCAACAGAAACATAATCATAATCTTCACCAACAACAACTGCTACATTTGATGGTAGTGTCCAAGGTGTTGTTGTCCAAACGAGAAGAAATGTATTGACAAGGTCCTTGACTGGAAACTTTATATAGATCGATGGGTCTTTGACAACTTGGTATCCTTGGGCAACCTCGTGACTTGCTAGCGTTGTTCCGCAACGAGAGCAGTAAGGTTGGACTTTGTGACCTTGATATAGCAAGTCTTTTTCCCACGCCTGTTTCAGAATCCACCACACACTTTCAATATAGTTATTTGATAGTGTGATATATGGATCATCTAGATCAACCCAGAAACCAATTCTCTCGGTCATTTTTCTCCAGTCTTGCTCATACTGAAAGACATTTTCTTTGCATTTTTCGATGAAATTTTTTATACCATAGGCTTCAAGATCCTGTTTGTTTTTTATGTTGAGCTTTTTCTCAACTTGGTACTCAACAGGTAGACCGTGTGTGTCCCAACCTGCTTTCCGTTGCACATAATGTCCTGTCATTGTCTTGTATCGACAGATGGCATCCTTCATAACACGTGCTAGGACATGATGTACTCCAGGTGGAGCATTGGCAAAAGGTGGTCCTTCTAGGAAAACGAATGGAGGATCAAGTGATCGGTTTCTAACACTTTTTTGAAAAATATCTTCAGTTTGCCAAAACTCTAGAATGCCTTCCTCGATTTTTGGAAAATGAAGTTTTGTTGATACTTCCTTAAACATAGGTTTGATACTCCTGCTTCAACGCACAAAAAAAGCCCACCATCGACATTTCAATGATGAGCTTTCCCGGGATTTACCTAAATCTCTTGCCCACCACCGATCAAAATTATAATCGAAATTAAGACGGAAGATATGATTACTGTAATTGTGAGCATTTCAGTGACTTTGTATCCATTACTCCAAGAGAAAATCTTAGCAAATAGCGAATTGGATGTCAAGGTTTAGTTCGTGTATGATAGCAGTGTGTGTTCCCACAAATCACAATATGGGAATGTTTTAG
>CEWR01013417.1_pt1 | contig 10080 bp, 8 predicted proteins | sample 356321 | NCBI WGS metagenome assembly CEWR01 (sample SAMEA2621551, study PRJEB7988) | marine metagenome | biome: marine biome (ENVO:00000447); feature: mesopelagic zone (ENVO:00000213); material: "saline water (ENVO:00002010), including plankton (ENVO:xxxxxxxx)" | depth 790 m
TTTTGAGAATCCAAGGTCCAGTAAATCACGAGACGGCTCCGCAACAACCTACCACATTACCCAAGAATGGTACTAGGGTTACAGAAATTGATCCAAACTTTCGAATCTTGCGGTTACGCTAGAATGTGCTAACCTTTCACGAATTGCATCAATTTGATTCGCGGGTTCAATTCACCACAAAAAGGATGCCATGAGTCCAATGTCGGTGCACGTCGGAGAGCAGTTCTATAACGATGCTAGAGTCATTTCAGAGGTACAAACGCGCTCCATCGACCAGCAAATCGAACATTGGGGGAAGATCGGGAAGATCGCCGAGGGCAACCCTGACCTTTCCTATGCGACCATCAAAAGCATCTTGATCGGGATGCAGCAATCCAAAGCGGGTGGATTATACCTTTGGCGGAGGCGGTCAATGAGGGTTCCGGAGAACCTCCCTGTTCCACACTCAAAAAAGAAGACTTCGCCGCTCTCAGGTTCGTGAATTGGACCAGGAAATTCAGTGAATTCTGGAAAATCCGGAACTCGGAAAGCCGGGTGAAGAAGAACTGGAAGCGTCTACTACCATCGCTACAACGGAAAATATGGTCGCATGTTGCTGGCGTATCAACCTTTGGCAGACAAACTCCGGTTGCTGGTGATCGTGCAAATCTCCTTGAAAATTTAGAGGCGGGGCACTCGCGTACTTCTTAAAACCCACAACTCCACGGAGCCTACAGGACTGGCACCATCCCCTGAAACGAACCATGACTTCCGATGACCCGAAAATCGGCATTGCAGGCGGGGCCGGCCCCTATGCCGGGCTCAACCTTGCGCAAATGCTGTTGGAGGAAACCATTGCAGAGCAGGAGCAGGATCACCTGTCGACCGTGCTGCTTTCGACCCCGGAGCAGATCGAGGACCGCACCCGCTTTTTGCTAGGCGAAGCGACTGTCAATCCCGCCCATGTGCTTTTCCGGAACGTGAGGGATTTGGAGTCGTTGGGAGCCTCTGTTGTCGGGCTTCCCTGCAACACGGCTCATGCTGCGAAGATTTGGTCGGTGCTGACCCGCAAGCTGGAGCAGTCCGGCTGCCGCGTCCGCCTGCTCGACATGGTCGCGGAAACAGCAGATTTTCTGCGGGTGGAATGTCCAGAGGTGCAAACCGTGGGGGTGCTTTCCACGATTGGAACGTGGCGGGCTGCATTCTACCCGACCTTGCTGGAAGCGCAGGGCTACCGTGTGATGGTGCTGGAGGAAACCCAACAACGCGAGCTTCACGAAGAGGCGCTTTATCACCCCAAACACGGCATCAAGGCACAGGCCCATCCGGTCACGACTCAGGCCCGTCGTGTGCTGCTCGATGGAGTGCGCACCCTTGAATCGCAAGGCGCAGAAGCCGTGATCCTTGGCTGCACCGAAATTCCCCTCGGCCTTCCGGAACGTCGACTCGGAGCAACCTACCTCGTCAACCCCGGACGCATCCTCGCCCGTGCCCTCATCCGCGAATTCCAGCTTGAGCGGCTACGACCTTGGAGTTGGGAGTGACGATTACCGGATCCCCCCTGCCCTCGCCATTATATCAAAAATTCATGATGCTGAGTGCTTCGGATTGAGCAGAGCAGAAAAAAATTATGCCCAAAACTCATCAAGTGATCATTGCTGGAGCCGGACCCGTCGGGCTGGTGGCCGCATTGGCACTGGTGCAGCGTGAGGTGTCCGTGCTTGTGCTGGAGGCCGAGCCCGGCTTGACCCGCGACCTGCGGGCTGGTTCGTTTCATCCGCCCACTGTGGAAATGTTGGACACGCTTGGTGTGGGAACTCCTATGCACAAAGCGGGGTTGAAGGTGCCCGTCTGGCAATTCCGGGATCGACTGGAGGGCGTGGTTGCCGAATTCGACCTCGGATTGCTGCGGGAGGAAACCCATTTTCCGTACCGTCTGCACCTTGAACAACACCGACTGACTCCGATGCTGCTGGAACGCCTCCAGACTTATCCGGAGGCGGAGGTGCAATTTTCTGCAGCCGTGTCCAAATTTACACAAGACTCCAATGGAGTCACCGTCACGGTCGAAACCGCAGGAGACCGACAGGAAATCCGAGGCGAATGGTTGCTTGGCGCAGATGGCGGACGCAGCTCGGTGCGTCGAGAAACCGGCATCGAGTTCGAGGGCTACACATGGCCGGAACGTTTTCTTGTTGCCAGCACCACGCGGGAGTTGGGCGACCACGGTTTTGCGCACACCGCCTACATTGCCGATCCCGACCGCTGGGCAGCGGTCTTCAAGGTTCCTGACGAAGGCCCGCCCGGCCTTTGGCGCATTGCTTACCCCACCGATCCAGAAATCCCGGAAGCAGAAGTGCTGGCTTCCGATGAAATCCAGCGGCGCTTAGAGGAACTGTTTTCGTTTGGGGGGACATTTCCGCTCAAGTACCGCAGCACCTACCGTGTTCACCAGCGCGTCGCCAAGCAATTCCGAAGCGGGCGTGTGCTGCTGGCAGGTGACGCCGCCCACGTCAACAATCCGCTCGGGGGTTTCGGACTCAACGGCGGCATCCACGATGCGGTCAACCTTGCGGAAAAACTGGCAGAGGTGATCCACCTGCGGGCAGATTCGGAATGGATGGATCGCTACGAGGTACAGCGGCGCACCGTCAATGTTGAGTACGTTCAAGCCCAGAGCATCCGCAATAAGCGCATGATCGAAGCTCGCGATCCTGCCGTTCGGAAAAAGAATCTTGCAGAAATGCAACAAATCGCCGCAGACCCGCAACGCGCCAAGGCGCATTTGCTCAATACTTCTATGATCAACTCCGTCCGGCGAGCAGCGGCATTGTGATGAGGGTTAGTCGTGGCGTTGCTCCCGCCACAGTCCGAGTTTCTTCTGGCTCACCTGATCGGAAAAAGAAAACAGCACCACCTCTCCCTCTGTTTCGTGGGCATACGGATACCAGCCAGGAATGACAAAATGATCCCTCGGTCCCCACTCAATCTCGGTTTGATTTTCTCCCTCACCGACCACGGTGCGTCCGGTTCCCTCGACCACCGAGAAGATCTGATGTTCAGTGGTTTGGTAACGTTGACTCTGGAAGTTCTGGGGCAGTCCGTGCAGGAACGCCGAAATCGTCGGCATTACCGAACCCCCGTCCATCGGGTTGCGGTATTCCAACTTGTAGCCGTGCCACAGATTGGGTTTCCGCGAGGCACACAATTGCTCCAAGGCGGGGCGCGTTTGAGAATAAGGGTATGAGAACAACGGAGATGCAGGATCGGTCGGTTCATCATCAACGGCCCGCAGATTAGCCCCATAGCGGGCATTGCACGTTTCGGGAGGGCGAGTGGCGGGGTAGCGCTCTTCAGGGTAATTTTCTCCAAAGGTGGCTCCGAAAAAATGCGCCTGCGGGATGTCAAGTCCGTCGAGCCAGACCATCGCCCCTACGCCCTCATGTCCGTGATCGTGCCATGACCACGACGGGGTGAGGATAAAATCACCTACGCTCATGTAGGCGCGTTCGCCATCCACCGCCGTGTACGCCCCTTCTCCCTCGAGGATAAACCGCAAGGCCGCCGGAGTGTGCCGATGCGCCGGTGCGACCTCGCCCGGCAGGATGAGTTGCAGTCCGGCGTAAAGCGTGTCCGCGGTACGGGCCTCGCCTCGCAGCACCGGGTTCTCCAAAATCAACACTCGGCGTTCCGCTTCCTTGGCACTGATGATGGTTCCGGATTCCATCAAAAATGGCCGCACCTGCTCGTATTGCCAGAGGTGGGGCACCGCTCGCGTGATTGGTTTAGGAGCCACCAAGCGGTGAATCACCTCCCAAAGCGGGGCGAGTTCTTGTTTGTCGATGCGGCTGTAAAACTCCGCTAGTTCTGGGTTCGGTGAATTTTCAGGTGTGTCCATGTTTTGCTCACTATTCAGGTGGAGAGGCTGTAGGAAAGAATCATTTACAATGTGCAGATGCGAACCACCTTCAGCCTAAGCCTAAACAACTTCAATAGCTACCTCACAGCGCGTTTTCCAATAACACCAACAAGTCTGCGGCATTGGCAGGTCGGGGGTTGGTTTGGCAGAGGTGATCCTTAGCGGCAACAGCAGCAATTTCTGGCAACGAGTCACGGATTACTCCAAGCTCGGAAAGTCGGATCGGCAGTCCCAATTTCAGGATCAAGGCTTGCGACCACTCCGCTAAATTCATATGTGCAGGCAATTGCAACACTTGCCGTAGCCGTGTGTATTTTTCTTTGGCATGGCTGGCGTTGAAGCGCAACACATGCGGTAGCAGGACCGCATTGAGTGAGCCGTGATGCAAGCCCAGTGCACCAAGGGGATGCGAAAGTGCGTGAATCGCACCCAACCCTTTCTGGAAGGTCATGCCGCCCTCAAGCGAGGCCATCAGCATTTGCCAGCGTGCTTCGCGGTTTTGTCCATCAGCAACAACCGGCTCCAGCCAAGATTCGGATCGCACCACGCAGTCGAGTGCAATCGCTTCGGCAGGTGGATTGTTGCGGGTTGAGAGAAACGATTCAATGCCGTGGGTGAGGGCATCCACTCCGGTCGCGGCGGTCATTTCCGGAGGCAGTGTCAGCGTTAACTCAGGATCGCAAAGTGCACAATCTGGGATCAACTTTAGGCTAACACAGGCGCTCTTGCTTCCGTCGTTCAGAGTGATCGAACAGGCCCGTCCGACTTCGGATCCAGTTCCAGCCGTGGTGGGAATGGCAATCATTGGAGCGACAGTTCTAATGCGTTCGCTACCCCCGCCAAGAATTCCGTAGTCGGACAAGACACCCGGGTGCGTAGCTAGGAGCGCTACTGCTTTTGCCAAGTCAATTACTGAACCTCCACCCAGTGCCACCAGTCCATCGCATCCTTCCTGACGATACACCTCCAGCGCATCCAGCACCGCCGCTTCCGTGGGATTTCCGGGGGTGTCGGTAAAGACCGGGATTCCCGGATACAACGACAAGGCTCGCTCAACAAGTCCGGCAGCTTGCACTCCGGGGTCAGACACAAGCAGCGGACGCTTCAGGTTGAGCAACGCCAGTTCGTTGGACAACAGTTCCAATGCCCCGAAGTCAAATTGAATGCGGGTGAGGTAGTGAATCAACACCGAAGATCAGCCGTACATCCTGTTTGGCAGAAACATTGCGATGTCGGGGAACAACACGAGAATCAACAACGCAAACCCCATGGCAATCCAGAACGGAAAAATTCCTTTGAAGATGTCATTCAGTGGAACGCTCGGTGCGATACTCTTGACGACAAAGACATTGACACCGACTGGTGGGCTGATCAGGCCCATTTCCAGCACGATCACCATCAACACACCAAACCAAACCATATTGAAATCAAGCTGTTCCAACACCGGCTGGACCAGTGGCAGTGCCAGCACTAGGATCGCAAACCCTTCTAGAAAAGTGCCCAGCAGCACGAAAAACACCAGAATGATCGTGAGGGTGACAAAGCGATTCGGGCTGATCTGCATCAGCAGGTCAAGCAAGGCATCAGGGATACCGGAGAGTGCAACGAACGGTGTGAACACAAAAGCACCGATCAGGATCAGGAATGTTGTCGCAGTCGAACGCAATGTTTCCATCAACACGCCTGAGAGGCTCTGCCATGTGATTGTACGACGTAAAAGAGCGACTATGAAGGACAGGATTGCACCGATCCCCGCAGCTTCGGTTGCCGAGAAGACACCGCCATATATTCCGCCGATGGTGATGAAGATGATGCCGATGATCCACGATGCCCGCCCTAATGCGAGAATCCGGTCTCGCATCGGCATGCTGGTTCCGGCCGCTGGCCCCAACTCAGGTTTCACGCTTGTCACAATGACAATGACCAGAACGAACAACCCTGCCAGCATGATTCCCGGCAGCACGCCGGCCATGAACAACCGACCAATCGATTCCTCCGTCAACAGGGAATAGATCACGAAACCCGCCGAGGGCGGAATGAGGATGCCGAGCGTTCCTCCTGCCGCAATGGCTCCAGTCGCCAGCTTGTCGTCATATTTGTAGCGCTGCATCTCGGGCAAGGCGACGCGGCCCATCGTCACCGCCGATGCCAGCGACGAGCCTGACAGCGCTGAGAAGCCGGCACAACCGATGATCGTTGATGAAGCCAACCCGCCTCGCCAATGACCAAACCAAGTATACGCGGCATCATAAAGATCGCGACTCATTCCAGAGATACCTGCCAAGTTTCCCATCAGAATGAACAACGGCAGGATTGTCAACGACAGCATGTGCGGAATGTGAAATGTCTCGCCTGCCAAAGTGGGCAGGGCGCCGCGCTCGTTCAGCACAAGGTGTCCAACGAAGCCAACCAGCATCATTGCTGTCGCTACTGGCATACGCAGTGCCAGCAAGACGAAAAGTGCAACGAAGCCTATGACCCCGATGTCGATATCGGACATTGCTAATTGTTCTTTTCGTTTGGATCAATGGGATCGCGGAAATGCCTCAGTCCGTCTACAAACTCTGCGATGAGTACAAGCCCGTAGGCTCCCAGCCCAAAGGCCAAGATGATGTAGAACGGCTTAAACGGAATCGCCAAATTGGGCGTGAAGTGGCCACAGCGCAGACCGCAATTTCCTTGCACAAGCAACGCATAGACGGTGACTGCAGTGATGCCAATCCCGAGCAGGCGCACAAGGACATCGGTCCATCGGGTGACCCTGCGCCCGCCGACTAGGTTCAAGACATCAACTGCGACATGCGCACCTTCCCGACCTCCATACGCGAACGAACAGGCGACGGTCGTCAGCAGCACCATCTCTGAGATGTCGTAGATGCCAAAAATGGGATCGTTGATGATATAGCGGAACACCACTGCAACTCCGGTAATGCCCACAAGGCTCGCCATTGTGAACGATCCTATGTAAGCGACCCACTTGACCATGCGGTCAACATAATAAACTGCATGGTCAGAAGTGTTTGGAGATCGTTTCACGAAAACTCTTACAAAGGCTGGGTAATGAATTGGGCTAGTTGTCGAGTCCGCCCATCGCCTCAATCACCTGAGCACCAGTTAAACCCGGTCGCAAGGTTTTCTTCTTGTAGGCTGTAATGGCTGGTGCCATGGCAGCTTGGAACCGCTTGACCTCGGCAGCAGACAGGGTGATCAGTTTGACGCCGTTGCCAGCAGCGATTTTGAGCCCCCGCTTACCAGCAGCGTCATAGCCCTTGCCGCCTGCACGCGACAGATCCGGACCACTGGCCTGCTCAACCCACGCCTGCTCTTTTGCGGAAAGGTCATTCCACACCTCTTTGTTCATCAGCAGAAAGAAGGCTGAGACCGAGGGCGGCAGGTTGACGGTAATGTGGTTGGCAGGTTCCCAGAGTTTGAATGAACCAATCGCGCTCGAGCCAATGTGAATCGCGTCAATCGTACCGTTTGACAGATTTTGATGGATCACATTGACGGGTTGCGCAACGGCACTAGCACCAAGTGCCTCAATGTAGGGAACATCCTGCGCAGAAGTGACGCGAATGATCATGCCCTTGACATCCTCCAGCTTACGCACAGGCTTGTCCTTAGTGATCAGCACCTTGGTTTCATTGGTCCAGATTGCCAGCACCTTGGCGTCGTATTCGGTGTCGATCAGTTTTCTTGCCTTAATCATACGCTCTGTGCCGTCAATGGCATTCTTGGCCAGACCTGGAACGGTGATCGTATTGGTCACCGGGAACAACTGACCTGTGTAGCCCGGCAGGCTAAATGAAATGTCAACCACGCCTTCAAGCAGTCGCGAATACTGCTGTGGAGGTGCTGCGTTGAGTGTCCCGCCCGGAAACAATTTGACGGTCAATTCGCCTCCGCTGATCTTTTTGAGATCGTTGGCAAAGCGCTGGAACACGGCTTTGTTCATCGGGTGCTTGGGACTCATGAAAAAGGAAAGTTTCAGTTGCTTGCCCCAGGCCGGTCCCGCCAGCAGTGCCCATGCAAGGGTTGCCAGCAGCAGAGTGCTTAATACAGTCCACTTCTTCATCGTTATCTCCTTGGTTGATGGTTTGTGGGAAGTCCATGCTTCCCGAGTTATCCCCTTGCGGGGATCGGATATGCCGCAGTTGCGGCACGTTCAGACCTTCTCAATCTGAGCGGGTTTGTAATGCTCCGGAGTCGCTTTTCCGGACTGGTAGCGGGCCAGCGCCTGCTTAGGGGTTTCGAGTTTGTTCTTGGCGGCAAGCGCCTGTTTGCGGTCCACCGGAAAGGGTTCAAGGTGATCCGGAGGGGGCATCTGCTCCGCGTGGTAGTAGGCGATCGAGTGCTTGTCCGGATCCAGTTTCTTGTCCAAGTTCAGTTCCCGGCGGTTGGTGCCCTTCGGCTCTACGGCTTTGCCGTCCACCCATTCAAGATCGTACCACCACTTCTTGACAAGATTGATGCGCCCGTTGCCCACCTTGTCGTCGAGATCGGCGATCCACTTGCGGGTGAAGGGCAGGTGAATCGCCATCTTCAGGAAGAGGTCGTGGACGAGCAGCCCTTCGTGGTTGTACGGACAGGTTTTCATGCAGCGGCCACACGCGGAGCCTTTGGCGTTGGTGACACGGTAGCGGACGCAGCGCTCCGCGTCCGGTTTCCACATTTCGTAGCCGTTGAACATCACAGTGTCTCCCCAACTGATCGCCTGACACGGACACTCCCGTGCACACTTGCGGCATTTTTGGCACATGTCCTGAAGTCCGAAATCAATCGGCTGGTCGTGAGCGAGCGGCAGGTCGGTGGTGACCACGATGGACTTGAAGCGTGGGCCGACGAAGGGGTTGAGGACCAGTTCCCCGATGCGGCTCAGTTCGCCAAGTCCGGCGTAGAGAACGAGCGGGATGTGCAGGACTTCGCTGTCCAAGTTGGAATGTACGCGGGCGGAGTAGCCTAGCCTGCGGATGAACTCGGCCATTTGTCCGCCAACGGTCGCGCCCCGCAAGTAGCCACGCATGGACTGCGCCCCGCTGATCCAGTCGTCGCCGCTTGCACCGTCCATTGTTTCGTAGCCCTGATCAATGAGCATGACGATAGCGTGGCGGTGTCGGGGTTCGATGGGTTTGCCGTCATCATCGTGTGAGAACCACGCAAAGCGCTTGGCCTCACAGATGCCGGTGAGGTCCATGTTGAGGAAGTAGGAAAGCGACTTGATCGCCTTAGCATTCTCAATGGAATCGTCCATGTTCGGTGCCTTTTCCGCAGCGACTTCGCCATCCTGATGCGGCACCAAACCCCGGATCATCGGAACCATTCCCATCGTGAAGGGATGCTTGATTGCAAAGCGGTCGCGTTCCACCTGCGTCTTTGCTCCAAGGTCCCCCTTGCGTGCCCGTTCGAAAAACGCGGCGCGTTTTGGAACGCGTGGCACCTCGTCCTCCAACACCAGCGTGGTTGGGCGGGGCACCTTGCGGATCGTCTCCATCGGGTGCTGGCTCCAGTGCGAGGGGCGCTGACGGAGCCGTTCACGCTCACGTTCCGGAACTGCCCCGTCCACGCCCCACTGGAAGCGCCAGTCGCGTTCGGGCTTGGTCGGAGTTTCGACGAGGGGCAAGTCCGGCTGCACCGGCATGTCGCAACTCACCACTGCCGTGCCGAATCCAGCTTCCAAAAACGGGTTGACCACCTGCCCGCCTTGCCAACGGCCCAGCCCGGAGCAGACGGTTAGCAGCTCGTGATCGAGATCTGACTTGTTAGCCGAATGCGATTTGGCGTGCCAGCCGAGGTGTCTGATGTAACCCGCAATGGTGACGGCAATCTCAGCAGCCCTTACAGCCGCCCGCTCGGCCTGTGCATCCCGGAGCCATTCCGCAGCGAGGTTTTCCGGCTCCGGTTCCCGGACATATTCCACGACGATCACGAGTGCGTTGCCGTGGTACGGCGTCATTGTCTCCCCGGACTCCGTTTCAGCGAACCACGCGGCCTCTGGAATCTCACAAGCCCCAACCATCGAGGCGTCCATGAAGTAACTTGCCGCCTTCATCTGTTGAGTGAGATCAAGCGGATCCTCCGCAATTGGAGCTTTTTCCTTGGCGGGGGTTCCGTCCTGCCACTGGTCGAGCAGATCGTTGTAGTCATTTGCAACCTCCGCAAAGCGCAGAGACGGTTCGCTGCAT
>CEWR01021227.1_pt1 | contig 10078 bp, 6 predicted proteins | sample 356321 | NCBI WGS metagenome assembly CEWR01 (sample SAMEA2621551, study PRJEB7988) | marine metagenome | biome: marine biome (ENVO:00000447); feature: mesopelagic zone (ENVO:00000213); material: "saline water (ENVO:00002010), including plankton (ENVO:xxxxxxxx)" | depth 790 m
TGAATCATAAGCCGATGCACATAAACCGGCTTCTTGATAAGCAGAAATAGCATCTTTGAGCTCAGAAATTGTCTCTACTTTACCGTCGACAAACTGAGGCTCATTGGCATCTAACTTAGAGGCACAGGTCAAGAACTGGTCTTCAGCAATTGTCTGGCAAAGATCAAGCATCGCATCGAGAGATTCACGATCATAGTCAGCGTAGCGCTCTGATGTGAGAATCTTGTCTAACCCCAATGTTTCATAGAGCACGAAGTCGAGATCTCGACGATTGACAACCATTGACATGTTTATTCCCCTTTTTTTAATAGCACGTGATACCTAATCTCTGACATTTTAGGCAATGTAAACCGTTTTACGGAAGGCTAACTTGTTTAGCCCTAGTTTAACAATATTTGAGTTTTGATACCGACAATTATCGCTAACTAACAACAACAATCAACATCCTTTTGTTCGAGTAATATTTTTGGTTGCGCCCTTTTCACTTGTCAGTAAACTACGGGTAGGAAAATACAAAATATAAAAATAGTAGAGAGGGGAAGAAATAATGATCGCACTGGATCAACTCAACTGTGTTGCTGACATAACGCGCTATCAATCGACCATAAATGGGCATCGGATTGCGCAAATTTTCGAAGGCCGCGAAACAACTTACTCAGACCTTGACCGCAGGGCTAATCAGGTCGCCAACGGTCTAATCAATGCTGCTTGCGAACCGGGCACACGTATTGGTTATCTGGGTAAAAATAGTGATTACTATTTTGAAGTAATGGCCGGAACCGCAAAAGCCAACGTGGTGATTGCTGGTGTTAACTGGCGGCTAGCCGCTCCTGAAATTGCTTACATTCTGAACAATGCCTGTATCGACATACTGTTTGTTGGTGCAGAATTCTATGATGTGATTGAGCAGTTAATGCCCGATATTGGTGGAATTCGGCAGTTTATCGCCATTGACGGTCAGCACAATGCATGGCCTGACTACACGGCATGGCGTGACGCTCAAGCTACTTCTGACCCAATGATTCCGATTGCATTAGACGATGATGCATTACAGCTTTATACCAGTGGAACCACAGGTAACCCAAAGGGTGTGCAGTTGACCAATGGCAACTATCTCGATGTTTTAGATCAAGCTGCCAATGGTGGTTGGGGCGATTGGGACGAAGGCGAAGCAAGTATTGTTGCCATGCCAATCTTTCATGTTGCCGGTGTTAATGTTGGCTTAGTGGGCTTAGCGCAAGGACTGACGAACGTTATTCTTAAAGATGTCGATCCAGTGGTTATATTAGATTTACTAGAGAAATATCGTGTTAAGTATGCGTTCTTTGTTCCTGCCGTCATTCTATTCATGAACTCTATCCCGGGGGTTCGTGATCGAGATTTTTCTAATTTAGACTTTCTCCTTTATGGCGCCAGCCCTATTTCAGAAGAGGTATTACTAACCGCAAAAGACATTTTTAAATGTGATTTTTGTCAGGTCTATGGTCTTACCGAAACCTGCGGTGCTGGCACTATTTTACCCCCCGAAGATCATGACCCCGCCCTAGGGAAGCTTCGGTCTTGCGGCAAGCCCGCCCCCACTGCAGAAGTACGCATTCTTGGCGAGGACGGGCAGACCATGCCTGCTAATGAGGTGGGTGAGATCACGTATCGCTCAAAGAGTCTTATGAAGGGGTATTGGAAGAACGATGAGGCCACCGCTAAATCCATTCAAAATGGTTGGTTCTTGACCGGTGATGCCGGCTATCTCGATGAGGATGGCTACCTGTATATTCATGACAGGATCAAAGACATGATTGTCTCTGGTGGCGAGAATGTCTACCCCGCTGAAGTAGAGAATGCCCTCTTCGACCATCCGGCGATTGGTGATGTCGCGGTTATTGGTGTACCTGATGAAAAATGGGGCGAGGCTGTGAAAGCGGTTGTCGTACTAAAACCTGGAATGAGCGCTACTCAAGAAGAGATTATTGCGCACTCTAGAACCAAGATTGCCGGTTACAAGATCCCCAAAAGTATAGACTTTACAGATGTACTGCCACGAAACCCCACTGGAAAGCTCCTCAAACGAGAACTTAGAAAGCCCTACTGGGAAGGTAAAGGGCGACAGATTAACTAACGGGCCATTTGAAAGGTATATTTATAGAGGATACCCGGCACTTCCACAGGCTCGCCATCTTCAAAGCGTGGTATATACCTTAGTGAGCTGGCTGCTTTTAGGGCTTCTTTACCAAATTTTTTCCCTTTTGGCTTTTCCTCGATTACGATAGGGTTAAGCACTAACCCCTCTTTTGACACGGTTAACTCAACCACCGCATAGCCCTCTATACCCTTCCTCTGAGCAGTTAAAGGGTAATCTGGTGATCTAACAAACAAGGGTAAATAATCCTGATCTTGAGTGATGTCTGATTGCTTTGCCACAATAAGTACATGTTCTGTGGCTTTGTCTCGCTGATTCGTCCGGTCATAGGCCTGGGCCAGGAACGCGTGCGCATAATTAGCAACATTAGAGTTTTTGGTAGCCTGAAGAAAATAAGGTATTGAGGACTTATACTTTCCTTGAGCCATCTTGAATTTACCTAACTGGAAACTTGCGAGGGTCGCTCCAACAGACTCAGGACCGCTCTGTTTGCTGTATATTTCATAAGCTGCTTTTGCAAAGCGGGTCTTAGAACTTACCCGAGAAGAGCCATTGATCGCCTCAGCTAAGAGTACATCAGCATAGTGAATAGACTCCTTTCCAAAACTTTCTTTTGCAATAGTCAAAGCTCTGCTGACTTCTCCCAAATCTATGAGAAGATCAATAAGCTCGGGAGAATCTTCGCCATGTATGGCTTCGTATAAGACAAGAGCAGTTTTAAGGCTAAATTTACCCTCATTACCGCCTGCCACCTTGCCGTAGTTATAGGTTAATGCCGCGATATTTAGACTGTCAGGCTCAAAAAGAAATTTACCAATCTCTAGGGAGGTTTTGGCGCACTTTTTCGTCCTAGCATTTCTAAATTGGTTCTGAATAGATTCTTTGTAGCAAGATTGGGCTTCATTAAACAAGGTGATGTTTTCATCTCTAGACAGCGCATCATCCTGAGCTACAGCTGAAAAACCGATGATCGAGAAGCATATTAAAACTAAAACTCTCATATTCTACGTCCTGCAATCCCATTATTGTTGGGCAGTTAAATTTATCCAGTTTAAATTCCATGAGTCGCCAATCGCATTGAGCCTCAAAACTTGATTTCCAGCACTGAGATCAACAACCGCTGAGGTAGTCGTCCAAGATTGCCAACCCCCTGTATCAGAAATACTTTGAGTATCTACCAGAAGGCCATTGACTAAAACCTCAAACCCACTACTCCCTCCTGAACTCGCTACACGATACTCAAACAAGTAGCTTCCCGAGCTAGCCACATCCATCGTGTACTCAACCCAATCGCCTGCGCCTATATAACCGATATTCGAACCACCGCCCTCATCAGCACTAGCCTCTACCTCAATGCCATCCATTGCACTGTATTCTTCTGCCTGAATTAAGCCTGGTACTGAATGAGTTATCGGAGACTGCCCATCCCCAACGACTCCCGATGTGCCGATTAAACCGTCTATCGCCTCATCTAACCAATTCATTCTATTTGTATACCATGCCTTCATATGGTCAACTTCTTCCTGATAAGTATCGAAATAGACCGGATTGGGCCACACATACATCCCCAGTGTTTGCCACTTGCTGTCATTTTCCTGCTGTGCCCATTGCAATTGCTCAGCATAGGTATCTATTTTATCCAGAATGAAACCTTGGTTAGCCCGGAAAAAAGCAAACCGCTCTTTGACCCTGTCGACAAAATCAGGGTACTCAAAAAGGCGTTCATACCAAGGATGATACTTAACCCACCAGCCCTCTGCGTAACGGCTGTCGGCATAATCAACATTGCCAAAGGACAAATCAAAGTCCCAGAGCGGGCCCATCTTTATTTTTTCACCCGGCACCACATTTAAGAACATACTAGAAAAAGACTTTGAATCTACATTCTTTGTGATTTCGCTAATAAGATACCAGTCAACAAAGCTATCGATGTCGATACAATCGGTATACCGCATTTCAGCATGAGGCATGTATATGATGTTCACCGGATTGGCTGCTCCCCCCTCCCAACTTGCCTCACGATTTGCGAAATCGCCATTTGTAACAAGCTCAACTCCATCCGCGGTAAGAACGCTGACATCGTCAATATAAACCTCTCCACCTTGATCTCCACCCATATCAAACAACACACGGCTTTGATTATCTCCGAAATCGGTCGTGGTCTGAGTCAATGTAAATGTTTGCCAATCTGTTATCAGGCTTACAGACTCTCCAACATTCGTCCAAGGATCATGATACAAGCCCAGACCAGCAATCATAGTACGATTAATGGATGACTTTGCTTTAAACGATACCGTGTAATTAGAATCAGGGATTAGCGTCATCCTCTGGCTCAAGTTCACATCCCACACGTTATCAGAGATTGTTTCGAAAACGGCAAAGAAAGATGAGTTGCCAGTACTAACTCCCGATATCACCTTTTCACAATGATTAATTTTCTCCTTAATGTAAACATACTCAGGGCTATTGCGTTCGATGCTGGGCTCTTTTACGTTAACTAAGAATTTATCAGTGATAGCACTCTCAAAATAAACATCATCCGGATCTAGTCGCTCTAACTGATCAAGCTCGAGTAAATAACCAGTATCACCCAACACAACACGGTTATCACTCTCTTCAACCTTTTGCGTAATGTTATAAGTCCCATTGTATTGATCATTAATATAAACCTCGGCAAAGCGCCCTTGAGGTGTCCAATCTAAGTTACTGATATAACCCATTTCGAAAGATATCTTATTTCGAAGCATGGTTTTATCCGAATACTCTGCCAAGAAAAGCCACTTCTTGTCCTTTGGCATACCCAGAAATTCAGCCTTATCTGATAGCTTCATTTGGAATGGTTTTTTAGGATGTAACCCCCATGTGGAGTTACCACGGCCACGAATTTTCATTTCTACCTGTTCAAGGTCGTCAAAGTTTCTCCCACCAAATATAGAGGTATCACCCCGCACGTAGTCATCTTTTGAATCAATGGCGACAGAGTCATCAGTTTTAAGATATACGACAGGTAAGCCAGTGAACCGGGTGAGGTCGACCGTAAAATTTTCAATATCGCCATCTGAGTTAGTGACTGTATAAGTAACAATATCTGTAAAGTCGTTGACTGTTATCCCACTCTCCTGAGCAATATCGCCTATCAATACTGAGACCCCCTGATATTCGAAACTCGCCACGAGCTGATCCACTGATCCGTTATGCGATGTTCGACCTGAAAATACCTTTCCATTTTGATCTAGAGATAAAAGTTCTTCTGACTGGCCATCATCAAAGGTACCGCTGACACCCATCTGACTTAGACTGGGCGGATCGATGTTGGTGATGGTAATAGAAATGCTTTGAGTGGTTTCATCAGTTCCATCGCTTGCAACTGCCGTTAACGAGTAGGACTGAACGGACTCATAATCGGGCGGTGAAACAAAAGACAGCGCACCAGTTGATGAGTCGATATTCACCAAGGATGCATCATCTCTGGAGACTGAATAGCTCACGGTGTCACCATCAGCATCGCTAGCGACAACGTTTCCAATGCTAGTTTGATTCTCCTCTACATCAAATGTTGCTGACGAGGAAAAGACAGGAGAACTATTAGCGGGAGGTATTGATAAATTGGGCTCGGATGGGGTACCGCCGCAACCGACAAGAGCGTAGAGGATAGTGACGAGAATAAAGCGCGAAAACATACAGCAGTCCTTAATAAATCATTAAACTTATTGGTTAACAAAAACTGGCTATGAACACTCTCAGTGCACCGAAAATACTCCAAAAAAATTAAAACTTAAGCATGCCTAAGTAGGATTAAATATTATCCTAGATCTGGAGACAATAGAACAAGGTTTCTCCACAAATGTAAGAATCAGTCTGGTCGTAACCACTATTTGCTTTTTTACCTCAAGCGCGGGTCACATACTTTTAATAACATCCCTAAGCAACCAGTGAGGCCAGCACTCGACGCTGACCTTCAAACGGTCGTCGGCCATGCATAGTGATGAAATTATCAACTAAAACTATATCGCCTGTTTTCCAGGGAATGTCGAATGTAAGCGCGTCAGCTAATCTTATGACGATAGCCATATCATCATTACTTATTGGCGAGTCATCACCATAGCAAATAGATTTCTCACTAGTATTTCTAGCGTCTTGCCAGCCTCTAAACGCGGCGATTAGCTGGTTAAAAAACACTTTTCGTCCACCCTGTAATGTTTTTACTGCGGGCAGTATTGGGGTTGTCACGCTCAACGATCCATCCGATTGCCATTGCCACTGATAATTTAGCCGCTCCAGCTTCGCCTCGGCCTCATCCATATTGGCTGTACTTAGGGTACTCGCCCAACTACGACCCTGACCTGACTGCAAATCGTTTTCAGCAGGCATCGTTTGCGAGTAGCGTATGCCCTTCTCCTCACATGCCGCGACAAAGGATGGTATCTCGTTCTTTAATTGCTCAAGTAAGATATCAGAACGACAAATAGGCGTCGCCCCACCAACTACTGCAGCCTGCTCGCAAAAGAAGAATAGTTTTGATGGATAGATGGGCGTTTGCGCCATTTCATGATGTAAGAAAATTGATACCGATGGCGGCGCCTCGTTCGCAGTAAAAACCAGCTCAGTCCGGTTGCGTCGAACCGCATTAGACAAAGATTCTTCATAGGTAAAACTAGGCCAATCAAAGGCACGAATAAATGCGTCAAAATCCTGGTCATCAGTAACACCAAAGTCCCGAAACAAAACTGCGCCGTTAAGCTCAAGCTCTGTCTCAATTTGCGCCTTATGCTGCTTAATCCAACGCTGCACTGAAACGCTGTCAACATTAGACTGGCCTGCATAGACCAGGGGGAAAAGACTGTCTTGATAAGACTGCTGATCTGTAACAGTTATTTTTTCTACGGTGATTGAGTTCATTAAACGATGCTCTTCCATTAGCCATAAATTGAGTGAAAAGTACCAAATGCAGCTTCGCAAAAAACACCCGGATCATTGAATCGGCGATTCTGATTTAATCCAGAGATGGCATCCATCTCCTCATCAGTCAAAGTAAACTCTGACAACGATAGATTCTCAGTCAAGCGCCCTAGCTTGCTAGTCTTGGGTATTACTGCGGTACCACGCTGCACCCCCCAACGAAGAACCACCTGAGCAGCGGTCACCCCAGCTCGTTCGGCAGCAGCTACTACCACGGGCTCAGAGAGCACAGAATCGCCCGCTGTTGCCATATCTATAGAAACGTAAGAGAGTGCGCCCAACGGAGAGAACGCGGTAACAGCAACGTTATAGGACTGTGCCGTGCGAATAAGGGCCTCCTGCGTTAAATACGGGTGCGACTCTATCTGCAACATCGCTGGCTTTATTCTTGCGTAGCTCATGAGGTCATGAAGTAGTGCCGCACTGTAGTTACACACACCAATCTTGCGAGCCAGCTGGTTCTCGACCAATCGCTCCATGGCAGTCCATGTCTCACTGAGAGGTACCGCATCGGTTTCCATCGCCGGATACTCATCCTCAGGGTTGAAAATCCATTCAGGCGGATAGCGGTCATTGAAGTCTACGTATTTGAGGGCAATCGGAAAATGAACCAAGTACAAATCAAAATAATTGATGCCTAAGTCAGCAAGAGACTTTTCACACGCAGCCTGAACGTGCTCTTGGCGATGAAAAGTATTCCATAACTTAGACGTAATCCACAAATCTTCACGGCAGCATAACCCGTCAGCAATCGCCCTAGCGATACCCTCTCCTACTTGCCTTTCATTACCATAATCTGCCGCACTATCCAGATGTCGATAACCCGTCTTAATGGCGCTGTATACCGTGTCGGCAACTTCGTCAATATTTAGCTTCCACAAACCCAGACCCACTGCGGGCATGGCCTGACCTGTTACATTAATTGCTTGATTCATAGGTGATCCGTTTTATCCAAGATAATCTGCTAAATAGTTGTCGCGCATAAATACTTTTATGTCCACTGCCTGCTCAATTTTAATAGAGTGTTGCGCTGCACTGGCAACGATCATTGACCATAAACCCTGAACCGGTGTGGCCGACTCACTGACTTTTCCATCTAACTGATCAACAAACGCAATATGCTCATAATAGGTAGCGCCATGGTGGCCACTTTTTTCAATTTCTCGAGCGTAGGTAACCTCTGTCTGCTTAGACGCCCCCCATTCACCCTTTTCCAACGCGACGGTCGCCTTTGAGGGTTGTTGCTGATGGACATTAAACACCTCACTGGTCACTAACCTACCAGCATCGCCCGTTACCACCATTTCTTCACTAAAGTCATGACAAAACATATTGAGCGTGAAATTGGCTCGAACGCCATTGGCATAATCAATAATGACAAAAGCATGGTCATCTATATCCGCAGAGACGCCGTCCTTCTCAAGGTCTAAAAAGTTTACCGATTGTCCCCCAGAGGCATAAACTCTAGTGGGCATAGCGTCAGCTAGTAGATTGATCAAATCAAAGTAATGGCAGCATTTTTCAACCAGTGTGCCACCACTGTTTGCGTTAAACTTGTTCCACTGCCCAACTTTGTCCAAAAACGGTGGTCGGTGCTCGCTCATACTGATGGTTTTAATGTCTCCAACAGTCTGGCGCTGCTGTACCTCATGGAAGGCTTCTATATATTGCGCTTTGTAGCGATATTGCAGACCAATTTGAATAAAAGATGGGTACGCATCGTTGGCTTTAACAATAGCCTGTGCATCGGCAAGCGTTGTCGCCATAGGCTTTTCTAAGAAAATCGGCTTACCAGAACGCATCGCCACTTTTAGCACATCAAAATGAGTGTGGTTAGGCGTGCATATCATCAATGCATCTACCTCAGGATCAGTGCAGGCAGACTCTAAATCCGTATAACGAATGAGAGATTGGTCACTGTAGGTTTTAAAGTTTTGCTCTGCGACATCCATACTGTGGCTCTGGCTGTCATAGATACCATGCACCTGGGCTCTGCCCAGCAGTGTTGTGACGTACATGTGTTCTTGACCGATAGTACCAGTGCCTATAATGGCTAATTTATGCGTAGGTCTGGGCATTTTGTACAGATACTTATCCGCATCTGTAATGTGCTGCTGGCTCAACGACTTTTCAAAAAAACGTAATCTTTGATTGCTCACTTTTTACTATCCAAGTCGTCAAATGGTTAGGGTGTTTCGGCGGGTCACTATAGTGAGACAATTCTATAGTTGAGTCTACTATCGGTTACTAATTTGTCCCTAAAACACGGCAATATTAGCCGACATCACTTGGCATACACTCTAAATTGGGCCGAAACAAAGGGTCAGCTATCCCTTTGACGTTGGTTTGAAATACCCATAAATTGCCGGCATTGGGTTGCGTCAAACGAGCCTTTTCGCCTAACCCCTGATAGGCGCTAGTCACAAACAGCATGTCCAACTGGGGCCCACCAAAGGCAACACACGTTGGCTGACTAACTGACAGCGGTAACACAAAATCTATCTCACCTTGTGGGTTATAGCGCACCACTTGACTAGCGGCCCACTGCGCGCTCCAAACATACCCTTGAGCATCTACCGCAGACCCATCTGGAAAGCAGCCCTTCTCAGTTTTAACAAAGGTAGTTTTGCCGTCTATTTTGCCGCTCTTTGTGTTGAAATCATAACGATCAATACGTCGTGATGGTGTATCAGTGTGGTACATAACCGAGCCATCAGGGCTCCAACAAAGGCCATTTGAAATTAACAGACCAGAGACTTCACTAGAAACCTGTAACTCCTGATCTAGACAATACAGCGACCCTCTGCGGTTATCGCCGTTCTCAACCATACTGCCTGCCCAGAAGCGACCTTGGCGATCTGCACGACCATCATTTAATCGGGTGCCACTGTTATCGCTGTCTATCTTTTGCAGCCACTGTAAGTCTGACGTCCATGGGTTGAAATAGGCAAAACCGTCGGCAAAGCCACAGATAAAATAGTC
>CEWR01031411.1_pt1 | contig 10068 bp, 9 predicted proteins | sample 356321 | NCBI WGS metagenome assembly CEWR01 (sample SAMEA2621551, study PRJEB7988) | marine metagenome | biome: marine biome (ENVO:00000447); feature: mesopelagic zone (ENVO:00000213); material: "saline water (ENVO:00002010), including plankton (ENVO:xxxxxxxx)" | depth 790 m
TCTATGTGTTTAAAATCCTTCCCAAAATTTGGCAAAAGGATCCAAATGGTCTCCGAACTCTTGACGGGCCTGAAACATTTTATTTCTCATTACATCAATATTTTCACGGCAACTCGGTTGGTCAGATAAATCATTCAACTCATTGGGATCAGTTGCCAGGTTGAATAATTGGGTCGACCGAACTCCTCTTACGTTATATTCAATCAATTTCCAACCCTGGTTTATCACCGCTCTCTGAATATCCTTATAAGCATAATATAAGTAATCACGAGGGCCCACCTCATTTTCTTTTATAGCGCTAGTCATGCTTTTGCCCAGAACGCTTTCAGGAATATCAATGTTGATCATGTCACATATAGTTGGGTATATATCCGCTGTATAAACCAAGGACTCTCGAACTGTGTTACGGGGTATTTTTGGACCACAAAAAATCATTGGTATATGCACACTGTGATCATATAAATTTTGTTTCCCAAAAAGACCATGTCTTCCTAGAGCAATTCCATTGTCCCCCGCAAAAACTATGATGGTTTTATCAATCTGATCCGATGTTTTTAATGCGTCCAAAATAACTCCTACCTGTGAGTCAAGATGAGACACCATGGCATAATATTCAGCGATGTGGCATTTTACTTCAAATTTCTCTCTAGGAATTGCTACCAAAAGTTCATCCCTAGAATCAAGTTCCCCATTGTCAAAAGGGTGCTGACTCATAAAATTCTCCTCGATTCCTATTTTCTCAGGAGGATACATATCGTAAAACTCCTGGGGAGTAGTTCGGGGATCGTGTGGTGCCATAAAAGCTGTATAGCAAAAGAAAGGATCTTCCTCGTCGTAACTTAAAATGAAGTCTGCGGCCTGACTTGCAAATAAGTCACTAGAATGTTCTCCGGCATGGACATGATCAGCAATCTTCTCTTCCATCAAAGCAGGAACTCTATAGGATTGGACCCTCGCCTCATAGGTTTCAACAGGTTCATACTGGTGTACCGGAATCATGTCTTTAGATACACGTCCAGGATATGTTCCTGATGGATCATAAGAATGGACTGGTACCATCCAGTGATCGTATCCACCTCCAAAATAAATGTCGGCTCCATCTTGAAAGCTACGTGTATATGATTCTGTCCCATTATGCCATTTACCAGTCCCCCAACAATGGTATCCAGCTTTACCTAAAGTCTCTCCCAGCATAATGTGATCCTCTGGTATATGCTTTCCGGAATCTTCAAGGTGGAATAGTGTGCGCCCAGTCATCAACATAGCCCTACTCGGCATACAAACCGCTGTGTCAGTACCTCCCATAATGTAGGCATTGATAAGCGAGGTACCGTTTTCTACAAGCCAGTCAATATTAGGGGTCGAGATATTTATATTACCAAGAGCGTGAATAGTATCGAACCTTTGGTCGTCAGTAAAAATTACTAAAATGTTTGGCTTTGACATTATTTCCCAATGTAGTTTGGTTTTCTTTTTTCCAGAAAAGCCCTTACAGCTTCCTTTTGGTCCTCAGTGTCGTAAAGCATTTCCCCTGCCGAATCCTCGTCAGAAACTATATCGTTCCAATCATGCATCCTAACCCGAAGTAGTTGTTTAGTTTGTCTAACCGCCAAAGGTGGATTTCCTGCAATCTCAATCGCTAATCTCATACATTCATCCAGTAAATCTGAGGGAGCAACAACATCATTCACTAGGCCTTTTGACAATGCCCATTCAGCATCGTATATCTTCCCGGTCAATGACATTTCTGCAGCAATACCATGGCCAGCTATAGCCTTGATGGTAGCAGAGGCTGCAGTATCTGGAACTAGTCCACGTTTCACAAAAATTGCTGAAAATCTTGATTTCTCAGTAGCGATCCTAATATCACTGGCAAGAGCAATAGATAATCCAGCTCCCACTGCCGCCCCGTTTACAGCAGCGATCACTGGTTGCGGTAAATTACGAATAGCTGGAGCCAATTCCTGTATCCTTCGACGTCCTGGAGTAGATTTATCTATACTTCTTCTGTTTTCTGATCCTGAGGAGCCCATTCTAGACAAATCAGCACCGGAGCAAAACGCTCTACCATTTCCCGTAATGACTAACACACGAATTTCAGGAAATAGTCCTGGTAATTCATCCAAAATCTCATGGAATTCCAAAGTTAGTTCACGGTTTAACGCATTCATGACCTCAGGCCTGTCGAGGGTTAAGAATCCGATATGATCATTTACGCTAAACGATAGGTTTTTATAATTCTTCATTTTACTTTCCTTTGGCTGCACAATGGTGTTGACCAGGACTATAAAAAGTACCCAACTAGATTGAAGTCAATGATATTGACTTACCTACCGTAACACCAGATTTAAGGCTCTTTCCAAATAAGTCTGAACCAGTTGTAATTTATAGCCATTTTGGCCTAGGATTTTTGCGTCCGCAAAAACCTCAGAGCTAATTGCCTTAACGTCTATATCTTCCACACAATATCCGATTAACTTTCCCTCCGCTGAACTCAAATGCCAAGGGATTGGAGCCACACCTCCGGCTGCTATTCCAGCCTCAGTGATTAATCCTTTTTCCATTTTGACCCTAACAGCGACGCTCGCAATTGCGAAGTCCATCGATTGTCGTTCTTTTGCCTTCAGATAAACGCTTTTCCCATCCATTGATTCTTTTGGTATTTGCACCGAGATTAAAATATCTCCTGGCTCTAGAATATTCTCCCTAGTTACGTCAACTTCAGGCCCTGCAAAAAAGTCATCGATAGGAATGGTAATTCTTTGCAAATCCCTGAAAATCTCCACCTTCGCCTTTAAGGCAACCAAGGCTGTTGCAGAATCTGAAGGATGGACGATGTAGCAAGAACTCCCTCCCAAAATCGCATTATATTTATCTGAGCCTCCGACCGCAAAGCATTTTTCTCCACCCTTTTTAAGACAATTAAATCTGACATTCCGATAGTACCAACACCTTGGCCTTTGACATAAATTACCCCCTAAAGTAGCAATATTCCGTATTTGCGGAGTAGCAATGGAAGTTGCCGCTTCTGCCAAACTTTTTATTCTAGATCCGATATCCGCATCACTTGCAATCTCATCAAGAGTGACCATGGACCCTATCGTTAATCCCGAATTATTCCATACCATTCCAGACATATCTTTAATATCTGAAGCACTGATCAGCAAATTCGGTTCAATGACTCCTTGTTTCATTTCAGTCACTAGATCAGTACCACCAGCCAAAAGATGCCCTTGGCCAACATTCTTAAGAAGTTTTGAGGCTTCCTCCAATTCAGTTGGTTTGTGAAATGTGAAGGTTTTCATCGAAGTCTTTTAAGCGCTGTTAAAACACTATCCGGGGTAAAAGGCAAATGATTTAGCCTTACCCCCGTGGCATGATACAAAGCGTTTGCGATCGTCGGAGCTGGAGCAATACAGGGAGTTTCTCCCAAGGATTTAGCCCCGAAGGGACCAACAGGATCAATTGAATCAGCGAAAATCACCTCGATTTCCGGATACTCCATTATGGTAGGGCTTTTATGTTCCAAGAAACTAGCATTGAGAGTCACCCCACTCGAATGATCAATTTCCATATCTTCCAAAAAAGTGAATCCCATCATTTGAGAAATTCCACCACGAACCTGACCTTCGGCCATTTTTGGATTAATTATCCTACCTGAATCATGCACCGCGACATATTTGATAATTTTTACATAGCCTGTCTCTATATCTACTTCGATTTCTGCAAAATGAGCTCCAAACGAATTAACTATGTAATCTTTGCTTCCCGGAGTGACAGAAACGGCAGTTTTGAGTAACCCTGATTTATTTGCTAGATCCGCAAATTTGACTCCATCGCCACTCATAGAACACACCCCGTCGGGAGTAATATACAAACCCTCTGTATCAGTCAATCCTATTGCTTCCGAGGCTGCCTCAACAACAATACTGGCAAGTTGATTAGCGGCCCGAACTGCCGCCTGCCCAGCCGAAAAAGTGAGAGTTGAACCAGCAGTCATCGGGGATTGAGGAGTATTATCAGTATTTCCACTGTTAAGTCTTATCATCTGGGGCAATACACCTAAGGTGTCGGCAGCCATTTGCAAAACTACGGTTGAGCTACCTTCCCCAACATCCATGAAACCAACATTTAAAGTAAAACATCCATCTTTATCTAGAGACATTTCGGCATTTGATTGACCTCCCGGGCCTCCTCGATAAATAAACATACTCATCCCGATTCCTCTCCTAATGGGTCCGGTAGGAGTTGGAATTTGATCTCTTTTGTCCCAGCCAATTGCATCAGCTCCAAGTATTAGGCATTGCCGTAATTCATTACTTGAAAAAGGGACTCCACCCTCTACAGGTTGAGTGTCAATTATCTGACTTTTCGGTGTAGTCCGCTCTCCAGGCTGTCCTTCAGGGCCTACATGATTCATGAGTCGAAATTTCAGAGGATCCATTTTTAATTTTTCAGCAATCTGATCTGACAAAGACTCCAATGCAAAATGACCTTGAGGGGCTCCTAATGCCCGATAAGACCCTGCGGTAGGGGTATTTGTATAGACGAGCTGGCCTTCATATTTCACGTTGGGACACCTGTAGAGGTAAAGAGCCCCCTGGCCCGCCCTTCTAACCACACCGGGGCCTGACGAAAGATATGCCCCAGTGTCCATAACTGTTTTGACATGTACTGCGGTAACAGTTCCGTCTTTTTTGACACCCATTTTTATTTTTGTAGAAGTAGAATGCCTTCTTCTTCCAGCCAAAAATTCTTCTTCTCTATTTAGTTCCAGTTTGACTGGCCTACCTGTCCTCATAGATAACAAGGCGGCTAGAATTGAAGTTCGAGTTTCGTCTTTACTACCATACCCTGCCCCCATTACAGGTCCTATAACGGTAATATTATTAGGGTTAACGTCCAAAGCAGCTGCCAAAATAGCCTTATCTGCGTGAATCCCTCTGCTGGGTTTCCACATTGTAAGTCTAGTTCCATCCCATGATGCGAGCGCAGCACGTGGTTCCAAGGAAGCTGGATGATGGTCTGGGGTAGTGAATGAATCTTCTACGATATAATCTGCTTGACCAAAACCCTCTTCAACATTCCCTCTTGCCTCAACTATGGGTCCCCCATTTACTATATTTCCCTGAGTATGTATCTTCGGGTTTCCCATTTCCAAAGAAGTATCAATATTTGTTGAAAATGGTAATACATCATATGAAACTTTGATTAAATCGATGGCGGTATCTGCCTCATATAGGTTAACAGCCGCAATCGCCGCAACCTCGTCTCCGACAAATCGCACTTTGGTATCCAAAATCGGCACATCCGGAGCTATCTTGCCCACACCTACATTAAAAGGGGTCAAAATATCGTGAACCCCCGCCATCTTTAAAGCCGGCTGCACATCGATACTCAAAATATTGGCATGGGGATGAGGGCTCCTAAGCACCCGTGCGTGAAGCATATTTGGCAAAGATAAATCTGCAGTATATTTAGCTATACCTAATACTTTATCTTTCAAATCTGTCCGCTGAAAAGAAGTGCCTACGGATGAAGAGTGGATATTTTGATCAACCATCAGCCTTAATGCCTATGGCGCCCACAACTGAATCTATAATGGCCCCATAGGCATTGCAGCGACATAAATTTCCCGCCAATGCCAGCCTTATTTCTTCCACAGAAACATTTGCCTGTGATTCAAAAAGAGGATATGCACCCATGATGAACCCAGGGGTACAGTAGCCACACTGGCCTCCATCATTATCAATGAAAGAAATTTGTAATGGATGCAACATATCCCCTTGGCTCAATCCTTCAATAGTTTTGATCTCAGAAGAGGTTATTTTCACACCTAGAATTTGGCATGCATTTACGGCTTTACCGTCAAGTATGACTGTGCAAGCACCACACTCACCTAAATCACACCCTTTTTTTGCACCCGTTAGATTCAATCTGTCTCGAAGAATATCCAATAAAGTGAACCTGTTATCGATATCTAGGGTGTGCTGTTCTCCATTGACTTTAAAGGTTATCTGCGTGGCATGATTTTCCATATTTATTCAGGCACCGGCAAAACAAGAATCCACATAGGTTCTTTCCCTACCTGAAACCTATCAATGAATTGAAGGTTACCGGTATCACTTATTCTGAAAACTGAGATAAACCCTGTTCCAAGCCCAGCGGAGTATAGGAATTGGCCGGTCCCGTCTATATCCAATACCCTAGGAATAGCCTCAGTTTGGGTCCTTCCGATGGATTTTAGCTGCCCTGTATTTGAGTTAACCGAAAATCCAGCTAATGAATTATGGCCTCTATTAGGAGCATAGATAAATTTGCCATTAGGAGTGATTTTGATCTGGGCACAAGTATTTACACCAGCATAATGGGCAGGCAAAGTAGAGATAGTCTGCAACTCCTCCATATCCCCTTGCTGATACCTGTAAGAAGTTACACTGTTATCTTGTTCATTGGAGAAAAAAACATACTCCCCGCTAGGATGGAAAGTATAATGCCTCGGTCCTCTGTTATCCGGTTGTTTAACAGATTCTGTTTCCGATGGGCTAAGCATTCCGGTATCTTCATTGAAATCATATTTCAAAATCGTGTTTATACCTCTTTCTCCCGCAATATGTGGAAGTAAAGCATGAGAATTATCAGGGTCTGTGAAAATACAATGAGCTCCATTCCCAGTCTGCATCCATGCCTTTTCCCCAGTGAAAATACCCTCGTTGTTCGAATGTACCGAAACTGCACCAGCTTCATAGTAAGCAGCCAAAACATACCTGTTCGTTTTATCCAATGAAATGTAGCAAGGGTCACCTTCAAGTTTCGGACCATCATCTACATGAATTAGATCTCCAGTCAAACTATTAAATCTATAAGATGTGACACAAGGTACATCTCTTCTACCTACGAAAAGAAGCGAGTTATCGAGGTCGGCAGCCAACGGGGCGGGTCTATCACCTACTTCGGTATCTTTTAAGTGCTTCAAGCGTCCGCTGTCACCATCAATTGACCAACAACTGATTCGATTTTCTCCCGCAAGGGAAACATACAAAATTTGCCTCATTGTGCCTCCAAGAAATGCTGTATTAATCAGCTAATCACAAGTTTAGCAGCACCTCCAAGTTAACGCTTTCATTTAGCTTTTTATTATGTCTGGCTCAAATAAAATTAAATAGTTCACATTCCGTCGACTTAGAAGATAAAATTGATAAGGTCATCGTTTAATAAGTTTCATTTTTATGCAGGAGATTAATCTGCCCCTCTACAACATAAAATCGTCTTTTTCCCAACGATGGCGACAAAGAAATGGTTACCTGCAAGTTCTAAAGGTTGCGTTCCCTCTAATATTAAGTACAGGATCCTGGTCTGTTCAGCAATTCATAGACAGAATGTTTTTATCTTGGTATTCACCCGATGCATTGGCAGCGGCGTTGCCCACAGGAATGTTGTGTTTCACTTTGATCAGTCTATTTATGGGGACTTCTGGTTACGTTAGTACCTTCGTGGCACAATACATCGGAGCTTCACGACCAGAAAGGGTTGGACCAGCGATGTGGCAGGGAATATATTTTTCCGTTTTGGGAGGCGTACTGATAGCTTTCACTGCATTGTTCCCAAAGACAATTTTCTCTTTGATTGGTCATAGTCCCGAGGTACAAATCTTAGAATCAGAGTATTGGGTTTATCTAACTTTAGGTGGGATATTCCCAGTTGCCCAAGGCGCAGTAGCTGGTTTTTTCAGTGGTCGTGGCAAAACATATCCAATCATGTGGTCTACTTTCGCCGCAACAGCTGTAAATATTGCACTCAACTACCTCCTGATTTTTGGGAATTTAGGCATGCCGGAAATGGGGATATCAGGAGCGGGCTTATCTACCTTTATATCGGGAATGCTAAACTTTTTGATCCTTTCAATTTTAGTTTTTTCCAACGAAAATAATTCAAAATATAAAACACGCACAGGGTGGAAATATGATCCAGCTTTGTTCAAAAGGCTCATCAGGTACGGCCTCCCTAATGGAATTCAATTTTTCCTAGACATAGCAGCGTTTTCATTATTCATATTGTTGATCGGCAGACTCGGCGCAACGGAATTGGCGGCAGCAAGTATAGCGTTTAACGTTAGTATGCTGGCCTTTATGCCTATGATTGGTTTAGGGATAACGGTATCGATTTTGGTCGGGCAATCTCTGGGAGCCAATGAGCCCGGGCAGGCAAAAATTGCCACTTCTTCAGCCTTGCAGATTTCTTTTACCTATATGACTATCCTTGCCATGCTTTATCTTTTGATACCAAATTTATTTATTTATCCATTTTCAGCTAAGGCTGACCCAATTGAATTTGAATCAATAAAAAGTACCGCTTTAGTAGCATTGAGGTTTATAGCACTCTGGTCAATATTTGATTCCCTAGCAATTATATTTTCGTCCGCGCTTAAGGGGGCCGGGGACACTGCTTTCATTATGTTAACCATATGTCTCACAGGGCTCATCGTCCTCATAGCACCTACATTTCTAATAATTGAAGTCTTCCACCTGGGCTTGAATGTTGCATGGATTTCAGGTGTCGCGTATGTACTCTGCCTTGGAATTGTGTATTACCTCAGGTTTAAAGGCGGCAAATGGCAAAGTATGAGGGTGATAGAAAGCCAGCAGGCAACCTAAGATGAAAGAGAAAGTCGATATATTAGTGAAAAAAAGTTAGGCTGTTCATGTCAGGCGATAAGAACCGAAAAATGGTTCGATGGATTTATAAAGTGCCTACACCGATGAATCAGAGTGCTCACTGGATTGCCTTCAATCAGTTTTGGTGTTGTTTTAGTTTTGATTTATTGGAATTCACAGAAACTTTTATCTACAGGTGGATAAGGAATCAAATTGATCGTTAATCAAAAGGGAGAAGTCGTGGACAAAAATAATCTAATAACACTTGCTGATTATGAGAAAGCTTCTTATGGGAAAATGTCTAAAGAGTTGGCTGACTATGTAAGATCTGGGGCTCAGGATGAAATAACTCTTCGGAGAAACCGACAAGCTCTAGAAGACATAATAGTTAATCCCAGGATATTTAGAGATGTAGATTGTCGTGATCTGAGCACCACGGTTTTGGGCGATAAAATAGATATCCCGATTATGCTAACCCCAGCAGGCGGACAACTTCATATGCATCCTGATGGGGAGTTAGCCTCGGCCAGAGCATCTCACGGGCATGGGACCGTCTACTCAACTCCAACCAACTCTGGTTACTCATTAGAAAAGATTGCAGATGAGACACCTGGTCCTAAATGGTTTCAAATTGGACAACACAGCAGAGAGATTCAGGAACATTTTGTCAAAAGAGCAAAGCAGGCTGGTTATAAAGCAATCGTCCTTACCGCAGATGCCCCGATACCGAGTAGGAGAGAAAGTGAGATTAGAAATAATTTCTCAATTCAAAATCATTTGAGTTGGGGCAGTGTTGAGGGTAACGAGGAATTTCTGTTATCTGATCCCCACTTACGCGAGTACATATATGGCATGTCAGAAAAAGATGAACCAGTATCAGCAGGAACCGGTGATAAATCAATGACCTGGGATGATATAGAGTGGTTTCGTGGGCTAACAGACCTGCCCGTAATCGTTAAGGGAGTAAGAAACATTGAGGACGCAAAGCGTTGCGCGGATGTAGGGTTTGATGGAATTACGGTTTCTAATCATGGCGCTCGGCACATGGATGGAACAAATTCGTCCATAGGGGTTCTGGCGGAGATAGCTCCAGCGGTGAATGAGCGGATCGAGGTATTCTTTGACTCAGGAATTAGGAGAGGTATGGATGTTGCCAAGGCCCTATGTTTGGGAGCTAGAGCGGTCCTTGTTGGCCGCCCAATCTTCTGGGGATTATGTGTTGATGGTGAACAAGGTGTATTTGGTGTGCTAGATATTCTTAAAACTGAACTCGACCTTGCAATAGCTTATTTGGGAGTAAATAAAGTAGGTGATTTAAATAGGTCGTATGTCACAATTTGAAACGTGAAACCATCGTGATTTTCCAAGAATAGATAATTTAAGAACCCCAGTATTTCATCCACAGATACCTTCA
>CEWR01293227.1_pt1 | contig 10066 bp, 8 predicted proteins | sample 356321 | NCBI WGS metagenome assembly CEWR01 (sample SAMEA2621551, study PRJEB7988) | marine metagenome | biome: marine biome (ENVO:00000447); feature: mesopelagic zone (ENVO:00000213); material: "saline water (ENVO:00002010), including plankton (ENVO:xxxxxxxx)" | depth 790 m
GCAACTGGTGGTGTAAAAAATGCGTTTGCCATTATATATAAGTTTTAATATTGTTTGAAAATTCTGGATCAAATTTAATTAAATGTTTTTGAAAACTATTCACTATCTTTTTTTTTCTTGAAGCCACTCAATGAAAAGAATTTTATAACAAAAAAACACACGGTTAAAGAATAAAGTAATGACGGCCTCATTTCTTATAATTAGAGTCACAAAAGCTCTGTCGTGTTCAGATTGGATTTATTAGTATAACTTAATTTTATGATTCAACTAACTGCTGGTAATTTTCTGTTTTGTTTTTGTTAATTTTGAGAACAAACAAAATTTTCAATGGAAATAGATTTTTCAGTTGTAGTGCCAACTTATAAATGTAGTAAAACTATAACTGAATTAAGTGAAAGGTTGATTTCAACATTAAGCATATTATCAAATAATTTTGAAATTATCTTTGTTAATGATAATAGTCCAGAGAATGATTGGGATGTTGTAATGTGTTTGTGTGAAAACGAGCCAAGAATAAAAGGGGTAAATCTAAGTCGAAATTTCGGACAACATTATGCAATAACTGCAGGCCTTGAAAATGCGAAAGGGGAATGGGTAATTGTAATGGATGGTGATTTACAAGATCAACCTGAAGAAATTTTAAAATTGAACAAAAAAACTAAGGAAGGCTTCGATATTGTCTATGCCAGAAGAGAGATTAGGCAAGATAGTTTTTTAAAAAAATATACTTCTAAGTTATTTTACAAGTTATTTGGTTATCTGACAGATAGTAAACAAGATGCGTCAATTGCTAATTTTGGGATTTACCATAAACAAGTGATTAATTCTATATTGTCTATGAAAGACCATGTTCGTTATTTTCCAACAATGGTTCAGTGGGTAGGCTTCACTAGTACTAAGGTTAATGTAAAACACGTTAGTAGGGAAGAAGGTGAATCTGCTTATTCATGGTCTAGTTTAATAAAATTAGCTGTTAATAATATTATAGCATTTTCTGATAAACCTTTAAAAATAGCAGTTCGTATTGGCTTCTTTATCTCTTTTGTTTCTTTTTCTATTGGGCTTTATTATCTCTATAAATTCTTGGTTGGTGAAATTATTATTTTAGGTTTTGCGAGTTTGATTATTTCGATTTGGTTTTTGTCTGGATTGATAATTATGATTTTAGGAGTTTTAGGAATATATATAGCTAAAACGTTTGATAGGGTTAAAGATCGGCCAACCTATATTGTTTCTAAAAAATTAAACTTTTAATGATTCAAATTAAATTTTTAGATTGGGATAGTCGATTTTTCAATAAAAATATTGGTGAAATTGTCATGGATTCAACGATTTCAAATTCTCAATTAAGAGAATTACTTAAGGATGCTAAGTCAGGAAATTTTGATGTGATTTATCTTTTTAGTGATTTTGAGATTAAGAATACTATTATTAATGAATTTAAAGGGATGCTTGTTGATGTGAAAAATACTTTTAAAAAAAGAGTAATTTTAAAGCATCCTGCAAACTCTAGAATTAAAAGCTTTAATGAAAATGATTTATGTGATAAAATTGTTGGGTTGTCTCGTTTAAGTGGCAATTACTCTCGGTTTAATATTGATCAAAAGTTTAGTTTACAAGATTTCAATAATTTATATGACGAGTGGTTGAAAAAATCTATTTCTAGAGAGATTGCTGATGAAGTATTTGTTTATGTAGAACAGAAAGAAACATTAGGTTTTGTTACAATTTCTTTAAAAGAAAAAAAAGGTTATATAGGTTTAATTGCGGTTAACCCTAGTCATCAAGGCAAAGAAATTGGGACTCATTTATTAAGTGAAGTTGAAAATTTTCTTATTTTTAATAATATAAATGAATTATATGTTCCAACTCAAAAAACAAACATATTAGCTTGTAGGTTCTATACAAAAAATAATTTCAAATTAGAATCAAGCAAATATATTTATCACTTAGCTCCAAACTCATAGTTAATGATTCCATTTAATAAACCATATCTTACAGGAAAGGAAACAGAATATATTACTAAAGCAGTAGCTTCTGGAAAAATATCGGGTAATGGTATCTATACCAAAAAATGTCAAGAATTTTTTGAGAAAACATGGGGGATTAAAAAAACATTATTAACAACCTCGTGTACTGATGCTCTTGAGATGGCCGCCCTTCTTATTGATATTAAAGAAGGGGATGAAGTTATTATGCCTTCTTATACATTTGTAAGTACTGCTAATGCTTTTGTGTTGAGAGGTGCAACAATTATATTTGCAGATAGTCAAGAAAATCATCCAAACATTGATGCAGATAAAATTGAGAAATTAATTACTTCGAAAACTAAAGTTATAGTACCTGTTCATTATTCTGGTATAGCATGTGATATGGATAAGATTATGGAATTAGCTGATAGATTTAATCTTTTTGTGGTAGAAGATGCAGCTCAAGCTATAGATTCTTATTATAAAGGGAGACCATTGGGTAGTATAGGTCATTTGGCAACTTTTTCATTTCATGAAACAAAGAATGTAATTTCAGGGGAAGGTGGTCTTTTAGCTATTAATGATGAGCAATTTATTGACCGTGCAGAAATAATTTGGGAAAAAGGAACAAACAGATCCGCTTTTTTTAGAGGAGAGATTGATAAGTATGGTTGGGTAGATATAGGTTCTTCATTTCTTCCGTCTGAAATTGTAGCTGCGTTCTTATGGGCTCAATTAGAGCATTTAGAAGATATTCAGAAAAGAAGAATGTATATCTGGAATAAATACTATAACGCCTTAAAAGTAATTAATAAGAAAGGAGAAGTAGATTTACCTTGTATGCCAAATTATTCCACTAATAATGCACATATGTTTTATCTAGTTTGTAAAAATAAACAGCATAGGCTAGCATTGATTTCTTTATTGAAAAAAGAGAATATAATGGCAGTTTTTCATTATTTGAGTTTACATAAAAGCCAGTTCTATATAGATAAGCATGATGGTAGAGAGTTGAGTTATTCTGATAATTATAGTGACTGTTTGGTTCGTTTACCTTTGTATTATGAGCTTGAAGAGGAAGAGTTAAATAAGGTAATACAGTTGGTGAAATTTTACTTCCTTGAATGTTAAATGATAAGTGAGATTCTTGATTGACTATAAAATAATACTTGCTAAATTTAATTTAGAAAAAGCGATACTTATATTTTTATTTTCGTGCATTGCTATATGGTTAGGGGTGTTGGTTTGGGCAAGTAATAAAGGGTTTAATATTAGTGATGAAGGCTTCTATATGTATTACTTTTCAATGACCGAAAATGTAAAGGCAAATATAAATATTACTTCATTTCATGTTCTGCAAAATTTTTTATTTCCTTTCGTAAAACCAACATTACAAAATCTTAGGCTTGAGCGATTGTTTTCGGGTGTTTTTTCTGCTTTATTGTTAACTCTAGCAAGTGTTAAATTTATTCAAACTCAATTTAATATTAACTTTTTACTTCCAAAAAAGTTATTGTTAGGAGGGCTTTTATTTTCTAGTTTTTCTGCAACTTATTTGTTTGCCCCACAAACATTATCTTATAATAGTTTTAGCTATTTATTATTATCATTTGCATTAGTACTTTTTTTATTAGACTTTACAAAAAAATTACAAATAAAGCATGTAATTTTTTATAGTTTTTTGATGGGAATAGTTGTTAGCATGCTATTGCTTGTAAAAATTAGTAACGCATTTATCTTATATGCAATTTCACTCCTAGTTTTTTTGATTAACGATTTTTTGAACTTAAATAATTTTAAAAAAATTGTTCTTAATTTTTTAATTAGAATTTCATTTATATCAATAGGTATGTTAATTTTTCAATTGATTGTTTGGAAAGGTATTGGAGGAGTTCTTACTTTTTTTGGTGGAACTCAAAAAGCATTAAGTTTTTTACCAAATCATGGTATTGACGATTTATTAAACAGATATATTGATGGAGTTCCATATCTCTGGGAAATATTATTATTTAATCATCATATCTATTTATTGTATAGCTGTATTGCAATTGTAATATTCTTGGATAAAAAGTATAAAATAATGCTTTGGTTAGCACTTTTGGTTCAATTGTATATAGTTATTCATTATAATATTTATGTTGGAGGAGGATCCTATATACCTTTACAGACAGTTTTATATGTAGTTTGGATGGCCTCTTTTTTCATAGTTATAATCTTGAAAAGGAAAATTTTTGTTGGGATAAGAAAGACTCAAATCAAACAATTATTATACTTATTTTTTCTTTTTTTTTTTCCATTAATTGGAATTATAGGAACTGATAATTTTCCTCATGTGCAATTAGTTTTTTATTTATCACCATGGTTCATCTTATTTTTTGTTGTATTGAATAAATATAACAGGCCAATATTTACCAATGTATTTTTCACCTTGATGACAATTTTCGCATTATATCAATCTTACACTGCAGTTGTTGAGAATCCATACTTATTGTCTGGTTCATTGACTGATCAAAATACACTGATTCATTTTAAAAATAACGATGAAGTATTTATAGATAGTAAGCTTAGTATTGAGTTGAGCGAAGTAAAATCATTATTGATAAATAATGGATTTAAAAAAGGAGATTATATTTTTACTTATTCAGAAATGGTAGGTCTATCATATGTTTTAGATGCTAATTACCCATCCAAAACTACATGTTGGTTTCGTTCAGGAGCAGATGACACGAATTGTAAAGTTTTAACTGATTTTTTCAATACGAATAAACATGTTAATTTATTTTTTATTTTAGATGAAAGGGCTTCATTTTCTGATGAATTTAAAGCATGTTTATTTAATTTAGATTTCAATATTAATGAAGATTATGATCAAAGTAAGAGGATTAACGTTCATTTTAATAATGAAGATTATAATATTTCCATTCTTTCTCCAAAAACTCTAAAATAATACGGGGTATAAAAATGATTTTAAATCAAGATAAGGCACATCTTGTTTGGTTGTGTTTCAATGTTAATATAAATAAAGATATTCTTAATAAATATTTATGAGTTTAAAGAATGTATCTTGCAGCATAATAAAAAGATGTAAAAATGAATACTGAAAAAGACGAAATAGATTTATATCTCTTATTGAGAAAAGGAGTAATGTATCTTATTAAAAATAAATTAATACTTTTTGGGTTTTTAATACTTGGATTTGGTATTGGATATTTTCGAGTAAAAGAAAATCCAGATAAATACAATAACTTTTATTTATCTCATTTTTATATAGAATCCAACACTGTTTCTCAGGAAATGTTATTTGTTTTGATTAACAATTTAAATTTTGAATTTGAGAAAATTTCAAAAACTAGATTTGATTCAGAATTGATTGAAGAGATTAAAAGCATAGAAGCTGTTAAAGAATTAAGTATTGATGGCTTACGGTCTAATTTAAGGGTAGATGTTGAAACTAGAAGTCCTTTGGGATATGATTTTATTTTGGAATTAACATCATTTCACATCAAATCTGCTGAATATTTTACACAAAAAAGTAATGTTAAAAAAGAAGATTTAATTAAGGTATTATCCCTGTTGGATAGTGAGCTTGATTCATTAGGTTTAAACCTTGGAAGTGATAATTTATCTCAAATTGTAAAAAAACTATCTGCTAATAAGCCTCAAAATTATTTAGCATATGTTAATCTTGTTGAAAAGAAAATAAGTTTAGAGAGAGAAGTAGATAGTTTGAATGATTCATTAAAGTTTATCCCTGTCGAGCCAAAAAATAAATTCATAACCACCACAAGGCTTCAAGTATTGACTTGCCTAGGGTATTCAATGTTGATGATTTTGATCGGTTTATTTGTGCTGCAGGTGAAAGCTATTATTAAGAAGAAATAAACTAATAGGAGTATTGCGATTATCTAAATTATTTACAAAGTCAGAATTCACTAAAAACACGGTTGTTTTAGTTTTTGGAACTATCCTTGCTCAGGCTATTCCATTAATACTGCATCCATTTTTAAGAGATATTTACTCTGTTGAAGATTTTGGTGCTATGGCTGTTTTTTTAAGCGTTTTTAGTATGGTAACCATAGTGTCTGCTTTAAGGTATGAGGCCACCATAGTATTACCTGAAAATGATATTGAATCAGCTAATATTTTAAGCTTAACATTTGTTATTAATCTATGTATTAATTCAATTGCATTTATAGTTATTTTGTTTTTTAAACAAAATATAGTAGGGCTTATAGGGTTGCCTCAGAAGTATGCTAATTTTCTTTTTTTATTACCAATAACAAGTTTCTTATTTAGCTTTTATCAAAGTTTAAACTATTGGTTAATAAAGCAAAAAGCTTTTAAAGCATCTTCAACAAATAAAATTGTTAGAAGAGTTTTTGAGGGGACTTTTCAATTGGTGTTAGGTCTTCTGAAGGTGCCGGGAGGTTTGTTTATAGGTGATTTTTTCGGGAATTTTTCTAACGTAATAAGTGGATTAAAACAGGTTGGTAAGAACAAGTTTTCTCTCAAATATGTATCTAAAAGAAAGATGAGTTTTGTATTTAAAAAATATATTGATTACCCGAAATATAACGTTATTCCAACACTCTTAAGTAGTGCTGCAAGTTTGCTGCCATTTTTATTTATTAATAAAATATACTCAACAGAAATTGTAGGGTATCTAGATTTGTCTAGAATGGTTTTGTCAATCCCTTTGATATTTATATCGGCAACAATTGGGCAGGTTCTTTTTCAGCAAATGGCAGAAAGAAAAAATTTAAAAGCAAGTGTGAAAGGAGATATGTTTAACATATTACTGTTGCTTTTGGGGATAATAATTGTTGAAGCAATTATTTTGCTTTTGTTTGGTGATTTTTTATTTAGATTAATATTTGGAGAGAAGTATATGTTGTCGAGTTTATATTCTAAGATACTTATTTTTAGCTTTATTTTCACTTTTATTACATCCACTTTCTCATCAGTATTTATAACTTTTGAAAAAATAAAACAGAATAGTATTTGGCAGGTAAGTTATTTTTTTGCAATCTGTTTACTATTATTTTTTCAACAATTGTTGATTGAAGATTTTTTAAAGGTATATGTATTGATTGAAGTAATTATGAGTTTAATAAATTTAACAATGATTTTCACTATTGTGAGAAAGTACGAGAACAAAGTTCAGTAAGATGTCAGCTATTTCCATATTTGTTTCAAGAGAATTTTTTAGGTTGAAAATGCTCATTACGCTTATTTATATTGCTCTAGAGCTATATTATTACAATCAAATTTCAGATGCTTATGAGTATATGGGATTTGTAGAGGATCTAAATTTATATAAGTATTTAATAACTAAATTGACTTTTGGTGGACTTCTTTTTTCAAGTTATGAGATGTTTAAGAGAGATAAATTTTTATATACTATTTTTCTGTTTTTACTTCTTTTCTTTTTTATACCGAATGCTATTTTATTTTCATTTAGTAATGGTGCGTTAGGGCCTTTTATTTCTAATCTATTTTTTGTTACTGTATTTCTATTAACGCCCTATTTACGGTTCAATTTACCCTCTGTTAAACTACCTCAAAAAAAGAAGGATATACTGGTTTTTATATTGCCTTTTTTGTTGTTAATACCTGTTGTATTAACTTTTAAATTGGAAATCAACTTAAAAACACTAATACTTAAAGAAGTTTATGAAACTAGAGATTTATTTTCCATAAAAATGGGAGGGATGTTGTCCTATTTTTATCATTTTTTGGTAAAAACGATTGTGCCAATTGCTCTCGTTTACTTTATGATAAAAAAGAAACATGTGTTAGTTGGTGTTTTGGCTTTGGTATTAATATATCTTTATGTGATATCTGGAAATAAGATAGTATACTTCACTACTTTTATAATAATGTTCTTTTATTACTTAGGATCAAGTTATACTTCTAAAGCAAGTAATTTTTTCATTCTAACTCTCGCTTTTTTAGCTGTAACTCCTTTTATAGATAGTTTTGTATTTGAGGCTCCGGTTTTGAGCGGGACATTCGTTAACAGATTCTTTTTTATACCAGCGTTATTAACACAGTGGTATTTTGAGTTTTTTGATGGGAATCCATATTATTTTGCAGAGAGTAGTTTCTTTAACTTATTTGTTGAAAGTCCTTACGATATGCCCGTAGGATATTTGTTAACAAAAGTGTATTGGAATGAACCAACTGTTTATGCTAACAATGGTATTGTGTCTGATGGCTTTATGAATTTAGGTTATTTCGGAGTATTCTTATTTTCTATATTTTTTGCATTTTTATTTAGTTTATTTAGTTCGTTTAAAATGAATAAAGGTTATTTTGGTTTGTTCTTTTGTTACATCTATATAATATTAAGTGCCCCTCTTTTAGGTTGTTTAATTACAGGGGGAATTGTGTTGTTTATTACGCTTTGGTTTCTAGTTTTAAATAATAAAGTTTCTACGTAAATAAATGTGGGCTCTTGAGTTGACCTATAAATAATAATTACTTTTGAATTATTAAACGAATTGAATAGATAAATGAGCTATCGCTTTATTAGAGTTACCAATAATTATCCTGAATACTTATGCGATTTTTATAATAGACATCCTGATGCTCAATCTATGAGTTATAAAGATCAGCATAAACAGTTGGTCGAAGATTCAATTGAAGTGGCTAGTGCTTATGTTAAAAACCTAAATAAAATAGAAGGAATCTCTGCTGTTGAGCTTATAACAAATGCTGAAATACTTCAAGAAACATGGCGAAAAGAACAAAATATTTCAGTTAATATCACTAAGAAAGACCTTGTACTTCTTCAAATAAAAGATTTTATACCCGATGTGGTTTGGCTAGATGACTTATCATTGCTAGATGAAGACTGGAAATCTAAACTCTTAAAGGAGGTGCCTTCCATTAAACTTTTTATTGGGCATCACTGTGCACCATCAAATCCAAAATTAATAGAGAGTTTAAAGCTGTTTGATGTTTTATTTACATGTACACCAAGTTTAGAGGTTGGGTTTAAAGAATTGGGAATAAATTCATTTTTAATGTATCATGGTTTTGAAGAATCTATTTTAGAAAATATTGATAAAGTAAATCATTATGATAAATCTGATTTCCTTTTCACAGGTTCTTTAATTTCTGGAGCAGGTTTTCATAAAACTAGAATAGATTATATTGAATCTTTATTGAAAGCAAGTGTCAATATGAGTTTGTATTGTAATTTGGAAAAAAAATCAAAAATAGCGGTTAAAAAGATATTTTATAATCTAATAGTGATATTGCATAAAATTGGGTTAGAAAAGATAATTGATTTAGTCCCTTTTTTGAAGAAACACAAAGCTTTTGGTGGTGAATCAGTTCATTTTTATTCGAAAAATCTTTTGAATAGTACGAGGTTACCTGTTTTTGGCTACGAAATGTATAAAGTATTATCTCAATCTAAAATATGTTTTAATATTCATGGAGAAGTTGCAGGAAAAAGTGCCGGTAATATTAGGTTGTTTGAAGCAACAGGTGTTGGATCTTGCTTAGTTACTGATTGGAAAGAAAATATAGCTACTTTATTTGAGCCAGGTAAAGAAATTGTTACATATAAAAATAAGGAAGATTGTATTGAGAAAGTTAAGTGGTTATTAGATAATCCTAAGGAAAGAGATAGAATTGCTAAAGCTGGTCAAAAAAGAACTTTAGAAAATCATACAATTGCAAAACGGGCAGAGTTGTTAAATTCAGTTATATTAGCTGAAATTAAAAAAAGAGGGAATATTCATGTCTAACCTTAAACTTTTAATAAAAGATATAATTCCACCTATAGTTTTAAAAGCTATAAGTAACATCTCATATGGATGGAGTGGTAATTATTCATCTTGGGGAGAAGCCCAAAATAAATGTTCGGGTTATGATAGTCAGAATATCATTGATAAAGTAAAAGAATCATTACTTAAAGTTAAAAATGAGGAAGCAGTTTTTGAAAGAGATTCTGTACTTTTTGATAAAGTTCATTACTCATATCCTTTATTGTCCTCGTTAAGCTTAGTTGCCTTAAATAATAGCAAGAAATTAAATGTGCTCGATTTTGGAGGTTCTTTAGGTAGTAGCTATTTTCAAAATAG
>CEWR01034765.1_pt1 | contig 10061 bp, 12 predicted proteins | sample 356321 | NCBI WGS metagenome assembly CEWR01 (sample SAMEA2621551, study PRJEB7988) | marine metagenome | biome: marine biome (ENVO:00000447); feature: mesopelagic zone (ENVO:00000213); material: "saline water (ENVO:00002010), including plankton (ENVO:xxxxxxxx)" | depth 790 m
AAATTTCTTAGCATGAACGTAAAAATATACTATGCTTCCGCACTTTTATTGTTGTTATTAATTACTTTTTTCTAAAGGGAATTTCAATTCCCCTTTTTTTAGTTTGTTATAACGATTAACTAACACCGCCAACAACCTACTAAACGACTCCATTGCCTCTTTAGTTGCGCTGCTAATTTCAGTTCTTTTTAATCTTAAAAGTAAAAAACCATAAAGTCCATTTAAACAAGCCTGTATCTCTGTACCGGACTCACCCCCTGACTTAATCATGAAATTATTAATATTGTCTTTTGCAGCAAGGTAAGCCTCCTGATACTTAACATCTTGCATTGTAGTTAACAACGAATTATGTAAGTTATTTAACTCTTGCAAATGTTTTGTAGTGCTTTTAAGGTGTCCTTTATCAGAAACTCCTTCTTGCATCATTTGTTCAATTAAATTCTGATACCATAATTTCATATCATACTGAGTTTCAGTATCTGCATTAAATTTGCTGATAACGGAATCAGTAATCTGAGTTAAATCAAAATCGTGAGAACGAATAATATCTTCAATTTGCCACATATATAAAATATACTCGGCAATATTTGTTTTTTCTTTTTCTTGAGCAATCAACATTATTTCTGAACTTCTTTAGGAGCATTCTCTATATCATACTGCTCATTTAAACCACTTATTACTTCCTTTGTAATATTTAATCCTTCATTATAATCTAACACTACATTCCCTACTTTTGAAGCTCCAATAATTAGATTATAACCTGCTTCTGCATTATATTTTTTGATAAAGTCATTTACGGTCTTCTGAAACTCCTCATCTAACTTAGTTTGCTCCTTTTGAAATTTGATAGCAAATTTCTCTTGTAAATCATACAAATCTTTTTCTTCCTTACCCAATTCCTTTTGTCTCATTTGTCCTTCAAATTGAGTCATTGTTGGAGCTTTTTGTTGAAATTCCATCACTTCTTTCTCGAAAGCTGCAGATTTAGAACTTAATTCCTTTTCATATTTTCGCTCTCTACCTTTCAGTTTAGCGATTAACTCATCATACAACTTATAGTTAGCTCTTAACGAATCTGTATTTAAATACCCAATTTTCGAAGCTATTTTTTCAGTTTCATCAACAGGTTCTTCTTTTATTTCAACTAATGACTCCACTACAGTTTCTTCAACAGGAGTTGCACTCGAAAAATGTAAGTAGTATAAAATGGCCACAGCTAATATCAGCACTGCGTTTAATCCTAATGATAAGTTTTTCATGAATCTATATTTATTTGATACAGTTTAACTGCAAAAGTGAACATTATATTAATAATGTAGCTAAATAAATAGTATTGATTTATACTAATTCGGGATGCATGGTATTGCTGATAAATTCAAAAGGTAAATTAACCATGCAAGCAAAGTCTTCTCCAACCTCTTTCATATCATCATCATCCATTGAAAAATGCCAGATAACATTGATGTTTGCTCCAGATTTTTTAAGGTCGCTCAATTTATATAGGATAAATAAAATCCTTTTCGATGAAAAAATATTAAAATATTCTAGATCGAAAACAAAATCAATTCTGTTCTCAAGTTTTCCATTTGCATTTTCTAACCAGTTGATTAAAGGTGAATAAAATGCATCAACTTCTGTAACAATAGATTTACCTCTAATTGAAAAATTATTACTGCCTAAATCAAAGACAACTTCGGGTGAAACGTCAGTGGATTCTATTCTAATTTTTTCCATACCTTTTCTTAATCAGTAACTAATATCGGAATAAATTATACTATTAAAATAAATATTATACGGAAGAGGTAAAAAGCTAGACAAATTGAAGCTTATAACAGATAAACATATTTACAAACTTTTCATATCTTTAAATTTACTAGCTTGTCTTCTTGAGATTTCAACCTTCTCTCCATTTTTCAGTTTCACCATTAAACCTCCATTAAACCAGTTTTCAATACTCTCTACCCAATTCAAGTTTATAATGAATTTTCGATTAGCCCTAAAAAATGATGCTTCATCTAACTTAGATGACAAATTATTTAGAGACTTTAAAATCAATGGTTTATTCTTATCAAAATATACTCTCACATAATTCCCTTCAGATTCAAACATTGGTACATCTGATAGATTAACAAACCAACACCGATCACCATCCTTTACAAATACCTGATCGTCAACGCCTAGCTTATCCGATTGATCAACTGGTTCAATCAATTCTGCTTTTACCTTATTAATCGCATCTTTTAATCGATCTACCTCTACTGGTTTTAACAAATAATCTAACGCATTTACCTCAAAGGCTTTTATCGCATATTCATCATAAGCCGTTATAAAAATAACATGAGGTACATAATCTAGCTCTTCCAATACGCCAAAGCCATCCTTACCAGGCATATGAATATCTAAAAAAACGACATCTGGTCTCAATTTATCTACCGCAGTAATTGCAGCCTCAGCACTATTACATTCTTCAACAATCTCTACTTCAGGATAATCGGCTAGCAATCGTTTTAATTCATTTCTTGCCAATCGTTCATCATCAACTATAATTGCTTTCATGTTTTTCAGTATTATAAAATGGTTTCATTTGGAATTAAAAGTGTTGTTTTAACCCTGTTATTTTCATTAACAATTGCAAACGTGGCTTTATCACCATACATTAACTTCAATCGCTGTTTTGTATTCAATAAGCCAAAACCAGTCTCAGAAATCTTAGTTTCATCATAAACTCCACTGTTAAAAATAACAACCTCTAAATTTCCTTTTTTTATTGAAGAAATAATCTCTACAGTTCCTCCTTCTGGCAATCTGGATGTTCCATGCTTAATTCCATTTTCCACTAAAGTTTGTATCATTAATGGTGGAATCAAGAGTTTTCCTGATTCTTTATCTATATTCTTCTTAATGGTTAAACGCTCTTCAAATCGCGTTTTCTCTAACCCTAAATAATCATTTACAAGTTTCATTTCATCATCTAATGAAATCAACTTTTTACGCCCCATCAACAAAGAATTCCGCAATACATTTGAAAGCTGTGTTATCGCTTCTTTAGCTAACACAGGATCTTCATTAACTAATGCTCGAATACTATTCATTGAATTAAATATAAAATGAGGATTTAACTGCGATTTTAATTTGTTTAACTCTATCTCATTTTTAGCAGCTTGCCACTTTAAGTTTTTAATCTCTTCCTTTTTATAATTGGTAACAAAATGAAACAAGAAATAAAGTAACGACCAAATTAAATACAATAAACTCCAACTAATGACAGATGGAAAGGCTTCTGACACATTAAATTCATAATCATTTTGAACAATTATTCTTTCTATGATTATTGATTTTAAAAAATAAACAATGACTCCCGCCAACAACGTTCCTAATAATATCCTTGGAATTAAACGAGATATATTAAACCTCATCCAATTTAACTTAACTATTACAAGTCTAAAAGTATGGGCAACAGAAATCCCTATCAAGAATATAGAAATTAAGCTATAAACTAATTCGGAGGACAATTTATTTCCTGTAAGCACATTAAAAACACCAACCACAACAGCATATAGCAGCCAACCTACTATTTGTGAAATCCAATATAATTGTGTTTTTTTAAGCATCTGTTTATTAACTAAAAGTAATCAATTTTACTTTTGACCCAACCAAGCCTTTCTAATCTGAATTTGCTTTTCAGTAGCATTTTCATTAAATTCAATTAAATAGTCTACTTGCTTTTCAACCTTTAACGCTTTTCCTTTTAACGTTTTATTTTTCACTTTTCCTTTACGCTCTCTTGCAATTACCACTGTAACTTTATCGCCCTCTTTAACACTACTTTTATAAGCATCCAATTGCTTTTGGGCTATATTAATGTCAATTATTTCTCCATTTACCGAAATAATTTCATCGTTTACTTTGTAACCCATAGCTTTTCCAAACGCATTCATTTCACCAATACTGGCAACAACAAGATGTTTTGTTTTGGGGTTATAACTAAGTCCTATTCCTCCAAGTGTTATCTCTTGCACCTTAACATCTTGTTTAAATGCTATTCCTACTCTACCTAGAAGATCATCTAATGGCAATGGTTTTGACCCTTCAACATAATCCTTAAAAAAGTCTCTAACTTCTGGTGATGAAAGTGCTGCTATTTTATCAAAAAGGGCCTCATCCTTAAATGATTTGTTTTTTCCATATTCTTTTGAAAGCATATCCATCATATCTTTCAGACCCATTTCGCCTTTAGAGTTGTCTCGTAAAATAATATCCAAACAAAGCCCAATTAAAGCCCCTTTTTGATAAACATTACCATATTGGTCTTTATGCACTTCCAAACAACCCAAACTCATCTCTGTTAAAGACAAATCGTCTTTAAACCTTTTAGCTCCAGATAGTTTATCTTTAATCACCTCTAAATACTCCTCTGCCGTTTGCATTCCTCCATACACCTGAACGTGTCCGGCAAAATACTCAGTTACTCCTTCATACATCCACAAATGCTTAGACATTTTAGGATTGATATAATCAAAATCTCCTATCTCTTCAGCATGGATATTTAACGGTGTTACAATATGAAAAAATTCATGAGCAGCAACATTTACCACAAATCCTGATAATTGCTCAGCAGACATTTCTGGCAAATAATAAAACGAGGAGTAAGAATGTTCTAATGCCCCACTTCCTCCAGAACCACTTTGTCCCTCATATAAATAGATGAGAAATGCATATTTTTCAATTGGCAGCTTCCCTCCCAAATATTCACTTTGTAATTCTAAAATTTTCTTAATATCCTTTCCTAATTCTTCTGCCGTAGCAGCTTTATTTTTAGAATAAACTGAAATTAAAATTTCAGCACCTCCAATATTAAATGTTAATGTATCTGGCACGTTATACATTATTGGAGCATCAACTAAATCCATATAGTTTTCAGTTGTAAATTGATCTACATTACCTTTTGTTGAAACTGTTGTTAATCCTGTTGTTCCGTAAAAATCCTCAGGCCGTGTAACATTTACTTCGTAAGCTAACCGCTTCATACCATCAAAATACCCAAAGAAACCGTGGTTATTTAAAACTACGCTTTGCCCTTCTTCAATGTTTGTTCCTCCTGGCTCAAAAACCAACTCTTCAACCTCAGCATCCCAAGTATCTTCAACCCAATAAGAAACTTTTGATAATGCTTTGGCGTTCTCAATTTCCCATCTGTTATCATCTAACCTATTAACACTTAAAGCTCTTCCATCCTTATCAAAAGCTTGAAAATCCAACACATATTGACCAAAATCATAAATACTATACGTACCTGGCACAATCTTAGGCATGTTATAGATTATTTTATCCGAAGCAATATCCGGAGTAGTTAATTCAATCTGAATTAAATCGTTACTAATTTTATTTAAATCTAAATGGAATTGATATTTATCATTTTGGGCACTTAGTGCGAAACTTGTTATTATTAAAAATGATACGAGAATACTTTTCATGCTTTTCTTTTTTGAGTTCATAGCAAAGGTATTTATGTTTAACTTAGTTTTATGTCAATTTTACATCAGTGGTGAAATTTACCCATTAAAGGACTATATGAATTATTTAGCTCATTTCCATTTATCAAACGATGATGAAAACCTCATTATTGGCAACTATATTGCTGATGATGTAAAGGGAAAAGCATATCTAAATTATTCATCAGAAATACAACGAGGAATCTTATTACACCGAAAAATTGATGACTTTACTGATAATCACATCGTAGTTGATAATAGTAAAGGATTGATACGTCAACACCAAAACAAATTTACCCCTGTGGTGATGGACGTTTTTTACGATTACTTTTTGGCAAATAATTGGAATAGCTATTCTGATAAAGAGCTACTCAGTTTTACCACTCAGATTTATAAAGTGTTGTTTAAAAATATAACATCCCTTCCAGCTCAAAGTCAAATGCGCTTACCTTTTATGGCTAAAAGTAATTGGCTTTACAACTACAAAAATATGAGTGGAATGGAAAAATCTCTAACAGGAATGTCAAAAAGAACCAAGTACGACAACAACATGAATAATGCCCACCTTATTTTAAGAGAAAAAGAGCATGAATTAAATGTTGATTTCAACGCTTTTTACCCAGATCTTATTAACTGCGTTAATAACGAATTTAAAAATAAACCATGAGTAAACTAAAACTAGATTTACACGATATATACAACAAAACGCACTTAATTGACAAATCATTAAATGATATTATTAATGAAGCTATTGACAAAAAAATTAAAACTGTTGAAATAATTCCGGGTAAAGGTTCTGGTCAATTAAAAAAGAAAGTGATTCGCTTTTTACAACAAGGACACATCAAAAACAAATACCACCGTATTGATAAAGACAGTAAGAATTTTGGGCGTATCTTTGTCTACTTTAAATTCTGATAATGTTTACACCTGGTCAAAAAATATTTGCTTTAGCCTTTATTGTCTCTTTTGTGGTTTTTATAGGCTATCAATTTTACAGAGATCGTAAAAAAAACCCAAAATTATTTAAAGGTACCTACTGGGTATTAATTACTGTGGTTGCCATGATGATTGGTTACGTTTTACTAAGTAAAATCGTTTAACAAAATTTTTAATTCTCTTCTGGATTTCTACCTTCTAAGAAAACCTGATTGTTTTTGAGTAGATTACTGCGCCTACAGCTCGTTTTATAACGAAGGAATAAAACAAAAAAAAGGCTGCCAATTGGCAGCCTTTTTTTCAAACAAAATGTATGCTTATTTTGCTGCTTTATACAATTCTAATCCTTCATCTAACCAATTTTTAAACAACTCAGCATTACCATGGTTTTCATAATCTGCAGAACCATTAGATAAATCTTCACCATTAGGTCCTAGCATTATGTAATAAGGTTGCGTATTGGTTTTGTACTTAGTCGTTTGCAAGGCACTCCACTTATTACCAATAGTTTTAAGTGTTCTAAATCTACCAGGAGCATATTCTACCTCAACCTGCTCAGCTAAAGGCAACTCTTTTTTATCATCTACATGTAAAGAGATGATCACTACATCGCTTTCCATAATTTCGATCACACCAGGCTCTCCCCAAACGTTCTCTTCCATTTTACGACAGTTGACACAAGCATGCCCTGTGAAATCTAAAAATGCAGGCTTACCAACTTCTTTTGCATAAGCCATTCCTTCCTCTAAATCATGGAAAATAAATATCCCTTGAGGACCTCTATGCGAACCTTCAGGACCATGTGCTTCTGCAGAAGAACTTCCGCCTCCACTTCCGCCAACTCCCATAGGAGATTCACTATAACTCATTGGTGGTGGAAATCCACTAATAATTTTTAAGGGTGCTCCCCAAAGACCAGGGATTAAATAAATTACAAAAATCACAATACCAGTAGCCAACAATGTTCTTCCTACTGATAAATTCCCTGTAGGTCCATCGTGTGGTAATCGTATAAATCCAAATAGATACATTGCTAACACTCCAAATATTCCAATCCAAATTGCTAAAAACATTTCTCTTTCTAAATAATGCCCTTGCACAACTAAATCGGCATTTGATAAGAACTTAAATGCTAACGCTAATTCTAAGAAACCTAAAAACACTTTAACAGTAGTTAACCAACCACCTGATTTCGGCAATGAATTTAACCACCCTGGAAAAGCTGCAAATAATGCAAACGGCAATGCTAATGCTAAAGAGAACCCTAACATTCCTATTACTGGAACATAACCACCTACAGTTGCTGATTCCACTAATAAAGCACCAACAATTGGCCCAGTACAAGAGAATGAAACTAATGCTAGCACCAAAGCCATAAAGAAAATACCAATAAACCCACCTTTATCTGAAGCCTTATCTGCTTTATTTACCCATGAACTAGGAAGTGTAATTTCGAAAGCTCCCATAAAGGAAACTGCAAATATTGTTAAAAGAATAAAGAAAAAGATATTCATTCCAACACCAGTAGAGATTTCATTAATAACATCTGGCGGAACAAAAAGTGTTACAACAGACCCTAAGAGCACATAAATAACAATAATAGAAAGCCCATAAACAATAGCATTTTTTATTCCTTGTGCTTTAGTCTTACTTTGCTTCGTAAAGAAACTCACTGTCATCGGAATCATAGGAAATACACATGGCGTTAACAATGCTGCAAGTCCACTAATAAAAGCTCCAATAAAGATTAATAAGATTGAACTATCTCTATCACTACTTTCATCTTCGCCAGCACCTACACTCACTACAACTGTAGATTCTTCAATTACATCCTCAGTCACCACCTCGACAACCTCAATTGCATCCTCATCAGGAAAGCTTACGCTTGCTATCTTAATTACAGTTTCGTCACTTTCCTCAACTTTTTCAGTTCCACATCCTTTAACTTTTAAGCTAAAATCTGTATCATAAGGAGGCAAACAATGAGACTCATCACATGTTTGAAAAGAAAATCTTCCTTTCAACGTAAAATCTTCTTTACTATTAATTTTTATTTTACGCTTTAACGTAAAAGTATTGGAATGCTGAAAGATATCTTCATCAGCTGCTTCATCATGGTAAAACTCTGGTTTAGGCTCAATCACCTTACCTACAACCTCATAGTTTGATGACTTATCAGGCTCAACTTCAGTAGGTAACAAAAATGATTCCTCTGGCAAATTAGCCCCATAAACATGCCAATGTTCTGCACATGTTACTTTCACAATTATGGTAGCTTCACAATCATCCTGCTCCAAACTAATGTCCCAACTCACTTTATCTTCCGGAAACTCCATTTGTGCATTTCCATTGCTAACAAATAACAGCAATGCCATTACAGGTAGCAGCACATATCTTTTCAATAATTTCATTAAATCAATTTTTTATAAATAGGAATCCAAAAATAGGTTTTTTAATCTGAGATAAAAGGTTATATAAAAGACAAACTTGTAATCTTAAAATAAAAAAAGCCGAAGCATTTCAGCTTCAGCTTTTTTCCCTTTATTAATCAATTTCTTAATAAAACTTAACTTCATGTATGCGTCTTATCGGTATAACTGTGGTCTTTTTAAGTATTACATTTTTATCTGTAAAGCCCCAAATAGTTGTTTCCACTTTTTTCATTCCCTCTTCATCTTCAAAAATAATTTTCACTTTCCGCTTCATACTATTCCCTAAACGCATTCCTCTTTTTATTCTAGCCTCTCTCTCTTCTTTTTGTTCTTCTGTATCTAAAACATCTTCTTTTGGAAACGAAAATTCAACAATCGATTCTTTCTCTATAAGTGTTGTCGTATCTTGTATTGCTGCATTCATAATATAGGTAGTTTTTAATTAATTGCCTTTACGCTCTACGTTTAACGCTAAAGTTAAATAAATGTTTCATTTTTAATTTTTAGAAAACTAAAACTGTCAACAAACTTACAACACCCTCTAAACGCCCTCAAAGGAATAGGTTCTCTCTACTTTACAAATTCTAATACTGTATGATTTATAAAATTTCTCCTTTCCCAGCCTTTGAGCCTCTTGATGCTCAAGGTTAGACGACCACTTTAAAATAGAGGTTTCATCCTCCCAATAAGAAACAGTAATACCAATAGCCTCTCTGGCACTTTCAAAACCTAAAAATCCGGATTGTTGCTGAACCAGTTCAATCATTCGATCAGATACAGTTTCATACCCCTCAGAGTTATCATTCAGTTCTGACGTAAAAATAACTGCATAATAGGGCAGTTTTGATGTGTTTGAAATCTCCATGCTATAAGTTTTAAATAAAAAAAGGAAATCAAATTTATGATTTCCTTTTTAGTTTGTTTTATGTAATTAGCCTGCTTTAATAACACACCTCTTGAATTTCTAAGCTGCAAAGAACTTCTTTCTCATCTCAAGAGGAGAGGTATTTTCTTTAAGCGATTGCTCTAATCATGTCTTGTTGTGTAATGATGTGGTGTTGATCATTAGCATACTTAACCAAAACTGCCTTAGCGCCATTTTGAAACGCTTTAGATATCTCTGAAATTGATGTTTCTCCATCCACTACAGGAAAAGAAGCTTCCATAATATGCTTAACAGGTAATTCTTTCAACCCTG
>CEWR01029842.1_pt1 | contig 10059 bp, 9 predicted proteins | sample 356321 | NCBI WGS metagenome assembly CEWR01 (sample SAMEA2621551, study PRJEB7988) | marine metagenome | biome: marine biome (ENVO:00000447); feature: mesopelagic zone (ENVO:00000213); material: "saline water (ENVO:00002010), including plankton (ENVO:xxxxxxxx)" | depth 790 m
CACCGAGAAAACGCTGCGCAACGGCTGGCTGCACACCGGTGATGTCGGGTACCTGGACGAGCGCGGGTATCTGTTTCTGATGGATCGATCGAAAGACATGATCATCAGCGGCGGCGAGAATATCTATCCGCGCGAGATCGAGGAAGCGATCATTCAGCATCCAGCCGTCCGGGAAGTGGCGGTGATCGGCATCCCCGATGCGGAATGGGGCGAGGCCATCAAGGCTGTGGTAGCTCTCGTTCCCGGCGGCAGCGCCACAGAGGAGGAATTGATCGCCTTCTGCAAAGAACAGATCGCCAGCTACAAAAAACCGAAGTCCATAGATTTCATCGATGAGCTGCCGAAGAACAACTACGGCAAGATCGTCAAACGCGAACTGCGCGACCGCTACTGGTCAGATCACCAGCGCCAGGTCTGACTCTTGAAATTCCACGAGCCTCTGTCTCTCGATCGCAGCTCACCCGCCCTTTACATCAAAAGCATGTAGATAATCGCCGTGGCGAATATACAAAACCCCGTTGGACACGACGGGATGCGCCCAGTGCGCATCCCCGCCGTTGACGATCATGAACTGGCTGACGATTTGCACGGGGCCCGTTGCGTCTGCTGTCCCAAGCCACACCACGCCACCTTCGTCGTAGCAGTAAAACATGCCTTCGGCCCAGGTGATGGCACCCTTGTTTGTCCGTCCCGGTGGGAATTCAGCATAGACGGTCTTGCCAGACCCGAACTCTACGCAAACGAATTGGCCGCGAGAATTATTAAGCCAGTTGAACCCGTAAAAGTGGCCGTCTCGAAAAATCACGCTGCCAAAGTCGTTGTCGAGATCTTTGTTGCGCCAAATCTCCGTCACTGCTGCACCGTCTTCCGATAGCTTCAACAGCACGCTGCCGGTATCCCAGCCGCTCGACGTAAAAACGTGCCCATCGTGATGCAAGGGTGTCTGCGCGTTGATCCCATGCACATTGATCTGCCCATGATTCCATAGGAGTTTACCGTCGGCTGCGTCGACACCGAAAATCCCCTTCCCGGTACTGCCAATCACGAGATGACGGTCACCATGGGTCACGGCAATAGGCGAAACGTATCCGGCAGCCACATTCAGTGGCCCCGACTTCCAAATTTCGGCTCCGGTGCGTTTGTCCAAAGCCACCATAGTGACGGTGTTCCCGCCCGGCGTGCAGATGACCTTGTCGCCATCAATCAGCAAAGACTCGGCATATCCCCAGTCCCCGAATTGGCCATTGTATTTATCTTTGACGTCAACAGCCCAGACTTCGGTACCGTCGGCCGCCTGCAAACAAACCACCCGCCCGTTGCCGCTCATCACGTATACATGCTCTCCGTCAATCGTCGGCGTGCAGCGAACGCCCGGAAGACTGCCGCTCCACCCCGGACCGTTGCCGACCTGCCACTTCGTCGTTCCGTCCATATTCAGTGCGAACACGAGCATGTCGTCGCCGACTTTTCCGCTAGTGTAAATCGTACCGTCCGTTATGGACACCGTGGAATAGCCAACACCAAAGCCGGTCTTAGCCCACAGCAGTTTCGGGCCGCCCTCCGGCCACTGCTTCAACAGACCTGTTTCGTGCGAGATGTTGTCGAGACCCGGGCCATTGAACTGCGGCCAGTCGTCGCCATACACAATGCCTGCGCACAGCGCGAGGACAATGCAGAGAATTGTTGTAGCCGTCGACCGCATGTTGTTATGTCGAAAAGTCAAAATACACACTCCATCGTTGCTGATTGTTCGCAGTTTGCAGGACGGATACGGAAAACAGTCCTATCCGTCTTCAGTAAGATACTCTTTTTTGTAGTCGCGGTCCTTGCGGTTCCAATAAAAATTTCGGGGCGTTGCCAGCGTTTGCGGGGGTGTCCCGATCGTCAGGATGAACGCTCGCCGGGGTACGGCGGATCGATTGCCGCTCGTATAATGCGCGGTGCGACAGTGGTGCACCGTCGCACCACCTGCCACCAATGGGCACGGAACTTTATTCGCTTCGTCAACACAACCGTCGTCGATCTCCAGGGCAATGATGTTCGGATCATTCTGCCAGGTATGATGCGGATGTACATCGCCTTTGTGTGAGCCGGGGATAAACTGCATGCAGCCCATGTCTGCGGTCGTTTCCTGCAGAGCAATCCAGACCGACAGCTCCTGGTACGCCTTGTCATCATCCCAGTAGGACTCGTCCTGGTGCCACGGAGTCGCCCCTGTGGACCCCGGGGGTTTGACGATCGCATGATCGCGTACGATGAGATCGTCGCGCGTGCAGTCACCGGTGTCCAGCAGTTGCATGGCGATGTCGAGTGACGCCTGCCATGCCAATGACCCCGCCAATTCGGTCACGTGATGCGACGGATGCAACATCTGCGGGACCGAGCCGTGATCCAGCTCGGCGTCCGGGTCATTGCCGGTCAAGTCGAAGTACAGGGGGTTGCCGCCATCGGCCGGAATGCTGAACAATCGATCGAAAATATCCTGCAACCGTGCGACTTCATCCGCAGCAATGATCGGGTCCAAAGATATAAATCCCTGATCGCGATACCGCTCACACTCTCCACTCTTCAGTTGCATAGTGTCTTCCTGGTCAACCTGTTCTTGTGATGACACCACGACGGCGCCACCCTATCGATCAGAAACCTGCGCGAGTGTGCCGCCGTCAACGACAATCGACTGGCCGGTGATCGCCCGTGCATCGTCGCTGAGCAAGAAGGCGATAACACGGCCCACATCATCCTGGCCGGTCAAATACGGCAGTGCCTGCTTCGACTTTATCCACATCTCGAGGTACCCTTCGGCATCGTCGGTCAACCGGGAGATCACCTTGCGGCTTTGCGGACCGTCGACCAGGCCGGGCAGGACACAATTCACCCGGACGCCCTGGGGCCCGTAATCCAAAGCCATGCCGCGCGTCAGACTCTCGACGGCGCCCTTCGAGGCAGCGTACACCGCGTGCCCCGGTGCCGTCGCGCGACTGTTTATCGAACCGATGTTGACGATCGCCCCGTGCCTCGCCTCGAGCGCGCTGTATGCGGCACGTGACAAACGGAACATCGCCCGAATATTGACTGCCATGAGGGTGTCGAACTGGTCATCGGTGATCTCTGTCGAATCCTTGACCAGGCCGACCCCGGCGTTGTTGACACATCCATTCAGGCCGCCGTACAGTTCAAGTGCATGGTCAACGATCTGTGCCGGTGCGTCGGTCTCGGTGATATCGGCAAATAGCACGTCCGCATGCCAGCCGGCCTCAGCCGCTTCCGCCTGCATAGCCGCGACCGCCTCCCGATCGATCTCGACGACGAGTACCCGCCAGCCGGCCTGGGCAAGCACACGCGTCGCACCGATCCCGATGCCGCCACCGGCACCGCCGGTGACGATCACACTTCGTTCGTTGGAGCTCATGTCTCTGTTCCTCGTGGAAAAACGTACAACAGAAAATAGTCGCAAGTATAGACGGTGCCACTCACATGTACATTATTTTTCAGGCTGGAATTAACCTGGGCTTGCAGGGTGAAATCTTCAACAGGATGTATTGTACGCGGTCCAGCGTGATCGTGAACAACGAACTATTGCCTTCTTCTCACCATGTTGATCATTGACGGCCATCTCGATATGGGGTACAACGCCTTGTTCCACCGGCGTGACCTGACCAGGAGTATTCAGGAACTGCGCGAGCGTGAAGATCCGGTTCGTTCCGATCTGTCTTCGCATCCGGACTCTCTGGACCGGCGCGGCGGCAGTCCCCACACTTTGAACAAAGGGATTGTCACCGTCTGCCTGCCGGAAATGCGCCGCGCCGAGGTCGGCATCATGCTGACAACGATCATGGCCCGTGCCCAGACACCGGGTCCGACTACGCACAACGCCTGCCGCACGCGTCACACGGCAGAAGCCCGCGGTCGGGCGCACCTGGCTTATTACCAGGCGCTCGAGCGCCGCGGGGAAGTGACTTTCATCAAGTCCAAGGACGACCTCGAGCGCTCTGTCACTGCATGGCAAGACCCGCAGCCGGATACACCGATCGGCCTGATCCTGAGTATGGAGAGCGCCGATCCGATTGACTCGCCGGCGGCTGTAGCGGAGTGGTGGGAAGCCGGGCTGCGCTCGGTGACGCTCACCCACTTCGGTGCCAATACCTACGGCCACGGCACCGGCAGCCTGGGGGGGCTCTACCCGACGGCGTACCCGCTCCTGGATGCGATGCGGGAGACTGAGATGATCATCGATCTGACCCACGCCAGTGACCAGGCGTTCTGGCAAATCCTCGATTACTGGGACGGCCCCGTTCATGCCAGCCACTGTAATTGCCGGGCACTGGTCCAGGGCCAACGGCTGTTGAGCGACGACATGCTGCGGGCAATCATCGAGCGGGACGGGGTGATCGGCATCGTGTTCGTTGACACGATGGTTAATCCGCAGGTGAACTGGGACGACCCCAGTACGTTCGTGTCGCAGGCGGCGCGGCCGATGCGAGCCATGATAGAACATGTCGATCATATCTGCCAGCTGGCGGGCAACAGCCGGCATGTGGCAATCGGCACGGACCTCGACGGCGGTTTCGGCCGGGAGCTGGCGCCAGTGGATATGGATACGATCGCCGATTTACAGGTTTTTCTCGATCTGCTGCGCGGGGCGGGCTACAACGAGGACGACGTTGCGGCGATCGCACATGGCAACCTGCTGCGCCTTTTCCGCAATAACTGGCGGTAGGGGCGACTCACAAATCACGAATCCCGAATCACAAATGGCACATCAACTGATCATCGACGCGCACCTCGACCTGGCCTTCTCTGCTGTTCAGGTCAACCGCGACCTCACCGTCCCTGCAGCAACCGTACGCACGCAGGACGGTGAAAACATAAGGCGCTCATTCGGGAGCTGCACAGTGACATGGCCGGAGTTGCGCCGGGGACATGTCGGCATCGTTTTCGGCACGGTGATGAGCCGTATCGATCCCAATGACGAATGGACACGATCGGGCATGTACTGCCAGGATCAATGCCACGGCATTGGGCGCGGCCACGTCGCTTATTACCAAGTGCTCGAGCGGGAAGGTCTGATCCGGTTCATCCACAATGTGTCCGACCTCAACGAAGTCGTTGACTCATGGCAAGCCCCGGCGGCAGACACCCCGATCGGACTGGTGCTGGCGATGGAAAGCGCCGATCCGATTCTCTCTCCGGACAACGTCGCGGAGTGGTGGGACCTGGGATTGCGCATGGTCAGCCTGGCACACTACGGCATCAGTTCCTATTCGCACGGGACCGGGACCGAAGGGGGACTGCTGCCACGAGCCAAACCTCTGCTCGAGGCACTGGCTGCCGCGGGGATCATCGTTGACCTGACCCATACTACGGACCAGGCGTTCTGGGAAACCCTTGAAACGTACGATGGACCAGTGGCCGCCTCGCATCACAACTGCCGGGCCCTGGTCCCTGGACAACGGCAACTCTCCGACGAGATGATCAAGGCGATTGTCGAGCGTGACGGCGTGATCGGTACGGCATTCGATGCGTGGATGCTCGACCCGGCCTGGAAGAAGGATACGCCGTCATATGACCAGGCAACATCGGCAACCCTCGATACCGTCGTCGACCACATCGATCACATCGCCCAGCTCGCCGGCAACACGGGCCATTCCGGGATCGGTACGGATCTGGATGGCGGTTTCGGCAGCGAACAGTCGCCGCGCGATCTGAACACCATCGCCGATCTGCAACAATTGCCGGACCTGCTGGAGAAGCGGGGATACTCGGTAGAAGATATCACCGGGATTCTGTCGGGAAACTGGATCCGCTTGCTCAGCCAGACCTGGTGAGGCTGCTCGTGAATGAGATGGAGAAGATCGCGACTGAGTAGAACGACTCTACTCAATTTACGAGGCGCTTTGCAGGTAGCGGACCGGACGCTGGTCGCCGGTCGAAGCGCATCGTCAGTGAGCCGCCGAGTGTCCGGCCAGATCGGCAAACCCAGCATTGATCAGGACACGATCCAGATGAAACGGATGACAACGATACCATCGCTCCTCTGCAAGCTCAATCCGTGTAATACATCATGCTGTGTGCCCGTAGTACTATCGATGTTTCAATCCGCTGTCATCGCTATGCTAACCACCCTCGCCGTTGCGGCCGACACGCTGTCGCCAGTCGCCGGCACAGTCACCGTACCCCTTGTAGACGATGCAGTGGCGCCAATCAGCTGCCCGTTCGACACGACGCATACAATCGCCTCGATGCTGACCGGCGACGCGAACGACGGCGAGCTGCTCCATGTCTGGACCGGCAACGCCTTCAACGTTTATCAGTTGACAGGGGGGCAGTGGCGCATCTACGGCACCGAGACAGCGATGCCGGCAGGCCGTATCGTCATCGAACACGGCGCCGCCTGGATGCGCAGCCGCAGCGACGACGGCACGACAACGATTCAACTGTACGGCATCGTCCCCGAAAGTGACAGTATCGGCATATTGGCGCCGCCGCAGAACTGGCAGCTCCTGGCCTATCCGTGGCCCGTCGCAGTCACGCTGAACAGTCTGGCGTGGACCGGTGCCGCCGATGGTGACCAGATCAAAATCTGGGATGCCGCCGCTGCAGACTGGGAAACCTATGACCGGGTCGGCGGTGTATGGCAGGGGAACCTTGCCGATCCCGTCATCGAACTGGCAACCGCCTTCCTCTACTACAACAGCGGCACCGTATCTGCCACGCTGACCTTCGACCGGCCGTTCTGACTATGATCGTACGCGTAATAATCCTGTCACTGTTTTGCCTGACAAACGCCCGCGGCACAGCATTGCTGCTTGAGCTCGGCAGTGCCGAGTCGCCGTTTCGCCTGCCGAGCGGCGCCGACGCCACGATTGACGATTTCGATAACATCCGCCCCGGTGTGTTCGACCAGGAAGACAACTTTGTGGGCGAAGCCGACACCATCGGGCTCGATGTTGCAGGCAACGGGCATTTCATCGGTACCATCAACCTGAACAACGCGCTGGTCGATGCCAGACTTAAAGTCGTCGACTGGGAAAACCTGATGATTGCAGACCTCGCAGACGCCACCGCGCAGGATGCGTTTCTGCCGCTCGCTGATCCAACCAGTCATCGCGTCTCGGCAACGGATGTCGTGTGGCAGCCGTTCGTATATCATGCGCTGACGATCGACAGCGAAGGTGCCGGCGCCGTCGACGACGTTGCTGGTGACTACGCGGAGTTCGACAATGCCGAGCTCACCGCAACCGCAGGGCCACTGCATGAATTTGTGGGGTGGACCGGCGACGTCCTCCCCGACGACACGACAAACAATCCACTGCTGCTCCCGATGGATAGAACACGACAGGTCGAAGCAGTATTCGGCCCGGTGATAAACGATGACTGGGCAGTTCGTCATTTCGGCACGACAGCGATAGACCCCGAGGCCGATGCGGATGCGGACACCCTGTCAAATCGTGATGAATTCCGCCTCGGCACCGATCCGCAAAGCGACACAGCAACGAACGACAACGTGTCGGTGACCGCCGGCTGGAATCTTATCGCACCGACGGTGCAGCCGGACACAGCCCTGTGGCCCCCAGCAATCACCGTGAGCTGGTCGTGGAATGCTCTGGAACACAGCTTCGTGTTCGGTCGCACCGTAGCGGGCAAGACCGGATACTGGATTCACGCAACAGAGCAGCAGGATATCGCCGTCACCGGTCAGGCGATCATCGACAATACACTGTTGCTTTATACCGGGTGGAATCTCGTCGGGGTTGCGCAGACCGTTGCCACGCCCGCGTCCAATGCCACGATCTGGACGTGGGATACCGCGGCGGCACGGTACATGTCCGTCGACAACGGACAATTGGCGCCCAGCGTCGGTTATTGGATCCTGGCCGACGGCGATGCCGTCGTCGACCTGACACCGTGAATCGCAACACGGGCACCGCATGTCTTTGTGGCGCCGCGCTCCAGGATGGTGCCTACCGCGTTCCAGAGATTGTCAGAAAGGCGTAGATGCTCTGGCTGTCGGCGGTGGCCAGTTCTCGACTCACGCTCATACCGGCGTTCACTTGTCGACCACTGAAAGTCCGTGACCAGGACAGGAACGTGTCGAGTTGGCGATCGCCATTGTGCGTGTTGGCTTCGAGTGCGACACTGAGGTACAGGTTTCCGGCAGATACGACAACAGGCAAATCCACTGTACCTGTCACGATTGTCTCGTCTTCGTCACGGAATTCATGAATGATACCCACACCGGCCGACAGCGGAACGCTGGCCGGCAGCCTATACATGATCCCGGAATCGATCCTCCGGTAATCCGTCACGGTCCCGCTGAACTCGCGCTGGCTGAGGCTGGTTCGCCAGATTGTATCGGGGGATGGATAAAGTTCGAGCCGGGCTCGGTAACGGCTGAATCTTTCGAACGCCACCTTGTCTACATCCGTATCGAGGAATGGCTCTCGCAACACGTCGAGGCCGATCAGCCATGCATCGCTCTCGTACTCGACATCGGCCGCGTAATTCCACAAGTGCTGAAAATCCGTCGCGATGTCGATGTTTTCGTTGTCCGTTGTGTAGTTACCCGCCTTGGCCTTGATCTGCCAGTTCCCGGTTTCATAATGTCCGCCCAGAGACAGACTGTAGCGGTCGAAGGCATACCGCGGAAACGATGCCGGCGAGGATTCGGAGAAATAGTGCTGCCAAATGATTTCCGGTTCGATACGCAGCTCGCCACGCGGCAGTCGCAGGCGCAACCGCGAACCCGCGACATACTCCGTGTCGCGGACGCTGTCGCGATCGAACGGCGGGTACTCAGAAGATGACCCGGTAGAGGTCCAGTAGTACCGAAGGCGTGATCTTCTCATCGACACCAATTTGGGTGCAGAACCGCGTACCGCGATGTATGCCTGGCGCACGAGCGACAACATTGCGTCGCTCCATTCTGCATCATGCCTGGATTCGTAGAGGTCTACGACCTTTTCTTTCTTGCCCAGCTTCCAGTAGAGCGCCGCGAGTGCCGGTGCGACACCGTCGTAACCCGGCAGGGCCACGAGTTCCTCCAAAATAACGGCGGCTTGACCCAGGTCGACGGCGTCGATATAGATCGCCGCCGCCGCTTCGAGCGCTGCCCCGGTTTCCGATTCGATCAGCGAGAGCTCGGCCAGCAATTCGAGAGCGGCATCCGTGTCACCGATCAGGAGATGATAGTCGACGCCATCCCACGCCTCCGGGATGCTCTGGGCAGACAAAACCTGTCCGTAGAGCAATACGGCGGCAATAGCAGGCAGCGCGGAGGCAAGAACGCGTGGCTTTTTGACACAGCACATGCCTGCCGGTGAACTCGAACAGCAAAATGCCAATCCATTATTCCTTTGCAGAACGGTGAACTTCCACTTGTACTGGACGATTCCAAAACGTCGACGGGAATCCACCGCGCTACAAATCTACACCGCCTCTCAAAATTGTTCGAGGTAACTCGACACCAGACCTTCGGTGTTAATTCCATAGCCCTCGAGCAACGCGTCCAGCGCCTCCGCGTCATCTGTGTCGACGATACCGGCTGCCTCGAGATCAAGCATCAATATATCAAGCTCCGCCTGCCATTCGAGGGCATCGAGAACAGCGAGGTCTTCCTCGGCCACGGACAGGAAACCGGCGACTTCGGCCCACTCGGTCTCCGGCTGCCCAGTCGTGCTGTCGTTCTGTAGCTCGCTTGCCTGCTGATTCATCGGCTCGGTCGTCTGTCGCGGCCATATTGCAGCGATCAACACGACAGCCGCCGCGATCGCTGTCCACCACCCTGCTTTCAACAGCAACGGCATCGGCGTCTTGCGTTGTTCGGAGTTCTCGGCGCTGATCGCCTTCTCCAGCACCACCTGGCCCAGGTTGTTCCAGGTTTCGTCGGCGGGGTAGTCGATTTCTTCGTCGGGCATGATCAATGCCTCCGCGATGGCTGGATCCAAAGTGGATTCCGGATCCGTCGATTCGTAGTGTTCGTCCTTGTTCATTATATGCTCCGTGTGTTGTCAGGCTGTTTCAAAAGTGAGTAGTCGTTCCTGCACTTTGCGTGTGGCCTTG
>CEWR01013450.1_pt1 | contig 10054 bp, 6 predicted proteins | sample 356321 | NCBI WGS metagenome assembly CEWR01 (sample SAMEA2621551, study PRJEB7988) | marine metagenome | biome: marine biome (ENVO:00000447); feature: mesopelagic zone (ENVO:00000213); material: "saline water (ENVO:00002010), including plankton (ENVO:xxxxxxxx)" | depth 790 m
GGAACGGCAACAGCAAATGAGGACATCACTGTCAATACAACTATGGAAGTTGTCGATGACGTAATATCAATTAATCAAGATGTGCCTGTAGTTGTCGATGTCTTTTTTAATGACAATAATTTACCAACTATAGGAACTTTAACCATTTCAACACTGCCAACAAATGGCACAGTAGTAATTACGGATCCAAATGGAACACCAAACAATCCAAGTGATGATGTTGTAATCTACACGCCAGATTTTGGATATAATGGTCTTGATATATTTGAATATACATTATGTAATGTGAATAATTTTTGTGATACAGCAGAAGTTGTCATAACAGTTAATCCTTTAGGAATAGCCTACAACCCGACAGCCCCAGCAGAATGTTTCAATGTGTTTGTAGAGAATAATGTTACTCTAACCAGCGGTAATACAAATGGAAGTTTAGCAGCCGGTGGCGATTTAACTATCAATGGTAATTATGGAGTTGCTTCACAAGATTGCGGCTGTTTCGATAGCAACGGAAATGAGATTGGTCTTTTAGTAGGTGGTCAAGTAAATTATAATACCGGTATCTTAAATATTAGTAATGCGACACAGTATGCACAAATAGGAACTACTAATGGTTCTAACGCATGGTATGCAGATCCACAAAATGCACCAACACCAATTCGTGTAACCCCAGAGTCTGATTACAACGCAGCTTCTTATATTCAATTGTTAGGAAATGCAGTAGATTTTGCTGCCTCTGCAGGAACCAATGCTGTTTTTGCAAAAGATGTAATTGATTTTTCATTAGCTTTTCAAAAGTTGAGAACGAATGCTACAAGTATGTCTGAAAACACACACAATGCTAATTTGACGGATAATGCAGGGAACTCAATAGTAAATATTGGGTTACCAAGTAATGTAAATATCAATTTACAAACAGGTATCAACTATATGAATGTTACAGGTGTCGATTTGATGAATGTAAGTAATTTTACATTCAATCAGCCAGCAGACGCAACTCGGATATTAGTTATTAATATAGATGCAGCAGGTGTTTTTAACTGGAATGTTTGGGCACAAGCGAACGCAGGTATAGCAGAGAGTCCTTATATCTTGTATAACTTCTATAATACAACAGATTTACAAATAGAAGGAAGTGTAGCAATTGCAGGAACAATTATGGCGCCATTTGCAAATATTACTAAAACAGTAAATACAGCAACTATTTTAGGACAAGTAATTGGAACTTCTTTTACACAAGACGGCGGCGATGTGCAATGTGCGAACTTTATACCCGAAGTTATTGACCCAACATATTCTGATATTGCACCAGTAGTGGCGTTTACGGTGAACGACAATGAGTGTTTAATGACGAATGAATTTGTATTTATTAATTTATCAAATACAGACCCAGTAACACAACCAATAAATCCTATTACTTATTCATGGAACTTTGGTGATGGTACAAGTAGTATTTTAATGAATCCTACTAAAACCTATACAGGAGCTGGAACTTATTTTGTAACTTTAATAGCAACTAATAGTTTTGGAAGTGACACACAAATAAAGCAAGTAACTGTTTTAAATCAATTAGATGATCCTACAATTTCAATACTTACATTAGCCTCTGCACCAGGAACTGTAACAAGAGAGTTTACTTTAGTAAATGATACGTATTTTGATAGTTTTTCATGGGACTTAGCAGGTGTAGGTTCAAACTTATTTCAGAACCAAAAAATAGTAAGTTTTAATTTTACTGCAGCAGGTTCATATGCCTTAACAGTTATAGGGACTAAAAATGGATGTACACAATCACTTGCCTTTCCTATAATTATTACCTCTGGCGAAACCAGTAGTGGGAATAATGGTGGAGTTGAAAGTGAATCTTTAGGGGATGCAATTTCTAAAATCTACGTAGGTAGAAAGAAGAATAGTATGCCAACAGAATTTGTAAAATCAACTGCAAACTTATACAATAAAGCGAAGTTGAAAGAAGCGCAGCCTTATCAAGGACGAGTATTAACAATGTTAGACATGTTTCCTACTGAGTTAGTAGCTGGTAATATTGCGAACGTAACTTCTCCTACTGATATTTTAGATTATACTGTGGCTGATGAAGTATTGTCTGTAGATTTCTCTGTAGATGGTGAAACTAAAGCAGTTGTATTAGGAATTAAAACTTCTGATAAAATCTACAATCACACAAAAGCTTCTTGTGATCGTCTTAGAGGTGCAGAGATTTTAAACATTGAAACAGTTGCTTTACAAGGATATAATTTCTTAATGCAGGGAATTAAGCAAAGAAATGGAATTGTAGAATATGCGATTTCATTTGCGGTTGCTAAAAATAATAATGATCAGAAATATACCATCCAAACCAATTGGTATGTAAATAATTATACAAAGTTTAACGATGTGTATAATTTTCAAGTATGGTCTACAAATCATGAAGACACACAGAAATTAGTAAAAGATATTTTAGCAAACCTTAATGCTTTTATTCCTGTTACCCAAACAGAAATACAAAAGGTTCCTAAAACTTACGCAGCAAAAATATCAAGAGATAAAGCTGATTTAGTAATCCTTTTAAGAAGTACTGAGGTAGGCTTAAATACAGAATTAACAATGGAAGAATTGTATTCAGAGACGGCAAATAATTTAAAGCACAGATACAATCCGTTAAATACAAAATTAGAACAAACCTTACGCATAGATATTAAAGATGGATATGAGTATGACGCTTTACTAAAAGTAAACGGAGAAGTAGAAGATGCATTTTACCATGCTGATGGTAACTGGGGTTTAGATTTCGATAGAGATTATACAGAAATCAATGAATACTTTGTATCTAATAATTTTGATAGAGAATATAAAGACGAAGAACTTGCTATCCACAGAAATGTAAAAATTAAAGCAGTTAGTCAATATGATTATTTAGGGATTTATAAATCGTTATTACCTGGTAACTTATCAGCAGATTATACTGAATACAAGTACTTGTCATTTAGAGCTGAAGGATCTGGTTTAATGGAGTTAGGTTTGATTAAACCTTCTATAGAAAAATGGAGAGAACAATACCGAATCATGGTAGATTTATCTGAAGAAGAGCAAACATATTATGTTCCTTTTGATTTATTTTCATCAACTGGTACAACAGATAATATTACTGCAAATGATTTAACAACCATATTATTTACATTTTTGCCTGTTGAAGCGAACACCAAAGAATTAGACCTAACAATTTCTGATGTAAAATTTACTAAAACAGCGATAAAAGATCAAACGGTTAGTGTAATTGAAAAGTTTGAAAATAATTTTATAGCATATCCAAACCCAACACAAGGAAATGTAAATATCTTATTGTTCAGTAAAGTAGACACGGAAGCAACCGTAACGTTGTATGATGTAACGGGTAAGGAAATCTACGTTGCTAAAGTTCAATTAACAAATGGTAAAAATGAAATAGATTTTAATGTAAAAGTAATACCAGGTATTCTATTCTTAAAAGTTATAAGTCCTGAAGTTAATTATGGTTCTTCTAAAATTATGTTCAGATAAAAAAAACAAGATTGAGATTTTTTTTAACAATTTAAATTTAGTAAAAATAAAGATTGAATGAATAGAGTATTAGAGGTAGAAAATGAAATTTCTGAATTAAGAAATCAATTGCAAAATCATAAACTATATAATAGTTTAAAATCTATAGATGACATTAAGGTATTTATGGAATATCATGTTTTTGCTATTTGGAGTTTTGCTTTACTTTTAAATAATCTTCAAATAAATATGACAGAGGTTAGGACATCTTCTATTTCTTTAGAAAAATCTACAGATTCAGTACTTATAAATGAAACTGTTCTAGAAGAAGAAATTGAGACGAATAAGGTAAGTCAAACGCAAAGTCACTTTGAAATCTATTTGGATGCAATGCGTCAAGCAGATGCAAGAACCAATGAAATAAATAATTTTATAAAACTCATACAGTTTAACAATTCAGTTAATTACTCATTAAATAAAACAAATATTGATAAAAGAGTAGCTGATTTTGTAAAGTTTTCATTTTCAGTTACTAAAACAAATAAACCACACCTTATAGCTTCTGCTTTAATATTTGGTCAAGAAGAAGTTATTCCTGGAATGTTTATTGAAATTCTTAGAAATGTAGATTCTGAAAATAAATATTATAACAAACTAAAATATTATTTACAAGGTCATATTGATTTAGATATAGACAAACAAAGACCGTTATCTATTAAAATAGTTTCCGAAATTTGTAATAATAATCAACAAAAATGGGATGAAACAATAACCATTGCTAAACAATCATTAGAAAAAAGAATTGCACTTTGGGACGCGATTAACCACTTAGTTCAAAAAGAAAAGTTCTATGCATAAGAGTAATTGGTCTCTTTGATAGAATAAATTTAAAATAAAATTTCAATTAATTAAAATATGAATTTTAATTAATTGATTTAAAGGTATTTACGAGTGTTATTTAGTCTAAAGTGTTTTTTAAAACCCCCTTGTTTAAAAACTTTATTATTTTGAAATCAATATTAGTTTCTCTTTGAAACTAATATTGATTTTCGTATATTTGATAACGAAAAGAAAAAGTAAAAATAAAAAAATTAAATATGAATCTATTAGGAATAGAGAAATTAGAATCCTCTACAGATATTGATATATTAAGAGATAAAGAACAAAAAATATTGACTGATCTAAAAAATGAAAAAGAAGTAATTACTCACAAACTACATATAATAGACGCTATAAAACAAAGGATGTTAAATGCAAATAAATAGTTTGTAAAGAGATTATAATGGCCTTTTAGGTCAGGTTTTACAATTTATTAGACAGATAATTTGCAAATCCAAAACTCGATTAACTTTTTGTTAAATTAAATTGGAATTTACTTTTAAAGTAAAACCATCAGTAATGCTATTAAAAGTTTTAGAAGTTAAATATTTTTCTACTTCTAAAAAAAGTTTTTTTGTTAATAATATTAATTGAATTTGTAAATAGGTTGGGGGACTTATTTGCATTTTCACGAAAACACCTTGACAAAGTGTTAAGGTGTTTTTTATTTGGATTTGTATATACTACAAATAAAAAAAATTAATAAATATGCGAATAGTAAAATTTGAAAATGGTACATATGGTTTAAGAGTTGGCAATTGGTTTACTGGTTACAGTTTTATTAGTGTAGCATACGATTGGATTAAATGGAAAGATGACGATGATATTATTGCTTTTTGCCAATTCAATGAAGAGCAATTAGAAGAGCGACTCAAAAAAAAGCCAAAACTTAATTACACAGTAATGGAGTAATTATTTAAGTTTTTTTTTCTTCTTTAGAAAAAGTCTGAATGCTAAAAAGAGAAATACTTTATAAGTCACAAATATTAAGGAAAGATGTAAGGAAAAATAAAATAGCTAAAAAAAAGAAAATGGAAGATTATTATAAGTTCAGTAGATGTCAATTAATTGAAGAGTTGCTTATTAGAAGACAAGAATTAAAAAATTTATTAGATAGTGAAGAAGAAATTTTGGAGCAGTCTTCTTTAGATTTTGTAACAGAAACGTTAAACAAAAAAATGGATTATTTTTTTTGTTTAGCAAAAGACCTTATTAGAGAGATAGAAGAAAAGACACCTCATATAAGTTTAGCCCAAGATGAAGGTTTATACATTGCAATTCATAGATTAAGGAATGAAGTTTATGTAAATTCATAAACCAAACAGGGTAACTATCTTGTTGTAAAATCAGTTTGTGGGTTAAAATTATTGATCTTGATAATTATTATACATATACTTACTGAGAATCTCCAGTACTTGTTTTTAAATATATATTAAGGTTGTTTTGTCGACTCAGTTTTTTGTTTTAAAACGTATTTATTTATTCATAAGTTGTCTTGCTCTCAAAATATTCTTTTCCTAGTTATCTTAGTTCGTAATGTTTTTTTAGACTTTTAGTATTACTAGTAAGTATCGAAAGGTTTAAATATTTTCAACAAAATTTAAAAAGACTTTTTTATGAAGCTCAATATCCATATCAGGAGAAAGTGATACACGGGCAATATAATCTTTGTCACCTTCTTTAGTTGTTCCTTGTGTAGAGGTTGCTGGTATTGTCCAATAACACCCTTTTAGTTGTCCATAACTTACACAGTTTTTACTTTCATTAGGGATTTCTGTAATCATTAAATTGATTAATTCCAAATTCAAAGCTCTTTTGTATGTCTCCTTTTCTTCATCAGTATTTCCTTTTGTTGGAAGATCTAATGAAAATACAGATGGTGTAAATCCTTGTTCTGCTAATTCTTCTGAAACAAAATTGATTTTCGCTTCGGGTAAAGTCTCCTTGATAAAGGTTACAAATTCACGAGTGTTTATATAAGCATCTAGAATTCTTTGCTTCATTGAAGGCATTTGTTTTGCTAATATCTTGTATTGAAGATTTGTAGCTTCGTTATCGCAGATTATTAGATGTGTTTCTATTTTATCTATTAAATCATCTGTTTTTTTATTTCCTACACAATAGCCAGCAGTGCATTGTCCACCACTTGGAAATTTAGATCCACTAGCAAATGATATGGTTCTAACGGTTGATAGTATTTCATTTTCACCCAAAAAGTGCACATTAGGACAAAATGTTTGGTCTAAAATAAAAACAGGATCGACAGCGATTTTACCAGAAGCTGTTTTACGTTCTTGAGTTAAAACATTTCTTAATTGTATAAGATTTGGAACTTCAACTCTCGGGTTTGTTGGGATTTCAGCAATTATATAAGGAATCGCATCTTCGTTAGCAATTTTAGTTAAAATGGTATCAATACTTTGTACCATATCATTATCACCATCCACTAGTAAATCAACTACTTCAACATTATCAATACAAGCTGCAACGCGTCTCGATTGGTCATTTGTACCACCATAACAATTTGGAGGAACTACAATTTTTATCGCCTTTCCTTTATGTTTTTCTAGCGCATCGTGAATTAGCCCCATTAAAATTGCATACTGAATAGACAGTCCGCTAGAAGCAACGAGTGCCTTTGTATTTGAGCCAGTAATTGCCGCAATTGAATTTAAGACACTTTTTTTGTTTGTCTCGGTTATGTTTTTTGTATTCTCAAAAGGAGATTTTTCTATTAGAGATTCTAAGGCAATAAGAGAATTTGCTGGCGTCATTGCAATAGTCTCTCTTCTTCGTACGTGTTGAATATCTGAGATATAAGATTCATTTTGTGCATCGTTTACGACTAAAATACTCCCCAAGTGATCATGAATATTGATAAAAAAGTCAATGTTTGGCGTGATATTGAAATTATAAATTTCATCTTGTTGTAAAATGTAAATAGTGCTGCCGTTAAACTTGGTAATGGCTGAAGTACTTTTAACCTTCTTTAAATCAAATTTATACCCATAAACATTTTTTAGTATTTCAACATCAAAATATGAAGGTAATTGATCTGTATAAATAATTTGGGTATTTTTATTTTCTAATAAATTTTTTCTTAGAATCGCTAAAACAGGAAACGTTTTTGATGAAAAATTTATGACATTTTCTGGTTTTATAGTATGTAATTTTCCAATAGCCCATTCTAGTATACATGATAATGGATGTCCTAATCGAATATAATCGTAAGCTGTTGGTAATCGATTTAAAGCTGATGCATCAGAATTAGCGTCATTAAATAACACTTCAAATTGATTTAAAAATTGAGTTTTGGCTAATTTTTCATCATAAATATCTAGTCGATGTGTTGTTAAATTCAACCAGCCAGTTGGCATGTTTTCTAGTACATCTTTAATATAATTTATTATTTTATTTGCTTTCATAATTTTCATCTTCAGATCGACGGGGAATATACACTAATTAGATTTATTGCGTAGGATTATTGAATGGAAGATACCATTTGTTACGTTGTTTTTAATATGTTTAAATCGGTTGCTTTTTAAGCCTTTTTAAGGAACCTAGTGTTCGGTTTAATTAGGATGTATAGATCTAAATTCATCATGAAAAATCTGGTATTTCTATCCGAATAGATTGCTTTAAATATTCCATTTTCAATCCTTTTTTCCGTCACTTTTCCCCTTAGAATAACATGTTTTATTAAAGTGCCTCAGGATGATTTTTTTGGTAATTACAGGAAGAGCTATTTTTTTCTATGAAAAAATAGACAATGAATATTTAAACTTTACGTTTTAAAATATACTTTTTACTATATTTGATTTGAAAAAGAAAATTTATAACCCCCAAAAAAAATGCACCCCAGCTTAAATTGATATAGATTTTTTTTAAAAATTTATAATTTTTTGATGCTCTACTGCTATTTAAATTAATATGAAATTTAAAACAGTCTTTCCTTTTAATTTTAAGAATAAAATTAACTATTTATCTCTTTTCCTTATTTGTGGTATTCTTCTAAAAACTTACGCTAGTTTTAGTAGCTCTAACTTATTTGCGCTTTTTGTAGAACCGACTGCTACTATTTCAGTGAGTAGTAACACAGTTTGTAAGGATGGATCAGTAACAATTACTTTTACAGGTTCTGGAGGAGAAGCTCCATATACTTTTACATACGAATTAAACAATGGTACTCCAATAGATATTTCTACAACGTCAGGCAATAATTCCATCGATATTACTTTAGACGGAACAACAGCTGGTGATTTTACATATACATTAACGAATGTTGAAGAGAGTGGTGGAGATTCTCAGGTAATTACAGACCAAGAAGAAACAATAACAGTAAATGCACCACCAACCGTAGATTTTTCTTTTACGAATGATAATGCTTGTTCTGGTGAAATCATACAATTTACTTCTAATTTAAGTGGTGATGAACCCCTCACTTACGAGTGGGATTTTGGAGATGGAACTACATCTGGTCAAGAAAATCCTAGTCATACATTCGAAAGCATTGGTTGTGGAAGTGACGTTTTTCAAGTAAAACTTTTGGTGAAAGACCAAAATGAATGTGTTACTTCTTTAACAAAACCAGTTTCTGTTTTATCAACGCCAGATATTCAATTTAGTGATGCAGATTTTGGTGGGTTTAGTAATTGTGATAATGCCTCCTTATCTGAGCCTGACTTCACAATTAATGTTGCTAATAATTCTAACTCGACTTGTGTAAATAACTTTTTTATAGACTGGGGAGATGGGGCCACAACTTTATCAGCGACTTTTCCTGCAACTCATACTTATACAACCATTGGAGTTTTTACAATGATAATTAATGCTACAGGAACTAATGGTTGTGTAAACGAAAGTGTGGTCTCTTATCCAATAATAAATGTTAGTAATCCAGCAGGGGGGTTTGAAAGTCCAGGAAATACGAATAATTTATGTCCTGTTGATAGCATGTTGGAGTTTGGTATTACAAACTATGAATCCAATTCTTCTGACACCACATATAGACTTGACTTTGGAGATGGTACACCTTTCGAAACCTATACTCAAGCTCAAGTAGTCGCTCAAAATGAAATTACACATACATATGAGAGAGGAAGTTGCTCGGAACCAAATGGCCAGTTTATAGCCACTTTAGCAGTGCAAAATGCATGTGCTACTACGACATTTACAATAGATAATATCACGATTTTAGAGCCTTCTGTAGCTGATTTTGAGTCTATAAGTACAAGTTGCGTAAATAATAATATAGAATTTGTAAATACATCAATTATCGGTGATAATCCTGGTTGTACTAAAGCTGCAAATTTTAAATGGGATTTTGGAGATTTAACAATTGTAAATGATAACAATACTGATCAGTTAACAAATCAATCACATAGTTATAGTTTGCCAGGAACATATACTGTTACCTTGATGGTTACAAGCAGATGCGGTGATGTTTTTTTTGAAAAAGAAATCTGCATTGAGCCAGAAACTATTCCTACTTTTTCCGTAAATATTGAAGAAGGCTGTATTCCTTTAAATATAGCCACAACAAATACAACAGGTCAATCAGAATTATGCAGTACACCTGTTTATAAGTGGACTGTGAATTATGCCTCAGACAATTGCAGTACTACTTCAGAATGGGATTTTACAAACGGAACGGATACAACTT
>CEWR01152549.1_pt1 | contig 10046 bp, 7 predicted proteins | sample 356321 | NCBI WGS metagenome assembly CEWR01 (sample SAMEA2621551, study PRJEB7988) | marine metagenome | biome: marine biome (ENVO:00000447); feature: mesopelagic zone (ENVO:00000213); material: "saline water (ENVO:00002010), including plankton (ENVO:xxxxxxxx)" | depth 790 m
AAAATAGAGCCAATAAGAGGATAGATTAGGATTTTCCGTTATTTATTTCATTCCTTTGCAAAAATATTTAATCTCGAATTACGGTTAAAGCTTAATAATAAGTTCCCTAATACATAATTCGAGACAATTCTTAAACCCTTAAATGAATGGCGAAGAATCTAGTAATTGTCGAGTCACCTGCGAAAGCAAAAACTATCGAAAAATTTCTCGGAAAAGATTTCACTGTAAAGTCCAGTTTTGGACATATAAGAGACCTACCTGGTAAAAACATCTCAGTAGACATTGAGAACAACTTTGCTCCAGACTACGTTATTCCAGATGATAAAAAGAAAATTGTTGCTGAATTAAGAAAACTATCCAAAACTGCTGAAACGGTTTGGTTAGCGAGTGATGAGGATCGTGAGGGTGAAGCCATTTCTTGGCACTTGCTAGAAGCCTTAAACCTTAAGGAAGAAAAAACAAAAAGAATTGTATTTCATGAGATTACAAAATCTGCTATTACGAAAGCAATTGAAAATCCAAGAAAAATAAATAAAAATATAGTTGACGCTCAACAAGCTCGTAGAGTTTTAGATCGCTTAGTTGGTTACGAGCTTTCTCCAGTTTTATGGAAAAAAATTAAACCATCTTTATCTGCAGGAAGAGTACAGTCAGTTGCGGTTCGTTTAATTGTAGAAAGAGAAAATGAAATTTTAGATTTTGAATACTCCTCATCTTATAAAGTTGTTGCCAATTTTGTTGTTAGTAATAATGCAATTTTAAAAGCAGAGTTACCACAACGATTTAAAACAAAAGAAGAAGCACAAATTTTCTTAGAAAAATGTAAAGCGGCAGATTTCACAATTGATAACCTAGAAACAAAACCAGCTAAGAAATCTCCTGCAGCACCATTTACAACCTCTACACTTCAACAGGAAGCAAGTAGAAAACTTGGTTTTTCAGTTTCTCAAACAATGACAGTTGCTCAGCGTTTATATGAAGCAGGAAAGATTACCTACATGAGAACCGATTCTGTAAACTTATCGAAAGATGCAATCGGAGCTGCAAAAAAAGAAATTACAAGCTCTTACGGAGAAGAGTATTCACAAATAAGAACATATAAGACTAAAGCTAAAGGAGCTCAAGAGGCTCACGAGGCAATACGACCTACATACATGAATGACCACACTTTTATTGGTGACCCTGGTCAAACAAGATTGTACGAGTTAATTTGGAAAAGAACAGTGGCTTCACAAATGAGTGATGCTAAACTTGAGAAAACAACCGTAAAAATTAATATCTCTACAACAGAAGAAAATTTTGTTGCTAAAGGAGAAGTTTTACTTTTTGATGGTTTCTTAAAAGTTTACTTAGAAGGTACTGATGATGATAACAACTCAGAAAAGGAAGGAATTCTTCCACCTTTAACAGTTGGAGAAAACCTAAATATGCAAGAAATTTCTGCAACTGAACGTTTTACCCATTATCCAGCAAGATATACTGAAGCAAGTTTGGTAAAAAAAATGGAAGCTCTTGGCATAGGAAGACCATCGACATATGCCCCAACAATTTCTACCGTACAAAACAGAGGATATGTTGTTAAAGAAGATCGAGATGGTAATAAAAGAGACTTTAATACGCTAACCTTAACTAGTGGAAGTATTGCTGACATTACTGATAAAGAAAATTTTGGATTTGAAAAAAAGAAATTATTCCCAACAGACATCGGTACTGTAGTTACAGATTTTTTAGTAGAACACTTTGATAAAGTTTTAGATTATAGCTTTACTGCTAAAATTGAAGAACAATTTGATGAAGTTGCTGAAGGTCAAAAGCAATGGGAAAAAATGATAGGTGAGTTTTACGATCCATTTCATGCAAGAATAGAAGATACATTAGAAAATGCAGAAAGAGCTAGTGGAGAAAGATTATTAGGAAATGATCCTGAATCTGGAAGACCATTGATAGTTCGTATTGGCAAATTTGGACCTATGGCTCAAATTGGAAAAACAGATGATGAAGAAGGAGCAAAATTTGCAAGTCTTTTAACGGGACAAACTATTGCAAAAATTTCTTTAGAAGATGCTCTAGAACTTTTTAAATTTCCTAAAAATATTGGGACTTATGAAAGTGAAGAAATTTTAGTTGCTCAAGGAAGGTTTGGTCCATATGTTAAGTTTGGAGACATGTTTGTTTCAATTCCTAGAGATGAGGAAATGGGAAATGTAGATTTAAGCAGAGCTATTGAATTAATTAAAGAAAAACAACAAGCAGACGCTCCTATTGATGAATATGAAAACTTACCCGTACAAAAAGGTGTAGGTCGTTTTGGTCCATTTATAAAATGGAACGCTATGTTTATAAATGTGAACAAGAAATATGATTTTGATAATTTGACTCATAATGATATTGTAGAATTGATTGAAGTTAAAAAACAAAAAGAAATTGACAAGTACATTCATCAATGGGATGAGGAAGGCATTTCTGTTCAAAAAGCTCGTTGGGGAAGATTTAATATTATCAAAGGAAAACTTAAAATTGAACTGCCTAAAACTTTTGAAGTGGAAAAATTAACTTTAGAAGAAGTTAAAAAAATGATAGAAGAAAAAACTCCTAAGAAAAAACCAAAGGCAAAAGCGAAAGCGAAACCAAAAGCAAAAGCGAAGAAGAAGAAATAATTTATAGAAGTTAGTGAATAGTGTTCAGTAATCAGTGAACATTAGTTTGTCAAAACCTGACTTTCTAATTCTTACTTATTACTGATTACTTTTTACTCATAAAATGGATTTCTCAGAATACTTTGAACCAGTAAATATTAACGAAGGTGATTTAAACTTCGACTACAAAGACAATCAATTCTTAAATTCTATTGAACTGTTAGAAGATCAAGACGTTTCTGAATTCAATATAGCTATAATTGGTGTTGGTGAAGAAAGAAACTCTTACAATATAGGCTGTGCAGACTCACCAAATGAAGTTCGAAAATATCTTTACCGATTAATTAGTCATAATTCTCCTACTAAAATAATAGATTTAGGAAATCTTAAAATTGGAGCTACTACTAATGACTCTTATTTTGCTTTAAGCTCTATTATTGAGTTTTTAGTTAAAAAGAATGTTCTTCCAATAATTATTGGAGGAAGTCAAGACCTAACATATGCTAATTTTCTAGGTTATAAAAATCTTGAACAAACAGTTAATTTAGTCGCAATTGATTCAAAATTCAACTTAGGCGAAGCTGATGAAGAAATAGATTCTAACAACTTTTTAACAAAAATCATACTACATCAACCTAACTTTTTATTTAACTATAGCAATATTGGTTATCAAAGTTATTTTACAGACAAGGAAGAAGTTGAACTTATGTCCAAACTATATTTTGATGCTTACCGACTAGGACAAGTTCAAAAAGACATAGAAGAAGTAGAACCGATTGTTAGAAATGCAGATATAGTAAGTTTTGATGTTTCTGCAATTCGCCAATCAGATGCCCCAGGAAATAAAAACACTTCTCCAAATGGGTTTTATGGAGAACAGGGTTGTCAAATCAGTAGATATGCTGGCCTAAGCGATAAAGTTACCTCTATTGGCTTCTACGAAATCAATCCAGAATTAGATTCCAATGGTCAAACAGCTCATAGCGCTGCTCAAATGATATGGTATTTTATTGATGGATATAACCATAGAAAAAACGACTTCCCAGTAGGAAGTCGAAAAAACTATCTAAAGTATATCGTTAATATGCATGATGGTAAAAATGAGGTAGTGTTCTATAAAAGTGACAAAAGTGAAAGATGGTGGATGGATGTTCCTTTCCCTTCTCACAATAAAATAAAGTTTGAAAGACATGTTCTAGTGCCTTGTTCTTATAAGGACTATAAAACTGCTTGCGACAATGAAGTTCCAAATAGATGGTGGCAAACTTTTCAAAAACTATCTTGATTTTTGAGTTGTTAACACGTTATTAACAAGAAAAAGTTGAAAAAGTTTTTGGTTAAAATAAATATTTAGTTATCTTAGCCGACTAATGAATGCTGAAAAGCACAAATTATACATTTGAAAAACAACAGATATATGAAGAAATTATTGATTTCTACAGCATTTTTATTTGCTGGATTTGCAGCTTCTGCACAGCAAGATGCTCAGTTTACACAAAACATGTTCAATAAACTAAGTGTGAACCCTGGTTCTGCTGGTCACAACGGTGGCATTTGTGGTACTTTCTTAACAAGAACCCAATGGGTTGGCTTTGATGGAAGACCTCAAACACATCTATTTAGTGCAGATGCTAGATTTAGCCGACATGGTGTTGGGCTTACTATTTTTCAAGATAAATTAGGTATAGAAAGCTCATTAATAGCTAAAGGAGCTTACTCATTCCATCTACCTTTGGGGCCTGGAGAACTGGGTATCGGATTAGAGATAGGAATGATAAATAAGTCTTTTGGAGCTGGATTCGTTGCTATTGATGACCCTTTATTGGATCCATCTATACCAAACTCTAGTACCTCTGCAATCACTTTTGATGCTGGATTAGGGATCTATTATGAAATAAAAGACAAAATGTATGTAGGTATTTCAACACTTCATTTACCTCAATCAGAATTACAAGATGTAGCAGATGGTGATGGTGAAGGAGCCTTAAATTATGCATCTTCTCGACACTATTATATTATGGCAGGCTATGACTGGGATGTTAGTGGAGGTTCTCAAAAGTGGGTAATAAAACCATCTATATTAGCTAAAACTGATGCAGCATCTACTCAATTAGATATAAATGCTTTAGCAGTATACAATAAAATAGTTTGGGGTGGCGTTTCTTATAGAATACAAGATGCAGTAGCTATACTAGCTGGAGTAAGTATACCTCAAGTCCCAGGATTGAAATTAGGAGTTTCTTATGATCTAACGACTTCTGCTGTAGGAGATCACAGTAGTGGAAGTTTAGAATTTATGATTAAATATTGCACTAGCATTGTTAAACCAACAAAAAGAGAGGTTTACCATTCAGTAAGATTTCTATAGAAAAGCACTAAACATTTAGATTACGATTAAAAAATTCCGTTAAGAATTAAGAAGGCTAAACGGTTTCATTTAGATTTTTTCTAAATGAAAATAAAAGAAGGAGGAAATTATGAAAAGAATATTAGTATTATTAGCAGTAGTTATACTTTACTCTTGTAGTAAAGGGAACGGAGAATTGACTGGAGTTCAAGGAAGGGAAGAGTGGTATCAACCAGATCCTTTCGGAATGTTATTTATCCCTATGGGAAGTTATAACATGGGGCCATCAGATCAGGATGTACCATATGCTTTAACTGCACAGACAAGAACTGTTTCTGTACAAGCATTTTATATGGATCAGACTGAAATATCAAATAATGAATACCGACAGTTTGTTTATCACGTAAGAGATTCTATCGCAAGAAGAATTATGGGTGAAGAAGTTGATGAAGAAACATATTTGATTGCAGAAAATGAATACGAGGAAGAAATTGACCCCCCTTTAATTGATTGGTATGCTAAATTAAAATGGAATGAAGCAGAATCTAGAGAAGCTTTAGAACCAATGTTTTTATCACCAGGAGAACGTTTTTTACGTCACAGACAAATTGATGCACGTAAATTAAACTATACTTATTATTGGATAGATTTTAAACGTGCAGCACGAAGAGAAAGTAGAGATGCTTTAAATGGTGAAGAAGGTGCAAGACATGCTTTTAATACAGATAGATCATCTTTCATCATGAGAGATGTAGTAAATGTTTATCCGGATACATTAGCCTGGATGCATGATTTTACCTACTCATTTAATGAACCAATGACACAAAATTATTTTTGGCATCCAGCATATGATGATTATCCTGTAGTGGGTGTTTCTTGGAAACAAGCTACCGCATTTTGTATCTGGAGAACACAATATCTAAATTCATATTTACATGATATTGGTGGAGCTTCAGTAAATGATTATAGATTGCCAACAGAGTCAGAATGGGAATGGGCAGCAAGAGGTGGATTAGATTTAAGTCCTTATCCTTGGGGTGGACCTTATATTAGAAACAGTAGAGGTTGTTTCTTAGGGAACTTCAAACCAATGAGAGGAAACTACATTGATGATGGTGGATTTCATACTGTAAAAATAAACTCATACAACCCTAATGACTTTGGACTATATTGTATGGCTGGAAACGTATCAGAATGGACAAGTAATGCATTTGATGAATCAGCGTACAACTTTGCTCATGATTTAAATCCTGATTATTTGTATGATGCTAAGGATAGTGATCCTGAAGTGTTAAAAAGAAAAGTAATTAGAGGAGGATCATGGAAAGATATAGGTTACTACTTACAGACAAGTACGAGAACTTATGAATATCAAGACACAGCTAAATGCTATATTGGATTTAGATCTGTAATGACATACTTAGGAAGAGCTAAGGATGACAACTTATAAAATTGAATAACCTAAAACCTATCTATATATTATATTAACTTTAAAACTGAAAAAATTATGGGATTTGTAGAATTTTTATTTGAAACAAAAAAGGGTAAAACAATAATGGGACTTATCTACGGATGGGGAGGAGCTATTGTAATTATCGGTGCACTATTTAAGATTATGCACTGGCCTGGATCTTCTGCATTCTTAATTGCTGGACTAGGTATTGAGGCAGCAATTTTCGGGATATCTGCATTTGAACCGGCACACATGGATTTAGATTGGACTTTGGCTTACCCAGAATTAGCTGGAATGGATGAAGGAAATGACCATAATAAAGTAAATAATGGTTCTGCAACAGAACAATTAGATACAATGCTAGATGAAGCTAAGATTGGTCCTGAATTAATTGAAAGCCTAGGTGAAGGATTAAGAAGTCTAAGCTCTAATGCTAGCAAATTATCAGATATTTCTGATGCATCTGTTGCTACAAGTGAATATACTGAAAGTTTAAAATCTGCATCAAGTAAAGTTGGTGAATTAGCGAATGACTATACTAAAGCTTCCGAATCTTTAGCTGTTTTAAATGAAGCGGCAAACAGTGGAGCAAACACTGGTGAAGAGATGCAAAAAATGGCTTCTACTTTAGAGAAATTAAATGAATCTTATTCTTCTCAATTAAATGGTTCTCAACAACAAGCTGAAACTATGAAAGCTATGTATTCTGGTATAACTGAATTACTGACCAACTTATCTGACTCAGTAGAAGATACTAAGAAATATAAAGAGAACATTTCTGAATTATCTACGAACTTATCTGCTTTAAACAACGTTTACGGCAATATGTTAACAGCAATGAAATCATAATTTAATTAATATAAATAATTAACAAAAAAAAATTAAATTATGGCTGGAGGAAAAATGCCACCAAGGCAGAAAATGATTGGATTAATGTACTTAGTATTGCTAGCATTATTAGCAATGAACGTATCTAAATCTATTTTAGAATCTTTTGTTGTTATTAACGATGGTTTAGAAGTTACCACAAAAACATTTGATGCAAGTAATGCAATTTTATATAGTTCTTTTGATAAGGCTGCACAAGAGAGTCCTGCTGCAAAAGTTTGGGCCGACAAAGCTGCTAAAGTTAAGAAAGATGCAAATGAACTTTATGAGCACATAGCTGCAATTAAAAAGAAAATGTATGAAGTTATAGACAAACTTCCACCTGAAGTTGCAGATACAATACCTTTATCATCAATTGCTTCAAAAGATAATTATGATGCACCATCTGCATTAATGGGATTGGCAGATCCTGCAAACCCTGGAGAGAACGCTACTTGTCCAGAGTGTAGTAGTATATTACTAAAATCTAAATTAAACAAGTATCAAGCAGATTTAATTGCCATGTTTGAGAAAAAAGATCAGGAGTCTATGACTAATAAATTAAAGTTATTAGCTACAAAAGATATTAAATCTCATGATGGAATTAAACCTTGGGAAGTAGGTATGTGGTATCACAACCCATTAGCTGCAGTTGTAACAACGCTGTCTAAAATTCAATCAGACGTAAGAACAGCTGAGGCACAGGTGATAAATAAGCTTTACGAAAATATTGATGCTGGGGGAGTTTCATTCAACAATGTTAGAGGAATGGCTTTAGTTCCAAAAGCATTTTTAACTCCAGCTGATAGTTTTTCTGCTGATATATTTACTGCTGCTTATGATGACAGAGTAAACCCTGAAGTATTCGTTTTCAATGGTCCTAACGGAGGTGTTGATAGTGCTTTATTAGCTAGTGGAGAAACTGACATTGCTAAATTGATGAAAGGTACGAAAGGTACGAAATGGGGTGAAGGTGATTGGTATCAAATGAAAAAAGAAGATGTAATTGCTGGTAAAGGAAATTTAAAAATAAAACCTAGTATGGGAATTACAAATTGGGGTGGATTGATCAAACTGAAAACGAAAAAAGGTCCTAAAGTTTATGACTTTAATAGTTCTGTTGAAGTTGGTACAAGTTCTGCCGCTGTTTCTGCAGATGCAATGAATGTGTTTTACATAGGTATTGATAACCCAGTAACTGTTTCTGCTCCAATGCCTAAATTTACGGCTAGTGCTCCTGGTTTAAGTAAAAAAGGTGAAGGATGGGTTATGCGTCCTAAAAAACCAGGAAAAGTTAACATTAAAGTTACAGGTGAAGATGAAGTAACAGGTAAAAGTATAGATGTAGGAAGCTTTCCTTTTAGAGTTAAACGAATTCCTACACCAACTCCTTTTGTTTCTGGCAAAACAGGATCAGTTACCTTATCTAAGGGGAAACTTGGTGGTGCAGTAATCCAAGCTAAGTTAGAAGGTTTTGTTTTTGACGTTAAAGTAAAAGTTAAATCGTTTGAATTAGGGACAACTGTTTCTGGAGATTATAAAAATATTAAAATCACGGGTAACAGAATGACAGCTAAAGCTAAAAGCTTAATTAAAAGAGCTAGTAGAGGGCAACGTTTTTACTTAGAAAAAATGTCTGTTAGAATGCCAGATGGAAGAACAGTTACCATGGGAAATATGACGGTTAAAATACAATAAAGTATTTCAACCATTTTAAAGAAGGAGGAGATTATGAAAATACTTAGATTATTAATTATACCGCTTATTATATTAAGTTCAATTTCGGTTGAAGCTCAATATAAAATATTAGACAAACCTTGGGTAAAAGAAAATACACCAACTCGTAGAGTTGTGCCTTACACCCATGTAAGAGAAGCTGATGTTATGTGGCACAGAAGAGTCTGGAGAACAATTGATTTACGTGAAAAGATTAATCACCCTTTATACTATCCTATTCAAAAAATTGAGGATAGAAAAAGTTTATTTGATGTTATTAAAGATGCCGTTTTTGAAGGTACAATAACAGCTTATGATGAAACAAGTGATGAGTTTGAGATGCCTTTAACTAAGGCTAGTGCTGAAATGTTACTTAAAAAAGCAGAAGTACAAGAGCAGTTTGATGAATATGGTGAACTTATGGAAGGTTTTGCAGACACGAACTGGGTTGATTATGAATCTCAAGATATTGTTTCTTATCGTCTAAAAGAAGATTGGTTTTTTGATAATGAGCGTTCAATGATGGATGTTAAAATTATGGGGATATGCCCTGTAAGGTTAGAACTTGATGAAAATGGAAATTCAAAAGGTAATGTTGCTATGTTCTGGATATATTTCCCTGAGGCACGTTATGTTTTTGCGAACTTTGATGTTTTTAATAGACAGAATGATGCTGAAAGAAGAACTTTTGAGGATATATTCTGGAAACGTATGTTTAACAGTTATGCTTACAAAAGATCAAATGTTTATGATAGACAAATCATAGATTATAGGGATAATTTAGATTTGCTTTTAGAAGCAGAAGAAATCAAAAACAACATCTTTACTATGGAACATGATTTGTGGCATTTCTAATCAAATAAAAATTTAAAAAAAACCGATGAGTTAATTCATCGGTTTTTTTATGTCCAGTAACTTCAAAATAACATCGGTTAGAACAGATAATCTAAAAAATAAAGAAGAAAAATGTCAATAAAAAAATAATGAATCTCCCCGAGGCAGAGCCATCGGGGTATCAGAATAGTTG
>CEWR01055596.1_pt1 | contig 10045 bp, 8 predicted proteins | sample 356321 | NCBI WGS metagenome assembly CEWR01 (sample SAMEA2621551, study PRJEB7988) | marine metagenome | biome: marine biome (ENVO:00000447); feature: mesopelagic zone (ENVO:00000213); material: "saline water (ENVO:00002010), including plankton (ENVO:xxxxxxxx)" | depth 790 m
ATTGGCACCGCACTGAAGCCGCAGTTACCGGCGACCACGGTGGTGACCCCCTGTGCCAGCTTAAACTCCATACCCGGATGGCGAAAGAAGGCGCCATCGTCATGGGAGTGTGTGTCGATAAAACCGGGGGCCAGGTACTGGCCCTTCCCATCAACTTCCTCCTTGCCTGGTCCGGCGCTGCCAACTTCTGTAATCCGTCCATCTCGGATGCCGACGTCGCCGGCGCAGGCTTGCCCGCCGAGTCCATCAAGAATTTGGACGTTTCTGATCGTAATGTCATTCATAAGGTGTGCTCTTAGCGCTAGCGGTAGTGTTCAGGCTTTGTTCGTAGCCATTCGCCAATCATCTCACCAATCATGATACAGGTAAGATTGGTGTTTGCCCTTGGCACAAACGGCATGATGGAAGCATCAGCCACCACCAGGTTATCGAACCGGTGAGCGCGGCCGTACTGGTCGACCACGGACATCGGGTCTTTCACGTCACCCATTTTCACTGTGCCGCACGGATGATATCCGCTCGCAGAGAATCGGCGGCAGAGTTTCGACAGTGATTCATCATCGGTACCCCGAGCGGGGTCGGGGAACGTAATTGATTTAATCATCTCCTTAAGTGCACCTTTACTGGTGAACCTGAGAGTATCTTTCATGCAGGCTACCAGCCTCCGGGTGTCGCGATCGTCCTCACAAAATCGGTTGTCAACGATCGGCGCATCAAATGGATCGGCGGAGCGCAGCCGTAACTCGCCGCGGCCATACTGGTATTCGAGCACAGCGGCGATACTAAAGAGCGCCGGCCCGCCAGGACGACCTGCAAAACTGATTTGTTCTATCTGCAGGTCGTTTCGTTTGTCTGAGCCTTCAGCTGTATAACGTAATATGGTCTGGATGATGGGCTGGTCGTGATTGATTATCGAAGGGTCATTCACTTCGCACACCACACTAAGAGCGGGATGATCGCAAAGGTTCTGTCCGACCCCCGGCTCGTCGCCGACAAGGTCAATATTAAATGACTCTAGTGATGCTCTCGGGCCGATGCCGGAATGCATCAGAATCTTTGGTGACATGAGTGCGCCTGCTGAAAGTACAACCAGGCTCGCGTTAAGCGTTTCAGTCGAACCGTCGGCGTTTCGTACCTCAACCCCGGTTGCCTTGCTGCCATCAAACAGGATGCGCATGACCGTGGTGTTTGCGCGTATGGTCAGGTTAGGGCGAATGCGAGCTGGTGCAAGGTAACCCACTGCGGTCGACACCCGAAGGCGACCCAGCTTATTCATCGGGTGGGGACCGGCGCCATCATCATCAGGATCGTTAGCGTCTGCGCAGTATTTGTAGCCAAGCCTATCAGCACTATCCAGAAATGCCTGGTGTTGCGGTTCCAGCTCTTCTTTGGGGTATCGGCGAATCGAGATGGGCCCGGCATCACCGTGGTAGGACTCGGTGCCGTAGTCCAGGTCGCGTTCCAGCCTCTTGAAGGCGGGTAATACTTTCTCCCATTGCCAGTCGGGGCAACCGAGTTCGGCCCATTCGTCATAATCTTCTGGTATGCCCCTTAGTGCAATAGTGGTATTCACAGCGCTGGAACCACCAATAACACGGCCGCGCGGGAAACTGACTTCGCGTCCCCGGGTGGGTTCGTAGTTGAGTCCCCAATCGTGGTTGGTATAGGAATTGTTGTGAGAGTTAATCAGGTCGAAGGGCGTGTCGCTGAGGTCCGGATAATCTGGCCCGGCTTCAACTAACAAAACTGTCCGGTTTGGGTCTTCTGACACGCGGCTAGCGATAACAGCGCCTGCGCTGCCCGATCCAATGATAAGTACGTCATGCATGACACCATTGTGGCAGTAAACGGCAGGCAAAAAAAAGGGTAGCTGGTCACTACCCTTAAATTCGGAAGAGAAGGCTCTCTACCCTTAACCACTCACTTGAATCAAAACCTAGAACTGACTCATCGTGTTGTCTTTACCACCCGCAAGGAGCGCGTTCTCACCCGCAAAGTATTCCTTATGGTGGTCACCCATGGTCGTACCAGCCATTTCCTGGTGCTTGACCACGTTCATCTGGCGACGGATTTCTGTGCGCTGTACACCCTTCACGTAGGCAAGCATGGCTTCATCACCGAAGTAGCCCTCAGACAGCGTATCCACACCCAGCGCCGTCTCATGGTAAGTCGGCAGAGTGATCAGATGATGGAAAATACCCGCGTCACGAGCCGCATCTGCCTGGAAAGACTGGATCAATCGATCTGCTTCCTGGGCCAGTTCGGTATCATCCAGGCTCTCCGCCATCAGGCCCTGGCCATCTGTTGGGTAAGCTGAAACGTCTTTGCCCTTTGCCGTCCACTCTTCCAGAACCTGTTCGCGGAACTTCATAGTCCAGTTGAAAGAAGGAGAGTTGTTGTAAACCAGCTTGGCATCAGGAATTGTTTCACGAACCTTGTTTACCATCTCTGCGATTTGGGCGACGTTCGGCTTCTCAGTTTCAATCCAGAGAAGGTCAGCGCCATGACGCAGACTGGTGATACAGTCGAGAACGACACGATCAACACCAGTGCCCTCACGGAAAGCATACAGCCCGTTATCCAGTCTCACTGGCTTCACCAGGTTGCCGCCCTGGTGGATGGTGATGTCATTTTCTAGCAGTTCGCTGATGTCGTGAACAGGCTTTGTTTCAAGGAAGCTGTTGTACTGTGCGGCGAGGTCGCCTGGCTCTTTAGAGACAGGTACCATCTGGGTCAGGCCTGCACCAAGAGAGTCAGTACGGGCAACGATAATACCGTTGTCGATACCGAGCTCCAGGAAGGCGTAACGAACAGCGTTGATCTTGGCCAGGAATACTTCGTGTGGAACCGTCACCTTACCGGCCTGGTGGCCACACTGCTTCACTTCAGAGACCTGGTTTTCGATCTGGATAGCACAGGCGCCCGCTTCAATCATCTGCTTGGCCAGCAGGTAGGTGGCTTCTTCATTACCAAAACCGGCGTCGATATCCGCGATAATAGGCACCACATGTGTCTCAAACTCATCAATTTGTTTGAGCAGGGCTGTTACGTCACCGCCATTTTCGCGGGCGTCATCCAGGGCCGCAAATACGCGCTCCAGTTCTACCGCATCGGCCTGCTTCAGGAACGTGTAGATTTCTGAGATAAGGCTCGGTACAGCTGTCTTTTCGTGCATAGACTGGTCAGGAAGTGGACCAAACTTGGATCTTAGTGCGGCTACCATCCAGCCAGACAAGTAAACGTATTTCTTATCCAGCGTGCCGCGATGGCGCTTGATGGCAATCGCTTTCTGCTGGGCGACAAAACCATGCCAGCAACCCAGTGACTGGGTGTACTTTGAAGAGTCTGCATCGTATTCAGCCATGTCTTTTCGCATGATATTCGCTGTGTGTTGCGCGATATCAAGGCCGGTCTTGAAGCGATTTTGCAACTTCATTCGTACTGCGGACTCCGGGTTGATCCCGTTCCAGGCTTCACCCTGTGCCTCGCGTAGTCTTTCTACGGCCTTTATTTCCTTCAGGTAAGCAGGCATGTCCTGTCCTCGTTTGGTTATTTGAGAGGGCAATGTATCAGCAGCAGGCAGGTCAAATAATGGAATAATTGGACAGTGTTACATTCCAGTTTTTCATCGATGAAACATGATCCAGCATTCTGCTCAAAAGTGCATACTAAGCATCATCAATCAGTATGTTGGAATGGCGCTGTGCGCATTGAACAAATCAATATTGGATCTCGCACGCTGCTGACGGTTAACGGCAGGAAACGCGAGACAGGCATCTTCAAGGAACTGTCTGAAGGGCCGATTGCTGTGTACGAGCTGGGGTTGCCGGGCGATGCGATCTGCAATAGGAAATACCATGGGGGACCAGACCAGGCCCTCTACCTTTATAGCGTCGAGGACTACGCCTGGTGGGCGGAAGCGCTGGGTCAGGACGTTCCTGCAGGAACATTTGGCGAGAACTTCACTACTTCCGAACAGGATTTGTGTGGGATATGTGTTGGGGATGTTCTGTTTTCTGAATCGGTGACCCTTCAGGTGAGTGCGCCGCGTATTCCCTGCAGTACCCTTGCCTCACGGGTGGGCGACAAGCAGTTCGCTAAAAAATTCATGGAGGCCGGACGATCTGGTGCCTACTGCAGGGTGCTCGAGACGGGTGATGTGCAGGCAGGAGATGAATTTGCTCACAGGCCTTACGACGGTGACCGAATTCCATTACAGACATTCTTCCAAGATGCGCACAGCAAACTGAGTGCTGATCAACTCAGGCGATATCTTGAGGCGCCCATTGACGAGCGAACCCGGCGGGATTTCTCCAGGAAAATGGCTGGCAGCTCATGAAGTTAACCCATGATTTGAAATGGTACCTGGGCAGTACCGCCTTTTACCTGGTGCCGGGAGGGATCCAGGCGGTGCTTTTCCCCTGGTTGATTGCCGTTTATCTGCAGGAGTCACCGATCAAGGTGGGGATCGCGCAGATGGCAGGACCCTTGCCGATGTTGTTCCTGGTCCTGTTTGGTGGCTGGTTGGGTGACCGGGTCGACCAGCGCAGGTTGTCAGTCATACTGGCGTCATTGCTGGCTGTGCCGCCACTGATTGTTGCAGTTTTTTTCTATGTGGACATAGTGACCTACGAACTCCTGCTTTGCTGGGTGGTTCTTGCAGGTTGCTTAGGCGCTTTCGCCCAACCGGCGCGGGATGCCATGCTTAACCGGGTCGCCGGTGAAAACGTTCAGGGGGTTGTTACCCTGGTCATTGGCGTACAGTTTGGCATCCAGATTCTTGGCTTTGCGATTGGTTCCAGCGCAGATGTGATGGGGCCGATTGGGGTCCTCTGTTTCATGTCGTTCTTCATGATGTGTTCTGCCGTTACGACCCACCCCCTGCCTGCCATGCCTGTTGAGTCTAGTGATACCGCACATGAGTCGCCGCTCGAGAACATCAAGGCAGGTCTGCTGGTTGCCTGGCGGTCCGAGAAAATACGGCCAGCGATTATCCTGATCTTTGGTGTCGGCCTTTTCTTTGCTTCTTTTTATATGGTCATCCTGCCGTTGATGGTGCGCGATATTTTTGACGGCGGGGCGAGTGGTATCGCGATGGCCTATGCTTCAAACATGTTGGGGACGTGCACCATTATTTTCTTTGTGATGCGCCGGGGAGGGATTGCACGGCCGGGCCGGGCACTGATCCTGGGAGGGTGTTTGAGTTCGCTGGTGTTGTCCTGCCTGTACTTTGAGCTCTCTGAACTCGCGTTCTATGGGGTGATCTACGTCTGGGGTATGTGCGGCGGTATCTCCATGACCCTGTCGCGAGCCATCGTGCAGGAAGCTTCACCACCGACCCATCGGGCGAGAATCCTGAGTGTTTACATGCTTGGCATGATGGGTGGTATGCCGATCGGTTCTGCTATTATCGGGGTGTTGGTTGAATACATGGGTATTCGAAACGCAGTATTGGTGCCAGGTCTCGGCATGCTGTTGATCATTGCCTATCTGTATCTGGCAACTAGCCTCTACGATATAAAACGTCAACCGTTTACAGTAAAGGTTGAAACCTAACCACAAATAGTCAGGAGCGCGGAGATGGAAGGTAAGCGAGTTTTGATCAGCGGCGGCAATAGTGGCATTGGAATAGTTACCGCAAGAGAATTGGCAAAGCAGGGTGCGGAAGTTGTCCTTGCATGCAGGGATACCGCCAAGACGACTGCAGCGTTGAAGGTGATCAATGCAGGCGCATCGACGCCGGCCATCAACCTGCCAGTTGAACTGGATAACCTGGGAAGTGTGCGCAACCTTGCGGCCAACTTCCTGGGCCGATATGACCGTTTAGATGTGTTGATTAACAATGCCGGGGTTTTTCCGCCAAAACAGAGAATTACCGTTGACGGTTTCGAGATGCAAATGGGGGTGAACCACCTGAGTCATTTTCTGCTCACCAATCTGTTGCTGGATTGTCTGAAGGCAAGTGCGCCGGCGCGGGTAGTGACTGTGTCATCCAAGTTACATAAAGCTGGCGAGATTGATTTCGATGTTTTCAAAGGCTATGAAAAATACAACAGCCAGTCTGCGTACAATGGCTCCAAGCTGGCAAACGTGCTCTTTGGGATAGAACTTGCCAGGCAACTGGAAGGTACGGGTGTTACATCTAACGTCCTGCACCCGGGCGCGGTTTCAACGGATATTATCCGCGACCTGCCATGGCTGCTTCGCAAAATTATCGGAATGATTTTTGTCTCTCCGGAAAAGGGTGCGCTGACCAACATTATGCTGGCGAGTGACCCGGCGCTGGCTGAGACCAACGGCAAATATTATGACCAATGTGAACTGACGGATTATTCCTCCCAGGCAGATGATGGATCGCTGTGTAAGAAACTTTGGGATGTCAGCGCAGAGCTGACTGGGCTTGGTGGCTAAAAGAGAGATCTCTCCCCCACTGTCGAGAAGACTGAGTGGTCTCCGTCAGGATGACTTTACAGCATCTTCAAGGATGAACTTCGCACCTTTTTCAGCAATCATCACCGTCGGTGCATTGGTGTTGCCTGAGGTAATGGTGGGCATCACTGATGCATCGATAACCCTTAAGCCCCGGATACCATGAACTTCCAGCCTGTCATTCACCACCGCTAAGGGGTCATTTCCCATTTTGCAGGTGCCAACCGGGTGGAAGATGGTCGTTCCCAGGTCGCGAGCGGCCCGTTCCAGGTCTGCGTCAGTCACAACATCCGCGCCGGGTTTCAGTTCTTCCGGCTTGAACCTACTGAGTGCAGGTGAGGCCATGATTTTTCGTGTGTACTTCAACCCGCTCACCGCGACCTGCAGATCTTCTTCTGTCGACAGGTAATTAAGAGTAATGGCTGGGTAGTCCACCGGCCGATTCGATTTGATACGGACATGCCCCCGGCTCGAGGGTCTAAGATTGCAGACGGATGGCGTTATCGCGTTGTACTTATGTAGCGGATCGCCGAACTTGTCGAGAGACAAAGGTTGGACGTGCCACTCGATATTGGCCGTCGGCTGGCTCGCATCACTTTTGGCGAATGCACCTAGCTGTGAAGGCGGCATGGTGAGGGGGCCGGTCTTTAGCAGAAAGTACTCGATGCCCATCGCTGCCAGACCAAACAGGGAATTAACCCGTTGGTTGAGCGTGACCGTATTGTGCACCTTGTAAATCGTTCGTACCTGCAGGTGATCCTGCAGGTTTTCACCGACGCCTGAAAGCTCATGTGCGGGGATAACACCTCGTTCCTTTAATAACTTACCGTTACCGACGCCGGAAAGCTGCAGGATTTGTGGTGATCCGATGGAGCCCGCAGATAGCGATACTTCGCGACTTGCATTGAATGTTTCAATGCCTCGTTTTGTTTGAACCTGGATACCGGTACATCTTTTTTCGCCGGATAGGTGATCAAACAGCAGTTTCTGGACATGGGATTCGGTCAGAATCGTCAGGTTGGGCCTCGCCTTGGCCGGATCCAGGAACGCCTTGGTTGCACTCCACCTGGAACCCCTGCGCTGGTTCATTTGGAAGTAGGCGTTACCTGAGTTGTCGCCGCGATTGAACTCGGCGATCTTTGGAATGCCAGAATCGGCTGCGGCGTCGCGCCAGGCATCAAGAATTTCCCAGTTAACCCTGCGCTCCTCGACGCGCATTTCACCCCCTGCGCCATGAAATTCATCAGCGCCGTGTTGATAGTCCTCGGAATGTTTGAACACGGGTAAAACGTCATCCCAGGACCAGCCAAGATTGCCTAATTGTGCCCAGTGATCATAGTCACTGCGCTGGCCACGCATGTAGATCATGGCGTTAATGGAAGAGCACCCGCCCAGCACCTTGCCTCTGGCGTAGCCAATGCTCCGACCGTTCAGGCCAGGGTCTGGCTCAATTTCGTAGCACCAGTCGGTGCGGGGATTGTTGATGGTGTAGAGATAACCCACCGGGATATTGATCCAAAAATAGTTGTCTTTCTTGCCTGCCTCAATCAGCAGGACATTGTATTTGCCATTAGCAGTGAGCCGGTTGGCCAGAACGCAGCCCGCGGTACCGGCGCCAACAACAATATAATCGAAGGTAGTCATGTCACGCAGCCGCCTCAATCAGCGATTCAAGTTCAACCAGCCTGGCTGAGATACGCTGTGCCTTCTGACTGCCAAGATGGACGATAAGCTGGTCTACGCCGAGATCTTCATACCCCTTAACCATGTCAGCGGTCACCTGGTAGGGCGGCGTGATCACCAACTGGAAGTCATCCCGATTGCGCCCTTCTTTGGCAAGGGCGGCGTCCAGCTGCAGGGTCACCTGTGCGGTTGCTTCAAGATCCATCTGGAAGCCATACCATCCGTTGCCATATTTCGCTGCCCGGCGAAAACCAGCACTGCTGTGGCCGCCAACGATAATTGGGATGTGTGGCTTCTGGACCGGCTTTGGATCCATGCGACAAGGGGCAAGATCGTAAAACTCACCATGAAATTCGGCGACCGGTTCGGTCCATAACTGTTTCATCATTTGCAGTATTTCATCACAACGCTTACCTCGGTCATTGAAGTTGTAACCACAGGCAATCACTTCTTCCTTGCACCAACCCACGCCGATGCCGAAATCGATACGGCCCTGGGTTAACCAGTCGAGCGTTGTAAACTCTTTGGCTGTATAGACGGGGTTACGCTGCGGTAAGAGGGTGATGCCCGTGCCGAAGCGTAACGTCTTGGTGCAGGCTGCGAGGTAACCGAATGTTGCAACGGTATCGAGCATCCCGCCACCTTCTGGGACGGGCAGTTTGCCAGTGGCCGACCCTGGGTAAGGGGATTCCGTCTTGTCGAACAGGACGACATGTTCGCCCATCCACAGTGAATCAAGCCCAATGCTCTCCGCACTTTGTGCAAACTCACCGATCATCTGCGGCGTGCAGATGGGTGACATAAAGGTAGAAAAAGTGCCGATTTTCATAAGTTAGTCCAAACGTTCATTTTCGAAAAAAGTACAGGGTGTTACGGTACCTGAAGAATAGCAACGACCCAGGCCATGCATCATGTCAGCCCTGAACTCCCCTTCAAATCTATCGCCATTTGTAAACGTCATGGTGCCGCTACCCTGGCGAAGGCCGTCTTCCCAGTAGCCCCGATAGACCCGTCCATCAGGCCAGGTTCGCTCACCGGCGCCCCGCATGCGTCCGGCAGTAAACTCCCCCTCGTAGATACTGCCATCAGCAAAGGCGAGAACGCCACTTCCCTCAATAACGCCATAGTGGACTTCGCCCATATAGATGTCACCAGAGCTCATGGTAAGGGTGCCGCGACCATGGGGTTTTTCATCAGCAAACTCCCCCTGGAATCGATCGCCGACAGCTGAGGTGTAATCCCCCTGACCGGCAACGACGTCGTTGATGAATTGGCCTCGATAAAAGCTGCCATCGGGCCAGTGCAGTTCACCCTTGCCGTGCAGTTTTCCGAGGCTGAGCTCACCGGTATAGGTTCTGCCATTCGTAAACAGCATATTGCCTTTGCCGTGCGGTAGGCCGCCGCGAACATCCCCCCGGTAGATCTGTCGGGATGGCCATGTAATTGTTCCCTTGCCATTCAGGTCGTCTGAAAAGATTCCGTCGTAAGAAATGTCATCACGGACTATTGGTGCAGGAGGGCTTTTGGAACTGGGCTCTGTGACTATTTCTGCTATTGGCTCGATCTTTATGGGTTGCTCGGGATCGACGAGGCTGGACTCGCTAATCATTTCTGCTACTGTTTTGAGGGTCATGGGTTGGTCAGGTTTGACGAAGTAGCCCACGGTCGTCATACCTATTCCAACCGCAAGGATAAACCAGTGATAGATTGAAAAATGATCGAAGTACTGAAGCATCAAGGCATTCTATGCCAGTGAGTAACCGGTATAAACGTCTCTGGACACATGAAAATCGAATGTCCATGATGGCGGGATTGAAACTTTGATATTAAAAGGAACTCTCAATTGGCGATTGTTGACATTTTTGCAGAAGTAGAAGAAATCAAGCAAGACCTCGAGAACCTTTCGATTGATGAACTGAAAGATGAAATTTCC
>CEWR01096141.1_pt1 | contig 10040 bp, 8 predicted proteins | sample 356321 | NCBI WGS metagenome assembly CEWR01 (sample SAMEA2621551, study PRJEB7988) | marine metagenome | biome: marine biome (ENVO:00000447); feature: mesopelagic zone (ENVO:00000213); material: "saline water (ENVO:00002010), including plankton (ENVO:xxxxxxxx)" | depth 790 m
ACAGCATCTGGTTTAAGCATTGTAAATGTTCTATTTGTTGCCATCCTATTGACTTTTAATTACTTTGTTATTAATAGTTAATTTCGTGAAAATTAATTGTTAAGCGTTTCACAAATTCGGCGCGAAATTACACCTTTTTTTTAATTAAATTGTATATTCGCTCATTATGATTTTAAAAGCATTTGAAGAATTAAAAAGGTTTTTAGAAAAACCTAAAAAGATAGTAATCGTTGGGCATAGAAATCCTGATGGAGATGCTATAGGCTCTACTTTAGCTTTAAAACATTATTTAGGAAAAAAAGGTCACGATTGTTCGGTTGTTGTTCCAAATGATTATCCAGATTTCTTGCATTGGTTGCCCGGTTCTGAAACTACCTATCGTTTTGATTGGCAAAATTCGCAATCTCAAAGAATGATTAATAATTCGGATATTATTTTTCTTTTAGATTTTAATGCTTTACATAGAGTTGGTTCTGATATGCAAAATACGTTAGAAAAATATCCTAATTATTTTGCAATGATAGATCATCATCAGCAGCCTGACGACGTAAAATACATGTATTCTGATGTTACCATTTGTTCAACCTGTCAGATGGTTTATCAATTTATTGAAATGAATAATGATTTGGACTTAATTGATACTGATATTGCTACTTGTTTGTATACGGGTATTATGACAGATACAGGTTCATTCAGGTTTAGGTCTACAACGAGTGATACTCATAGAATTATTGCAGCATTAATTGATAAAGGAGCTGAAAATGACAGAATACATAACAATGTTTATGATGCAAATTCATATAATAGATTGTTATTATTAGGACAAGCTCTAAGTAACTTACAAATTTTGCCTTCTTACAAAACAGCTTTCATCACCTTAACAGATGAAGAAAAAAATCGTTTCGATTTTCAAAAAGGAGATACAGAAGGTGTAGTAAACTATGCATTGTCTTTAAAAGGAATTATTTTTGCTGCTATTTTTATTGAAGATAAAGAACAAAAGATTATTAAAATTTCTTTCCGATCAAAAGGTAATTTTTCTGTGAATCAATTTTCTAGAAATCACTTTAGTGGTGGAGGACATGATAATGCAGCTGGAGGAAAATCTGATGAATCAATGGAGAAAACTATCACAAATTTTACTAGTTTATTATCAGAGTATCAATCTGAATTAGAATTATCTTATGAAGAATAGTTATTTGTTTCTTTTGATGGTGTTTTGTTTTTCTTGTTCTAAAATAGAACCTAGAAAACCAATCAACCCAAAACCATCAACAACATTATATAAAGAAGCCATCAAAGAATCGATAGCTTTAAATAAAATTGAAGACGATAAAATTCTACAAATCATAAAAAATGATTCTACTAAACTATATTTGCAATCTTCAAATGGATTTTGGTATACGTATATCCATAAAATAGAAGAAAATTTACCAACGCCTAAAAAAGGAAATGAGGTAACGATTGAATATAATATTACAGATTTGAAAGATTCAATTTTGTATAACAAATTAGGTTTAGGAGTAAAAAATTACATTATTGACAAAGAGGATTTTATTTCTGGATTACAAAAAGGAATAAAGTTGATGAAAATAGGAGAAACCATTACATTTGTAATTCCTTCTTACAGTGCTTTTGGAGTTACTGGAGATGGAAATAAAATCGGCATTAATCAATCAATAAAAAGTACAGTAACATTAATAAATATAAATAAATAGAAAAATGAGAATACTAAAAGGTTTAGTGATTATAGCAGCAGTAGCATCAATGACTTCATGTGGAAATCAAAAAGCAGATGTTAATTCTTTAGAAACAAAATTAGATTCAGCAAGTTATGCCCTAGGAATGGATATGGCTATTAAAGTAAAAGGAAATTTTGAAGAGTCTGATACAGATTTATTTTTACAAGGCTATAGAAATGGAATGGATTCTACGAATTTATTAATAGCTCAAAAAGATTTAACTGTTTTTTTAAGAGATTTCTTCCAGAAGCAACAAGCTGAAAAAAGACAAGCAAATCAAGAAAAAGCAGCTAAAGAAGCTGAATCGAAATTTGCAGAGGTTAAAAAAGAGAGTGAAGAATTTTTAGCAATCAATAAAACGAAAGAAGGAGTTAAAACAACAGAAAGTGGTTTACAATATATCGTTTTAAAAGAAGGAAAAGGAGATCGTCCAGTAGCTACTTCAAAAATTAAACTTCATTATCACGGAACTCTAATCGACGGTACTGTTTTTGATAGTTCTGTAGATAGAAAAACACCTTATGATTCTAATGTGAATCAATTTATAAAAGGATTTACAGAAGGATTATTATTGATGAATAAAGGAGCTAAATATAAATTATTTATTCCTCAAGAATTGGCTTACGGAGCAACTCCAAGACCAGGTATTATTAAACCTTTTGCTGCGATTGTTTTTGAAGTAGAATTATTGGATATAATTAAATAATAAATAATAAATGAAAAAGATTATTTACATCTTAGTACTTTCTTTTCTAGTAATTGGTTGTAGCACAGCTGCTAAATATAAAGATTTAAAAGAAGGTCTTTATGCAGAAATACAAACGAATAAAGGCGATGTTCTTTTAGAGTTATATCTAGAAGACGCACCTATGACAGTTGCAAATTTTGTGTCTTTAGCAGAAGGAACTAATACTAAAGTCACAGATTCTATACAAGGAAAAAAATACTTTGATGGTATTCGTTTTCATAGAGTTGTAAATAATTTTATAATTCAAGGAGGAGATCCAACAGAAACAGGAACAGGAACTGCAGGTTATAGATTTGGCGATGAATTTACCAAAGACAAAAATGGTAAATTATTACACATTCATGGTGATGCAGGAATGTTATCTATGGCAAATGGTGGTCCAGGAAGTAATGGAAGTCAGTTTTTTATTACACATAGATCAATACCGCATTTAGATGGTAAGCACACTGTTTTTGGTAAAACGGTTATAAATACCTTGCAATTAAAGCAATTGAAACAACAAGTTAAAGATACTTTAAAGCTTAAGAAAGCTATAGATTCTTTAAGAATGTCTGTTGTAAATAGCATTGCAAAATTTGATACTATCCATACTGTTAAAATAATTAGATTAGGTTCTAAAGCGAATTCTTTTGAAGCTGCGAAAGTTTTTGATAATGAGTTGATGAAGTATGCTGAAAGTCAAAAAGATAGAAATAAGAAAGAGAAAGATGAAGATGAAATTCGTTTTTCGAAATACTTAGAAAATAAAGCAGTTTTTTTAGCAAATATGAATGAATCTAAAGCTATTAAAACAGCTTCTGGTTTGCGTATTTTAAAGTTGAAAAGTAACCCATCAGGAAGGAAAGTGGTAATGAATAAACCTGTAAAATCTCATTTTACATTATACATAGCAGATGGTAAAGAAATTCAATCTACATTAGATTCTGGAGAACCATTTGTATTTCAGTTAGATGATACAGAAAAACCTATGATTACTGGTTTTAAAGAAGGTGCTGCTACTTTAAGAGTTGGTGAAAAAGCAAGGTTGTTTATTCCTTATTATATAGGTTTTGGGGAAGCCAAATATGGCCCTTTTCCAGCAAAATCTGATTTAGTTTTTGAAATAGAAATCATAGAAATAGGTGAATAATTTGTTTGACTCAATAATACATAAAGATAAAGAATTACTTATTTTCTTAAATAATTTAGGAAGTGAACAATGGGATTCATTTTGGTTATTAATTACCAATCAATTTAATTGGACTCCACTGTTCCTTCTTGTTATTTTCTTAGTTATAAAATCTTTTGGATGGAAAAAAGGTGGTTTTGTAATTTTAGCACTAATTGTATTAGTTGCTTTTTCTGATCAGTTTGTAAACTTAATTAAAAATTCTACAGCAAGATTAAGACCTAATAACGATCCTGAAATTTTACATTTATTAAGAACTTTAAAAAGTCCTCAAAGCTTTAGCTTTATTTCTGGTCATGCAACAACATCCACTTTTTTCTCGGTGTTTGTTATCTTTCTATTAAGAGAAAAATACAAATACATTTATTTTATTTTACTATTTCCATTAATTTTTGCTTATAGTAGATTGTATTTAGGAGTTCACTTTCCTATTGATATTTCTCTTGGAATTTTAACAGGGATTCTGCTAGCAAACATGTATTATTTTCTTTTTAAGAAAGTGAATAAAAAACTATTTGTTTAGCTTTTTATTGTTAAAATATAAATACTTAGTTGAGTGATAATAGCCAGCTAATAAACTATCCATTTCTTTAGCTTTATTAGGATATTCTTCTTTAATATTAACTAATTTTTTACTCTTTAAATTATACAATCCTTTGGTTTTAGAAACATTAGTTTTAGAATAATACAAACTATCTTGTAAAATACCAACTGCTGGTTCTCCATTGATTTTAAGATAGACAAAAGAAGAAGTTTTTGTCTGGTTGTTTGTGTCTAAAAGATTTCTTCCTAAGGTGTAATTTGTGTGATTCATTTTAATTAAACTCATTACTGTTGGAAACAAATCAATTAATTTTCCGTTTTTGGAAATCACTTTTGGTTGCAAGATATTTGGAGCGTGAATTATTAAAGGCACATGCTGTAATTGAATATTTAAATCATATTCGTTTGTGTATTTATCTGTTCTATTCATAGCTGTATTGTGATCTCCAAAAAACACAAAAACAGTATTTTTATAATATCCGGATTTTTTTGCTCTTTTTAAAAAATGACCAATATTAAAATCCAAATAACGCAACGCATTTAATTGTGCTACAGATTTAAATCCAGATTTTTCTAAAAGGTCTTTAGAGATGTCGTCTTCAGAAGTAGGAGTATAGTTCTCTTTTTGATTTGGAACTGTAAAAGGCATGTGATTGGAAGCTGTTTGTATAAAAGCTACAAAAGGTTTCTTTTGTTGATGTAACTTTTTTAGCTCTTTATCCGATTCTTTAAACAATTCATAATCATCAATTCCCCAAACATCAGCTCTATTTTCTGTATTATAACTTCCTTCTTCAAATATTTTTAAACCCTTAATATTAGCTTGAAAAATCCCTCTAATATTTGCCCAGTTAGCACTACCTCCTAGAAAATATAATTTTTCATATCCTTTAAATTGATCAAACAAAATTCGCTGATCTATAATCATCGGGTTTCTAGAAGCTGTATTTACTTCATCGATGTCTGGTAAACCAGTAACACTTGAAAAAACACTTGCTGCTGTTCCTGATTTATGTACATAAAAGTTAGAAAAGCTTAAACTGGTTGTAATAAGAGAATCTATGTTTGGTGAACTATTGATAGCATTTCCATAATAACTTAAAGGTTTTACACCCACAGATTCTAACATCACAAAGATTACATTTGATTGGCTAGGTAAAGTGTCATTAAAAACAACTTTTCTTTCAAAAGAAATTTTATCTTTTGGTAAGTTTAAATCTTTTGCAATTACAGAATAATATTTTTTAAATTCATCCATATTAACTCCCTCACTTCTGAAAGCAAAACTGTCGAAAAAGTTCAAAACAGGGTTTAATGCAAACTGATTAATCTTATTGTTTTTAGAGAAAAAAGCTTCACTCCATCTTAAAGGGTAATGCGTAAAACTGTTGTAGATACTTATCGCTAAAAGTAAAAAAACAGTAATAAAATAAACAGCTTTTATCTTTTTAGAAATATCATTCTTGTTTTCCTTGAATTTTGAATAAAGAAACTTTGATGTTTTTAAAACTAGAAAAGCAAAAAATAAGAGACCAAATAAGCCTTTAAAAACCGGATAGCTTTCTAATAAAACTTGAGATGAAATTTTAAAATCTTCTAAAAAACGAAGAGAAGCAGCATCTAATCTTATGGATAAATACTCATAATAACCAAAATCGGTTAAGTAAAATAAAGTTAAAATAACATATGCTAAAACCAAATAAATATTCGCAAATCTTCTATAAAAGGAATATTTAAAAAAACGGCTATTTACAATTAAAACTAAAATTGTAAGAGGAAAAATTGTGATAGCGGCAAGTTTAATATCAAAACGTAAACCTAACCAAAAAGCACTATTAATTTCTGAAGAGGCAGCGGTTTCTAATTCAGCAAAGAAAGAATAAAACACAAGTCTAAAAATAGTATTGAAAACAATCAATAAAAAGAAACTACTAACAATATATTTTATGTAATTAGGTGTTTTGTTCAGCATATTTTTTAATTAAAAAGTAAAGTTATTATTCTTTTTCGTTAACTAATATATTCATAAAGGTTTCAAATTCTTCTTTAAAGTTTTTGTATTTTTCGATTGTTGCAGGACCATTAAAGCCTGTATGAATTTTTCTAACCTTTCCTTTTTTATCAATGAATATAGTCGTTGGATAAGAAATTAAATGGTTTAACCAAGGCAATTTCTGTTGCGCTAGTTTCTTATCTGCCGAATTTCCATATTGTGCTAATATAATAGGATATTTAATTCCTACTTTTTCTTTTAAACGTTTGATTCTTTTAAATGCAATTTCTCTAGTTTTTGCAACCTCAAAAGCTAGAGCAATAACTTCTATCTTTTTAGTTGGATTTTTTTTTAAATAATTCACTAAAAATTTACTTTCATCCAAACAATTTGGACACCAAGTTCCCATAATTTGTATGATAACGGCTTTGTTTTGGAATTTAGGATCACTCAAAGAAACAATCCTTCCTCTGGTATCAGGAAAAGAAAAATCAAAATCTTCATACCCTTCTTTTATAAAAGTTAAATTATTAACATTTGGTAATTCATATCCATTATTTAATTTGGCTGTAAATGGTTCTTTCCAATGATTTCCAGAATAGAAATTACCATTTAAGGTAGAATCTGTGACTTTTGCCGTAAATAAAAAGGCATGAGCACCATCAAAAGTAGAAAGTTTTAAAGAATCACCGTCTACAATACCTTCTAAGTATCTGTAATCTCCAGTGATTGTTCTAAACGTTCCTTTTACCTTGTTTCCAATTTGATTAAAAATTCCTTTAGCAATATATTTTTCATCAGCAGAATTTTTACTAAAAACAGTTTCCCAGTTTCCGGTAATGTTTTTTGATGATTTATTTTTTGATGAAAATCGCACACTATTTTTAGTTGCTTCAAAATTAACAATCCTATCTAAACTAGATTTTATAAAACTTCCTTTTAAAAAGTTGTCTTCAATTTTCGCAATAACATATCCTTCAAAAACAGGCATCTGTATTCTTACGGAATCTTTGTAATAGGTGATTTCATTAACATAAATAATTTCATCAGCATTTAAAACGGTTAGTAAAGAGTCATTTTTTACTTCAAAAATAAAAGGAATTTCTTGATTGTCTTGTATTTTTAAAACAGCTCTATACGTCCCTTTTTGCAATGTTTTAGGTGTATTTTTTTTACAAGAGAATAAAAATAGAAGACTTATTATCAGTAAAAAATACTTCATTATTTAATTTTTTAATCGTGTTCGAATTTACAATAAAATACTAACATTTTTAAACTGTAATTTGTGCTAAATAACTTGATAAAAATCTTTTAAAATCGTTAAATTTGCAAGATTAAAATGTTCAAAAATAGCAGATGAAAATATCATACAATTGGTTACAGCAATTTTTACAGATTAACTGGGAAGCTACTAAAACAGGTGAGTTGTTAACTGATTTGGGCCTAGAAGTTGAAGGAATAGAAACAAAAGAATCTATAAAAGGAAGTTTAAAAGGCGTAGTAGTTGGTAAGGTTTTAACTTGTATTCAGCATCCAAATGCAGACAGGTTAAAGATTACTACTGTAGATCTAGGTGATGGAAAGCCTGTACAAATTGTTTGTGGAGCTCCAAATGTTGCTGCTGGTCAAAAAGTACCTGTAGCTACAATTGGTACAGTTTTATATGACGATAAAGGAGAAGGTTTTAAAATAAAGAAAGGAAAAATTAGAGGAGAAGAAAGTCATGGAATGATTTGCGCCGAAGACGAATTAGGTCTTGGTAAAGGGCATGATGGAATTCTAGTTTTAGATAAAACACTGAAAGAAGGGACTTCTGCTGCAGAAGTTTTTAAAGTCGAAACAGATTATGTATTTGAAATTGGTCTAACTCCTAATAGATCTGACGCCATGAGCCATTATGGTGTTGCAAGAGATTTAAGAGCAGGATTAATTCAAAAAGACACAAAGTTAGAATTTATATCTCCATCTGTAAGTAATTTTCATGTAGATGAAAGAACTTTGCGTTTTGATGTAGAAATTGAAAATAAAGAATTAGTGCCACGTTATTGTGGAATTACAATTACAGATATTACAGTTAAAGATTCTCCTGAATGGATTCAGAACCGTTTAAAAGCGATTGGGATAACTCCAAAAAATAATATTGTAGATATTACTAACTATGTTTTACATGAGTTAGGGCAGCCTTTACACGCTTTTGATGCTCAAAAAATTAAAGGAAATAAAATTATTGTAAAAAACTTAAAAGAAGGCACTAAGTTTACAACTTTAGATGAAGTAGAAAGAACACTTTCTGCAGATGATATTATGATTTGTGACGCAGATTCTAACCCTCTTTGTATTGGTGGTGTTTTTGGTGGTTTAAAATCGGGTGTTACAGAAAGTACAACTTCAATATTTTTAGAGAGTGCTTATTTTAATCCAGTTTCTGTTAGAAAAACAGCAAAAAGACATGCTTTAAATACGGATGCTTCTTTCCGTTTTGAAAGAGGAATTGATATTAATATGACGGAGTATACCTTAAAAAGAGCTGCGCTATTAATTGAAGAATATGCTGGTGGAAAAATGGCTTCTGATGTTTCAGATTTTTATCCTGAAAAAATAGAAGACTTTCAAGTATTTTTCTCTTACGAAAGTGCTTACAGACTAATTGGACAAGAGATTCCGAAAGAAACCATAAAGAATATTCTAGCCTCTTTAGAAATTAAAATAAGTAGTGAAACTGAAGGAGGTTTAGGATTAACAATTCCTTCTTACAGGGCAGATGTTCAGCGTGAAGCAGATATTGTTGAAGAGATTTTACGTGTGTATGGATATAATAATATTGAGTTTTCTCATAAATTAAATACCTCAATTTCCTTTGATTCTAATAAAGAAACTAAGATAGAAAATGTTGTTTCTAATCAGTTAAGTTCTTTAGGGTTTAATGAAACAATGGCAAACTCTTTAACAAAAGCAGCTTATACTGATTTGTCAGATAACATAAATGAAGATGCAAACGTAGCAATGTTAAATCCTTTAAGTAATGATTTAGGAGTTATGCGCCAATCTTTACTATTTAGCGGTTTAGAGTCTGTTTCTTATAATTTAAATAGAAAAAATAATTCATTAAAATTTTATGAGTTTGGTAAAACATATCATAAGTATAGTGATAAGTACCAGGAAGATAAGCATTTAACACTTTTTGTAACTGGAAGTAGAACTAAAGAATCTTGGAAAACACCGACTTCAACTTCGGATTTCTTTTATTTAAAAGGAATTTTAACTTCAGTTTTAACAAGATTAGGAATTCAGAATTTAAAGACAACGCCTACTAAAAATGATGTTTTTTCTGAAGGAGTTACTTTAAGTTTAGGTAAAATAAAATTAGCAGATTTTGGAGTTGTTAAACGTTCAATTTTAAAAGAATTCGGAATTAAGCAAGAAGTTTTATTTGCAGATTTTAATTGGGATAATGTTTTAAAATTATCTAGCAAGAAAAATATTACAGTTTCCGAGTTATCTAAATTTCCTTCAGTAAAAAGAGATTTAGCGTTGTTAATTGATCATAAAATAGAATTTAAAGAAGTCTATAACTTAGCTTTTCAATCAGAAAGAAAGTTATTAAAAGAAGTAGATTTGTTTGATGTCTATGAAGGTGATAAATTACCAGAAGGTAAAAAGTCTTATGCAGTTAGTTTTGTTTTACAAGATGAAAATAAAACTTTAGAAGACAAACAAATTGATAAAATAATGCAAAAATTACAGCATAGTTTCGAAAAGAATTTAGAAGCTGTTTTAAGATAAAATTTTTAAGCTCCTATTTTGGAGCTTTTTTTATAAATTGTTATTTCTGCGCAAGTAGAAATT
>CEWR01159168.1_pt1 | contig 10039 bp, 12 predicted proteins | sample 356321 | NCBI WGS metagenome assembly CEWR01 (sample SAMEA2621551, study PRJEB7988) | marine metagenome | biome: marine biome (ENVO:00000447); feature: mesopelagic zone (ENVO:00000213); material: "saline water (ENVO:00002010), including plankton (ENVO:xxxxxxxx)" | depth 790 m
ACTATGAGTTTTACTGTTGTTGAATTAACCAGAGTATAATTGTGGCTTCTATTTTTACAAAAATTATTAATGGGGAAATCCCGTGTTATAAAGTTGCAGAAGACGATCATTTCATAGCTTTTTTAGATATAGATCCAAATGCAAAAGGACATACACTTTGTGTTCCAAAAAAGGAAGTTGATAAATTATTAGATCTTGACGAAGAAACCTATTTAGGATTAATGCAATTTTCTAGAAAGGTGGGATTAGCAATTGAAAAAACAGTGGATTGTAACCGTGTGGGTATGTCCGTTATCGGATTAGAAGTGCCTCATGTTCATGTACATCTTATTCCTATAAACGAGATGAAAGACATGACCTTTAAACATAAAGTGAAAATGACAAATGAAGAATTTATTGATTTGTCAAAAAAAATACAATCTAATTTTTAGTCAATTTCCAAATGTAACATGATTTCCATAGTAGTTCCTCCAGTAGGGCTGCTTTTTAATACTTTAATTTTGCCCTTATGGTAACCTTCAATTATTCTTTTTGCCAAAGAAAGGCCTAAGCCCCAACCTCTTTTTTTAGAGGTAAACCCAGGACTAAATATTTTATTAAAATCCTTTTTAGGAATCCCTTTTCCAGTATCGGAAATTCGAATAAAAGCAGATTTCAAATTTGTAGTTATAGAAATTTCTATATCTCCTTTTCCTTTCATAGCATCTATTCCGTTTTTAACAATATTTTCGATGGTCCAGCTATATAATTGTGGATTTAAATTAACTATCAAAGTAGTATCCGGAATATCTATGGAGAAATTAATAAGCTTTGAGGAGCGTCTTTGTATATAATCGAAAGAAGCTTTAGTCTCTATAACAACATCTGTTTTTTCCATAGTAGGAACGGATCCAACTTTAGAAAATCGATCGGTAATTATTTTTAAGCGCTCAATGTCTTTTTCTATTTCAAGAATGTAATCTGGATTTACATCTTCAGACTTCAATATTTCAGCCCAACCCACTAATGATGATAATGGAGTGCCTATTTGATGAGCGGTTTCCTTTGCCATTCCTGCCCAAAGTTTATTTTGTTCGGAAGCTTTTGCGGTTCTAAAAAAGAAATAAATTGCAAAAAAGAAAAGCAACATAATAAATATAAGTGCTAAAGGATAGAATTTTATCTTATTAATTAGCGGTGAGTTTCCAAAATAAATAGTCTGTAATAACTCGTTGTTATAAAACACCTCTATAGGTTCGTATTCTTCCGTAAATTGTTTAATTAGAAGATCTCTTTTTTTTGGGGTGTTAATTTTGTTTTTAGGAATATTTCTATGAATATAAGTCTCCTCTTTGGGACTATATGATATCATAGGAGTAGTGGTGTTACTCTGTAAAACTTCTAAAGATGTTTCACTAAAACTTAGCTTTAATTGGTCACTTTTTTTTATGTCTTTTTGAGCTGTTGCCCAAATTTCCATTTTTGTTAGTTCATTTTCTTTCAGCACTTTGAAAAAAGAAAAAGTATTCCAAATAATTAATGAAATGATAGTTATAGAAGAAATGAATAATAACCAACGTGTTAATGAAGTGTTTTTTAGCATATTTTTTTAATAAAGACCTTTTTAAGGCATTAGAGTAAATATAAAGTAAATATGTTGATATTATTGTATAAACATATTTTTACACAAGTTAGGGTTTCAATATATTTGCAAACGATGATTTCAATTACACCTCAAGAAGTTAGTACTGCAAAATTACACGGTTATTTATTAAGTGCCGTTTCACCACGCCCTATTGCTTTCGCAAGTACAGTGGATGAGGATGGAAATGTAAACTTATCCCCGTTTAGTTTTTTTAATGTTTTTAGTGCCAATCCACCCATTTTAGTTTTTTCGCCTGCGAGAAGAGTTCGGGATAATACAACTAAACACACTTTAGAAAATGTATTAAAAACAAAAGAGGTGGTTATAAATATTGTTAATCATGCGATGGTACAGCAAATGTCATTGTCATCTACCGAATATCCAGATGGCGTTAATGAATTTGTGAAAGCTGGATTTACGGAAGTAGCTTCAGATTTGGTAAAACCTCCTAGAGTAGGTGAAGCTCCGGTACAATTTGAATGTAAAGTGATTGATGTAATTGCATTAGGTACCGAAGGTGGTGCTGGAAACCTAATAATAGCTGAGGTAGTTAAATTACATATTAAGGAATCTATTTTAGATGATGAAGGAAAAATTGATGCTGTAAAAATTGATACCGTTGCCCGTATGGGAGGTAACTGGTATAACAGAGCTAAAGAAGGAATGTTTGAAGTAATAAAGCCAATAAGAACCTTGGGAATAGGAGTAGATGCATTACCAGCATCTATTAGAAATAGTACTGTTTTAACAGGAAATGATTTAGGAATTCTAGGAAATTCTGAAAAAAGACCTACCGAAGAAGAAGTAAGAGAATTTATAAAAATTGGTATTGAAAATTGCCCTCATATTAACGTTTCAAATAAAGAAAATACTCAAAAACAAGCACAAGATATGTTACACAAAGGCACTGTTTTTGATGCTTTTAGATTGCTATTAGCAATAGATTTAATGAATATTAAGTAATAAATAATAGACCAAAAGATGGAAGTACAAGGAAAGATTAAAGTAATTGGAGAAACTCAAACATTTGGGAGCAATGGTTTCCAAAAAAGAGAAATAGTTGTTACTACAGCAGAGCAATATCCACAATCTATTATGGTGGAATTTGTACAAGACAAAACAGATTTGCTAAATAATTTTGCGCCTGGACAAGATGTAAAAATTAGTATCAATTTAAGAGGTAGAGAGTGGGCCAATCCACAAGGAGAAATAAAGTATTTTAACTCTATCCAAGGATGGAGAATTGAAAACTTAGCAGCTCCAGCAGCTTCAGGTTCGCCAGATATGCCACCAATGCCACCTGAAGAAGCTTTTCAAGCAGCAGATAATATTAAAACAGAAGGAGAAGACGATTTACCATTCTAAATATTTTGTCACTCTGAATAAAGTTTGTCATTCAGAATGAAGCGAAGAATCTAAAAAAAAAGCCTAAAGAATACCCCGATGTAATCTTTAGGCTTTTTGTATTTTTATAAAAAGTTTCTATGCATCATTTATCTCCATCTATTTGGTTTCCTAATCCCGAAGAAGCCGATAAAGAAGGCTTACTTGCTATTGGAGGTGATCTTTCTGTTAAACGATTAATGCATGCCTATTGTTCAGGGATATTTCCTTGGTTTGAGGATGATCAACCTATTTTATGGTGGAGCCCAGACCCAAGAATGGTCTTGTTTCTAGATAGTTTTAAAGTCTCTAAAAGTTTCCAAAAAACCATTCAAAAAAATAAATTTACCATTACGTTTAACACGTGTTTTGAGGAAGTTATAAAAAACTGTTCTCAAATAAAAAGAAAAGGACAACAAGGTACTTGGATCACCAGCCAAATGCAAGATGCTTACCTAAAGTTACATGAAAACGGTCATGCAACATCAGTAGAAGTTTGGTTAGACGGCACATTAGTTGGAGGTTTATACGGTATAGATTTGATAGATAAAAAAGTGTTTTGTGGAGAAAGTATGTTTAGCAACGTAAGTGATGCTTCAAAAGTTGCTTTTTATTTTTTAGTAGAACAGTTAAAAACTAAAAATTACCAATTAATCGACTGCCAAATGTACACGCCGCATTTGGAACGTTTGGGTGCTACAGAAATTCCTCGAGAAAAATTCCTACAATATTTGAGGCAAAAAAATGATAATTAAGTATCTTCGTAAGATTATAAAAATTATTAAAAATGAAACGCATAACTCTAATACTCTCAGCTGTAATTTTATTAATGGTAAATTCTTTTAGCTTATCTGCTCAAGAAGTAGATGCGCTTCCAAAAGGATTAACAGAATTTGAAAGAGAGTTACTTCCACAATTTCAATTTACAAGTAACAGAGTAATGTCAGATCCTCCTTCGGGTCCGGTACGAGCTGCTGCGGAATGGGAAGAAGTAGAATATCTAGTAGTTAGATGGACAGATGGTTATAAAAATATTCTTCGTCAAATAGTAGAAGCAGGAGTTGCCGAATGTAAAGTTATTATAACAACACAAAACGAATCTAATGTGACTAGTTACTTAACAGGTCAAGGGGTAGATATGACCAATGTAGAATTTTTAAATACAGGAAGTAATAGTATTTGGATTCGCGATTATGGCGGAAACACCATTTATTCAGATGATGTTGGAGAAAGAGCTTATGCCGATTGGATATACAACCGTCCACGTCCTTTAGATAATATAATGCCAACTGCTCATGCAAATATGGTAGGAATGCCTATTTATGTAACAGATACTGGAATTAACGATTTAGTAAACACAGGTGGAAATTATATGTCGGATGGTTTAGGAAATGCATTTGCTTCCAAACTAATATTAGACGAAAATCAACCTGGCAATCCTTATGGAGTTTCTGCTAAAACGGAAGAAGAAATAGATGGGATTATGAATGAGTATATGGGAATTGAAAACTTTATAAAAATGGAGACACTTCCTTATGATGAAATTCATCACATCGATATGCACATGAAGCTATTAGATGAAGAAACTATTTTAGTAAGTAGGTATCCAGACGGTGTTGCAGATGGTCCACAAATTGAAGAAAATATAGACTATGTTTTAAGTAATTTTCAATCACCATTTGGTACTCCATACGAAATAAAATGGATCGATTCTCCTCCAAGTACTTCTGGTAGTTATCCAGACACGGGTGGTTATTACCGTACTTTTAGTAATGCAGTTTTTATTAATAAAACGATTTTGGTTCCTACCTACCGACCAGAGGTAGATGAGCCAGCTTTAGCATATATTCAAGAATTATTACCAGGCTATAATGTAATTGGAATTGATGTAGACAACCCAGATGAAAATTTAATAGCAAGTTTAGGAGCCATACATTGTATCACGCATACGATCGGTGTTGATGATCCTCTTTGGATTGTTCATCAACCTTTAGACGATGCCAATGCAAATTCAACAGTTGCTATAGATGCCATGATTAAGCATATTTCTGGAGTAAGTACGGCTACTGTTTTTTGGAGAGAAGAAGGGACTACAGATTTTAATCAAGCTGCTATGAGTTTAGTGAGTGCAGATGATTGGACTGCAGATTTATTAATTCCATCTTCATCTGCTAACATCGAATATTATATAGAAGCCGAATCAAATTCTGGAAAAACACTGGCGAGACCTATTGTTGCTCCTGAAGGTTTTTGGACCATATTAGTTGAAAGTCTTTCAAATGAAGATTGGGCGAGTAACAATATTTCAACTCCGTATCCAAACCCTACAAGAGGGAATGTATCATTTAATTTAAATCAAATTGAAGGCAAAATAAACGTATCTATCTTTAATGTATTGGGTCAGAAATTAAATACAACCACTCTTGAAAATGGAAATGGGGTATTAACTTTAGAATTAAATAACCAATGGAAAGGCGCTTTATTTGTAACTTTTGAAGGAGAATTTGGAAAAGTAACTAAGAAAGTAATTAAACTTTAATAACCTAAACTTCTTGGTATCTAAAACAACCTTCTGCATGGTCATTCACCATGCCAGTGGCTTGCATATATGCATAAATAACAGTGCTCCCTACAAATTTAAAACCTCGTTTTTTTAGGTCTTTACTTATTGTATCACTCAAAGGAGTATTCGCAGGGTTGTTAGCTAGTGTTTTGTAGTTATTTTTAATAGGTTTTCCATTCACAAAACCCCAAATATACTTACTGAAACTACCAAATTCCTTTTGAATTTCCATGAAAAAATGTGCATTGGTTACAGCAGAATTTACTTTTAGTTTATTTCTAATAATCCCAGCATCTTGAAGTAATGAAGCTATTTTTTCATCGGAATAAGTAGCTATTTTTTTATAGTCGAAATTATCAAATGCCTTTCTAAAGTTTTCTCTTTTACGTAGAATGGTAATCCAACTTAAACCCGCTTGAAAGGTTTCTAAAATTAAAAATTCAAACAACGTTTGATCATCATAAACGGGAGCTCCCCATTCTTCATCGTGATAAGCAACATATAAAGGGTCATCTCCACACCAAGAACATCTTATTTTCCCCATAAAATTATATTGAAATTTAAAAGTAGTAAGTTTTTGTCAATAACTACGTCTTAGTTGCTATGGAAATAATAAATACAATAAATACAGATACAAATACCTTAGTTAAGGAAAGTTTAAAGAAAGCAATAAGCTATCAAGAATATAGAGCGCAAGTAGCAATTCATAAAGGAAATGGAACGAGTTCTGGGCCAAATCAATCAGAAGCTTTATCAAGTTATACGTTACTAAATAATTCACGGATGAAACGTTTAGATAAGACCTTGAAGATTGATGAAACCGTTTCAGAAAAATTTCAAGAATACCATAAAAATGTTTCTTGGTTGGTATTGACTGAAAGTTGGTGTGGAGATGCTGCACATTCGATGCCTGTTATGAATAAGTTAGTTACACAAGCAAAGAATATAGATTTTAAAGTGTTGTATCGTGATGAAAATGAAGAATTGATGAATCTTTTTTTAACCAATGGTTCCATGTCTATTCCTAAACTAATTGCTTTTGATAACGAAACTCAAGAAGTGATTAACGATTGGGGGCCTTCACCTTCAACAATAATTAATAAAACAAAAGAGTTTAAAATAGCTCATGGTACCTTAACTCCCGAATTTAAAAAAGAAATTCAAGTGTGGTACAATCAGAATAAAGGAAAATGTATAGCTAGTGATTTACTAAAGTTAATTGAATAACTATTCCTGACCCGGAAAAACATACGTGATACTTCCCATTTGAGAAGGCTTGTTTGCATCTTTTGTAAAACGAGCCTTTTTAGCATAGTCTATCGCGCTTTCTATTAAACACAAATTAGTGGTGGTAGAAGCATTTTTATTTAAAGAAGTCATTATTGCATAACCGTTCGCATTTACCTCAATATGCAACACCACTTTTCCAAAGCTGTCACAGGTATAAACAGGATTGGGAAACACAATCACTTTGCGGTTAATTAAACGATAACTATTCGTGCTCTTTGAGTTGTTGGTCATTGCTAAAGTGGATTCTAAATTAGTAGATTTAGCTTCTTTTTTAATATCGATTTTTTTTTCTGGAGGAATAGTAACTTGTTCCGATTTTGAATCTGAGATGGCATCATTAATTTCAGATAATTTATCTTCAATGGATTCTGAATTTTCTTTACGATCGGATTCTAATTCCTTAATAAACTCTTCAGCTTCGCTATAAACTTGATGGGTTTCAATTTTAATTTTTTCTTCAGAAACTTGGGCTATATCTTCTTCAAGGATTAATTCTTCTAGCGCATATTCAATTTCAAATTCATCTTCAGGAACCCTATAATTTGAAGGTAGTTTTGCAAAATAAAATAACAAATACAGATTCCCTAACAGGAGTATAGTGATCACAAATGCTTTATATGAATAATTAAAATTCATTAAACTAAATTACCTATTTAAAAACAAATGGATAGTTATAAGTGATTAAAGATTAGTTAATTTTCTTTAAAAGCTTCTTCGAATTCTAAAACACCTAAAGCATCTTCAACAGAGAATTCACCAATCTTAGTTCTGCGAAGCGCAGAAAGATGAGCGCCATTGTTAAGTGTTTTTCCAAAATCGTGAGCCAAGGACCGAATGTAAGTTCCTTTGCTGCAAACCGCTCTGAATTCTACATTTGGTAGGTCAATTTTGGTAATTTCAAACTCTGAAATGGTAATGGTTCTTTTTGGAATCTCCACTTTTTCTCCTTCACGAGCATATTCATACAAACGCTTTCCTTCTTTTTTTAAAGCAGAAAAAATAGGAGGTTGCTGTTGGATCTCACCGATAAAGTGTTTGGTATTATCCTGTATATCTTCTTCCGTAATTCCTGAAATATCGAACGTCTGATCCACTTCGGTTTCTAAATCATAACTCGGAGTGGTGGTTCCTAAGGTGATGGTTCCTGTATATTCTTTTACTTGTGCTTGGTAGGTTTCAATCTTTTTAGTGAATTTTCCAGTACAGAGAATTAATAATCCCGTTGCCAATGGATCTAAAGTTCCAGCGTGGCCTACTTTAATTTTTTTAATTCCAAATTGTTGTTTTATCAACCATCGAATTTTATTTACCACTTGAAACGAAGTCCAATTTAATGGCTTATCGATAAGTAAAACCTTGCCTTCTTGATATGCTTCTAAAGTTTCCATTTTTAAATATAAAAGCTAACAGCTATTGCAGTTAATCCCACAATAACACAGTAAATTGAAAAATAAGTTAGTTTGCTTTGGCGTACCAATTTAATCATCCAAGTACAGGCTATTAATCCACTAATAAAAGCGGCAATAAATCCTAAACCTAAAGAGGTGTAATTGATGGATTCCGAAAATAATTCACCACCAACCATATCTTTTGCAATCTTTCCAAATATCAATGGAACGACCATTAAAAATGAAAAACGAGCAGCTTTACTTTTATCATTTCCTAATAAAACCGATGTTGAGATCGTAGCACCACTTCTCGAAATTCCAGGAAGCATCGCAATGGCTTGAGAAATCCCAATTATAAAGGCATTGGAATTAGATACTTTTTTACCAGTTTTTTTAGAACGATCGGCTAACCAAAGTAACAGTGCAGTAACTAAAAGCATAGCTCCTACAAATGCAATACTACCACCAAAAAAAGCTTCTAGTTGCTCTTCAAATAACAGTCCAATAATTACTGCAGGAATCATTGAAATTATAATTTTAACTGAAAATTGAGTTTCCTCATTCCATTTAAACTTTAACAATCCGCTGATAAGCTCCCAAATATCTTTTCTAAAAACTACGATGGTACTTAATGCAGTCGCAAAATGAAGTACAACGGTAAATAATAAACTATCTTCAGGAATGGAGTTGTCACCTAAAATTGCTTTCCCTATTTCTAAATGACCACTGGATGATACGGGAAGAAATTCAGTAAAACCTTGAATAATCCCAAGGATAATAGCGTCTAAACTATCCATTTATGATTCCTTATTAGGATTCAATAATATAGCATACATTTCGATGGCAAACCCTATTAGGATAAGAGTTGGTGCTAATCGAATACGTCTCCAACTATAAATTTCAGGATTAAAAACTGCAGGATCGTCACTTCCACCTCCAGCCATTAAGATAAATCCTAATGTGATAAATGCAATACCAATAAGCATAAATTTATAATTCTTTCTATGGAAAATAAATTGTCCCTTTTCGTTGCTTTGCTCTTTTCTTTTCTGTTCTCCCATGTTCATTACCCGTGAAAACGGTTTTTTTAATAAATTCCTATTTAAACTCCGAATAAACAACGGTGTTATTCAAGCTTAATTGTGCAATATGTTTTGAGGTTCCAATCTCAATATTTTGGAAGGTGCAAGGTAACTTTTTTAATTCACCGATACTCAGTCCTTGTTCCTAAACCTATAATAATGTAAAATAATCGCTCCAGTATCTATTAAGAAAACACCTTTCTCATAGCATAGCTGTTTAATAGTACAATTCGTCTGTTTTTAAATTTAAGAAACGTTGGGTTGCAAAATAAGTGCTGATCCAAGAAATAAATATTCCCATAAAGAATATAAAACCGAATAAAATTACAAGCATCAACTTGCTTTCAATTAGTTGTAATTCAACAAAAGTTTGGTTGAGGTAATATAGAACAACGCCCATACCTATCATTGCTATAATGGCTCCAATAATTCCTAATCGAACGCTTCTCCATATAAAAGGACGTCGAATAAAGGATTTGGTCGCACCAACCATTTGCATGGTTTTTATAGTAAAACGTTTCGCGTATACAGAAAGGCGTATGGAACTGTTAATTAATAAAACCGCTATAAATAGGAATACACTACTAATAATTAATGCCCAAAAACTTATTTCTTTTACATTTTCAGAAAGCTTCGCAATTAATGGTTTGTCGTAAACGACATCATCAACAAATTTTTTGTTCTTTATTTCGGTTGTAATTTCTTCAAT
>CEWR01038087.1_pt1 | contig 10027 bp, 9 predicted proteins | sample 356321 | NCBI WGS metagenome assembly CEWR01 (sample SAMEA2621551, study PRJEB7988) | marine metagenome | biome: marine biome (ENVO:00000447); feature: mesopelagic zone (ENVO:00000213); material: "saline water (ENVO:00002010), including plankton (ENVO:xxxxxxxx)" | depth 790 m
TTTGCTGCTTTCTCCCGGCTCGATAACCAGGAGGTCAACCCGGAGACCTGCTTCCCTGAGAGAGTCTGCCACGGAATCGGCATGGAGTGATTTTACATTGCTGTCGGTGACAAGGACGGCATGCTGAGCCCCAGCCTGGCTGGCAGAAATGGCTACCATGCGGTCCAGGATGGCGGTGCCAATATGTATGGAATAGGACTGCCGGGGAAGCTCCACATCGACTTGCAGAAGATCGTCAGCCATGGCACCCTTCTCCGCCAGGTTGTTACTGGCTAACGCGCGCAATATCATCGGCGGTTACTATCACGGTACGACAGAACCCCGTGTGGGTGCGGACATATTCCAGCTGGCTGCAGTTTTCCGGATCCGCATGCAGTGAGATTTCGATAAGGCTCTTCTCGCCTGGTTCAAGGTCGTCAAAGTCCTCGGACCAGCTTGTCTGTTCTTCCATTACCAGTGCCTCGCGGTATGGATCGAAGCTATCTGCCACGATAAATGGTCTCCTTAAAGGAGGCAGGATGATGAGTGGACACCCGGCCCGGGCTGCTTCAGGTCATTCGTTGGACCTCGATCACCCAGTATACTCGTGGCCATGGATGCGGAAAACACGACAGCCGGCGAAGACCAGCCAGGAGCGATGGATCCACAGGCTTTTCCAGCTACTAATAGTCTCTGGACGGGGCGTCTGTTTATTCTCTTCATCCTGTTGCTGTCGATTGCCATGGGGGCTTTTGCGGTCTGGTTCAAGTACCACCAGGGACGACGCTGCCTGGCATTCTGGGGTTCGCACAACGCCGGCTTGATCCGGCATGCATCGACCGTGGAGCTACTGGTCCCGGGTCCGCTGCTGTCCCAGGATGAGTTTCAGCGAGCCGTGGAGTCCAGCAGCCCATTTCCAGGGGCGGGTGCCAGCCAGGATATCTCCACCCGACTAGGGCTGGTGCATGCTCGGCACATGTTAATTGAGGACCAGAGTTATCACTGGGATCAGCCGGTTGGCGGGGAAGAATCGGGGTGGAAGTTCGTGCTTCGTTTTCGAGAGGGCCAGGACCAGATCCTGCTCGCCTTTGATACCTCTCGCCACCTGGTTCAGCTTGTCGGCGGCGGTGAGCCGGTGGTAATGGGCCGGATGCTCGGGCAACTGGAAAAATACCTCGGCGTGGCAACCCCGCTACCTGCGGCGAATTGAGAGGAACCCAGCAAGCACACCGGCGATCAGGCCACCCGCATGAGCCCAGTTGGCGACACGGATATTAAAAGCACTTTCCAGGATGCCGCTGAATCCCAGGATCAGCCAGATCATCATGAAAACGAACACGTCGCTGCGCAGGACCAGTCCTGAATTGGGATCATGTCGCGTCTTTACCCAGGCGAATCCGAGCAGGCCGAAAACCACTCCCGACATACCACCTCCCAGGACACCACCATCCCACTCGTAGGGCATGCAGCACTGGAAGGCGACTCCGGCGATTCCGGTGAACAGGATGAGCCAGCAATAACTAACGGATCGATAGCGGCTCTCCAGGATCGACCCCAGCTGGAACAGCCAGAGCATGTTAAAGAGCAGGTGCATGAAACCAAGGTGGATGAAGATCGGTGTGACCAGCCTCCAGACCTGCCCCTGCTTGAGGTCGTGGTAACGGTCGGTCGGTTCGCCACGAGCGACGTTTTCACGTTCCTGTGTTTCCTGGATGACAAGCTCCTGGTTTTCCGACTGGATTGCCGCCCTGACCCGGCTGTTCGCCCGCTCAAGGGCAGCGGGGTGGTCGATAAACTGGAGAGCTCGCATGGCGGTACCCTTCCTGTCCTCACCGGAGCCCGAGAAAATAAAGACCGCGATACAGATCAGCAGCAGGGTTATTGTCAGTGGCCGCCTACCGTTGGATGACTGGTTGCGCCACTTGCCCTGCATGTCAACCTGTTGTTTTTTGACCTGCTCCCTCTGCTCTGCTTCTTCCCTGAGCAGGCGGCTTGCCTGCCGAACTGCCTCTGCATAGCGAGGGTCGTCAGGATTTTCCAGGAACAGGGTAAGTTGTTCTCGAGCCCTGGATAGCTCATCTTCCTCGAGAATCCAGATGACCCATTTTGTGCTTGCTGGATCACCCGTGGATTGCTCAGCATCGACAGCGGCTGCGATGCCGAGGGTGAACAGGTATGCAGAAAACTGCTGGGCCTGGATTTCACCATCAAGGTTACAAAGCTGCCGCATGAGAAACCTCAACTGCACTCGATGTGAATGCCACGCGTGACATAATTGCCGGGAAACACTTCTCGACAGATCCGTTTTAACCCAGAAACAGGTGCGTCAGAAAGGGGGTGGAGAAAGTCGCCCGGGGCGATGTCATCCTTGTCCCTGGTCATCCGATGGTGCCTGGGCCAGCTGCTTGAGTGCCTCCAGGCTTGTCAGCACCGAATCGCATGAAGTCTCCTGCCAGCCAGCTGCCTTGTGCCGCAAGATGGCGAGCTTGAAAGCTTCCACGGCCTGGCCCAGGTCGCCGGGGAGATTCTCCACGTTGCGAAATGGGCTTACCAGGGTGACCGGTTCCCCCGCTGGGGCATCCACTTCGTGAGCAGCAACAAGTGCCGAACTTTTCTGACTCGATGGAACGTCCTCTTCTCCAAAGTCCGGGCCCTCGTGAAGGGGTCCTGATAATGCATGATCATAGACAGGGGTGATGGTTGGATCGATTGGATCAACGAGTTCACTGCGGGCAGGATCGCAGTCCTCATCCAGCTCTGCGATGACAATATCCTCATCACGCGGCCTGTCGGTAAGGCGGCCACCAAGTGTTTCCCAGCGATGCTGCCTCATCTCGGAGACGGACCAGTTGCTTTGAAGGGCTCCCTCAAGCCACATTTCAGCATCGTCCCAGTCGATGGCAGCCTGGAAGTGACTCCAGCACAGGCCGTCAAAGGTCAACTGGATCGTTCCAAATCGCTGGGAAACACGGCGAAGCCGGCCAGCATGCTGGCCGGTAACGGTGCCAACACGGCGTGACCATGCTTCATCTGAATACTCGCTGACCGGCGCGTCCCCGCTTACCAGGGCCTCTCGCCATTCAAGAATGATTCGTCCTTTTTCCCAGTTCGTGGAACTGACAAGTCTTTCCCAGCGGCCAATGTATGGATCCGAGAGCAGGTCCAGCTGTTGAGAATTGCCTTGCTGGGATTCAGGATCTGCCGGCTGATCTGCTTTGTCGATTTCTGTGAATCGATCAACGGCTGGCTCCTCGAGGAGGGGCTCGTCAATTTCAAACCCGCCCAGCCGTGGCTGGTTAATGTCAATGTCGCCCGATTCGTCCATGGCTGGCTACCATCCAATCCAGTGGAAAACAACTGATTCCGAAACACAGGGCCATTAACCTATCGGGCCTGCCGGGAACTGCTAGCACGGAACCGCGCAGATGACGGAACTCCCGTGGTAGAAAGAAGGTGCGTCAACAGAGACCCCCGGCCAGGGCTGGGGAAAAGTTGTCGACAGTTGCCAGGTTCGAGCTATTCGGCCACTTGGATGATCAACTGGATGATAATCGGGCCGGATTCGTCCTTGCGCTTCTTGGTTGCTGAGGGGTCAACAGCACCCTGCTTCCGATCCCTTCCTTCGTCAGCGGTTGCCAGAGGCAGCGGTGCCGGTTCTACCTTGTCGGCAGGGGCCGGTTTGGGCTTCTCACCAGCACCCCCGGCGACCGATCGAGCTGCTTTCCCACCAAAACCTCCACCCTGGCCTTTTTCTGCCAGAACTTCTTTTTCCGCCAACAGCCGGCCACGGAAAGCGTTGGAGTCATATTTTAATCCCTGCAACTGGGGGCCTGCCTGCTGTACCAGTTGTACGTTCTTGTACTGGCTCATCTGTTTCCAGGCGAGTTCCAGTTGTTCGGGATTTCCCTCCAGCAGGATGGTGGCACTCTGTACCCCTGGCTGATCACGCCGCTGCTGGATATTCTCCGGCCTGTTTTCGGCTGGCGGTTCAGTCTGGGAACGGATGGATCGTGCCAGGCTGCCCGGCCCTGAATCGCTATTCTCAGCAAGTTTCTGCCGCAGACGATCATCAGCCAGACTGTTGGTGCGCATCCTCTGCACGAGCACCGAGGGGTCAACTTCCCTGATGCTGTTTGCAGCCAGGATCGTGGGGATCTGGTCGACTGCGTCGGCTGGGACGGTCACGTAAACAACTGGAATCTGCGAGTCAGAAAAATACTCTTCCGCGTCTCCTGCGATCGCGCCAGCAGCCATCTCCGAGGTTTCCTCGTCACCGACACTGTCACCAGAAAAGGTTTCATTTGCTGCACTTTCCCCTGGTGCACTGAGGCGGTTGGGGGCGTCGCTATTCTGGGCAACCTGTGAAGAATCCCGCAGCATTGGTGGAACGGCAACCAACAGGGCAACAGCCGCCGCCGCCGCCGCAAGCCATGGAACCATGGACCTCGTTGAGGACGAGCCCCTGGCGATATTCTTTCCCTCCACAGGTTCTGAAGCCGGAGCCTCCTGTACCCGGGGAATGCTCCGGACCTGTTCAATGACATGCTGTCGGGCATGCTCCGGAGGTTGTTCCTGTGGAAGTTCCTGGAGGCATTGCCGTAGCTGCTGAAGATCCTCGAGTAATTGCTGCGCCTGTGGATCCCGGCTGAGGGCACTCTCCACCAGGGCTTGCTCCTCGCTCGACAATTCTCCATCAAGGTAACCGCTCAGCAGTTCCTCACTGAAGTCGCCTGGTTGAATGGGTGTATGCGTCATTAGATCGTATTTCCGTGGAGGACATCGGTCAGCTGTTCTCGCAACTGCATTCGTGCCCGGTGTAATCGACTACGGACTGTTCCGGGTGCCAGCCCCAGGATGTCGGCAATGGTATCGTAGCAGCAACCATCCATTTCCCTGAGCACCAGGATCGAGCGATGTTCTTCGCTCAATGATGCCAGAGCGTGGTGCACCATGTCAGCCCGTTCTTCTCGCAAAACTGTTTCCTCCGCTTGTTCGGCCTCGTCACGAGGTTCTTCCCCGTATGCTTCTTGTTGCTGGTCAGTTGACAGTACCGGCCGTTTGCGCCGTCTTCGACTTACCGACGTGTTAAAAGCAATCCGGTAGAGCCATGTGTAAAAAGCACTCTTCCCCTTGAAAGTTCCTAGTTTTGTGTATGCCTGGCAGAAAGCGTCCTGCATGACGTCCTCCGCCTCGTGGCGATTCCCCAGTGCGTGCGCAAGCGTGTTGAACAGGCGGTCCTGGTATTTCTGGACCAGCTGGTCAAACGCTTCGGTCTCACCGGCGAGGGTTTCTCGGATAAGCTGTGAATCTTCTTTCACTGCTGCTCCAGGGATTAAGACGTGCATCCGGGATAAAAAGTTCCAGTAGATGCGGCGGGAAACAAACCGATCAGCTAAAAAACGGCTGGTTCAGGCTGTTTTCGTGAATGCACCGTGCCAGGTGCTATTTTCTGTTCCTGAAAATCGCCTGTCAAACGAGGGTACCGATAATATGATTGCGCCAAGCCGCGGACAGGCAATAGTACATGTTACGTTTATTTGTCCCCATGGTTCACCCGGGATTCGATAACAGGGAGTGCAAGTGGCCTGGAGAAAAGCGATGTAGCGATGAACAACACGACACCCGAAGTGAAAATGATCAGGCTGACCGTCTGGGCGGGTGTGAAGAGGGAAAAATAGACATGGGGCTCATCGGAGCGAATGATCTCCAGCAGGAAACGGCTGGTCGCATAGAGGATCAGCAGCAAGGCAATCACCTGCCCATCACGTTTTCTATAAGGGTAGACAGCGCAGAGGAAGAAACAGAGCAGCAGGGCATTGATCGAGCTGAGTAGCTGGGAAGGATAGACAGGCACTGATCGCTGGGGAAGTTCATCGATTTCAAACGGGTAGTCTCTTCTCTCCTGGCCGGGTTCGCCGGCTGTCAGCAGGACCTGGTTTTTCACGATCCGGATCTGCTGCACCAGCTCCCCTTTCCGGATTCCCGCCCTGCCGGCGAGGCTTGCCGGATCTACCTGTTCGACCCGGTCATTGTCATCGAGTTCCAGGCCCAGCAGCGTGCCCTCGTGAAGCTGTGCCATGTAGGGTGGCGAGGGCGATGGGAATTCCAGGCCCAGGGCGTCACCGGGACAGGCGCCACCGTAGCAACAGCCGTTGAGCAGGCAGCCGATCCTTCCCAGTGCCAGGCCGATCAGCATGGAAGGCGCGACCAGGTCTGCAACCGCCAGCTTCGGTAGCTTGTTTCGATGCAGGTAATAGAGGGTTGCCACCAGGGCACCAATCAATGCCCCGTAGACGACCAGTCCGCCCTCGGTGAACTTGAGAACTCGGCCTGCAACGACGAGGAAGTCAAATGTTTCTCCAGGGCGATGAAAACTCACACTCCAGTACTGCACGACATAAAAGATGCGTGCTGTCCCAAGCCCGACAACGAACATCGCCAGTGCCAGTGAAAAGATGATATCGGGGTGGAGTCCCATCCGCCTCCCTCGCTGAACAGCAAGTCCAATGCCGGCGATCACTCCGAGCATCATCATCAGTCCATAGCCGCGTACTGCCATGCCAGCAGGTTGGCCGGCAGCGTCGCGTGGTTCCAGCCAGGGCATCAGGATCACGATAGCAACGGTGGCCAGCAAGATGACGGGGAGTTGCGAGCGAAGCGTGGCGAGCGATGCATGTCGTTTCCAGACAAGGATGGCCCAGATCAGACACCAGGTGAGCCAGGCAATCAGTAGCCAACCTACACCAAAAAGTGGAAGACCAAGAATCTCGTGCGGAAAGTTAATCAGCGTCTGTTTCATTGTGCGGGCTTTTCGTCTAATTGCCCCGGCATCGGTAAAAGCGAGTTGTCAATGAGCCGTGTCGCTCCCAGTCGGGCGGCAAGAAGTAAACGCAGGGATTCCTCTACTTGTTCACGCGGCTCAAGCGTCTGTGGATCTACAATCGCCACATAATCAATCACCTCGAAGCGTTCACTTTCCAACAAGCGAGTGAGTTTTTCGATGATTCGGAGGCTGCTGACTTCTCCCTCCTGGACCAGTTGTTGGGCGAGCAGCAGGCATTTCCATAGAGCAGTCGCCTGCAAACGTTCTGCCGGAGAAAGATACGCATTGCGGGAACTCATTGCCAGCCCATCGTGTTCACGCACCGTAGGACAGACTTCCACCTGGATTGGGACCGCCAGCTTGTCGACAAGCTGCCGGGTGACGACAGATTGCTGGTAATCTTTTTCGCCGAAATACGCGACATCAGCCGGCAGGCGCTCAAACAACTGTTTCAGCACGGTACAGACACCACGAAAATGGCCCGGCCTCTGTTCCCCTTCCCACCTTGTTGCCGCCGCGGGTGGCTCAACCCAGTCGCTAAATCCCTCCGGATAGATTTCTGGCTGCGGCGGTGCAAAAACCAGGTCGACTCCTTCGCCCTCCAGCAGTTCCAAGTCGCGCGCAGGGTGTTGCGGGTATCTTTCCAGGTCCTGCTGGTCCTCGAACTGGGCTGGGTTCACAAAGACTGTCACGATCGTCGCCTGGCACTGCCGTACCGAGCGGCGGACAAGACTGAGGTGACCTTCGTGAAGGGCCCCCATGGTAGGGACAAGACCCAGCAGCCCGTTTTGCTCACGGAGCAATTCCAGTGGCCTGGAAAGTTGCTGGCTATCAGTGACCAACAGGGGCTGCTTGCTCATTGTTCCGGCTCCGAAAAAACACTGGCGGCAGCGATCGCCCCCCGGACTTCTTCTATTTGGCCATCCAGGTCACCCGCTGGCAATGCCAGCAGGGGGAGCCCGTGTGGCCTGTGAGTGATTTGGCGCCAGGCCCTCCGCTGGTCCTCCTGTGTGGGCTCGATGGCGACCACCACTTTTGGCTGGGGAACAAGTTGTCGCTGCTGGTGCCAGCACGCATTAGCCGGGGCCGTCTCCTTGTCGAGCAGCAACTGGTCGACCCAGCCGTCAGAGACAACCCAGCCTGACGGATCGTGACGAAGTAATTGCTGCAGGGTGTCAGGGAAATCGTCATCAAGGCCAGGCTTGCCAGGGGCCAGTTTGCATCTGCCCTGGTCGGCAATCTGTTCAGCCAGCAGGCTGCTCCCGGGACCGGCGATGGCAATATAGTTTTCCGAAACCCTGAGATGCCGGTAAAGCTGTTCAAGGGTGGCACCATTGACCGGGTGCCGAAACGAGGCAGCCACCTGGCAGGCCGGTTCGAGGACAAAGTGTCGAAATGTCATGCGGGGGTGTGGCAACTGGAGACTGGTGGTCTGGATCACAAGGTTGTCGTAAAGGAGCAGGTCCAGGTCGATCGTACGAGGTCCCCAGCGAACGTCCCGCTGGCGACCAAGCTGCTGTTCCAGTGAGAGGAATTCGGTAAGCAACTGGCGGGGGGAAAGGATGGTCTCGACCAGGAGTGCACTGTTATGGAAAGGTGGCTGGTTGGCAGGGCCACCCACGGCAGCGGTCTTGAGGGTGGTGCTGGTGGCAATTAACTCGAGCCCAGCGAGCTGTTCAATTTCCAGGCAGGCATGATTTATTAGTTTGGCGGAATCCCCAAGATTCGATCCAAGGGCAATCAGACAACTGGCCATGAGAAGAAATTCCACAGCAAAAATGAACAACGAGGAACCTGGTGCGAAGAAAAGAAGCCCGGTTTTTGTGTTCTGCGCATAAAAAACGGGCGGGAGATTATTGTACCCGGTGGGGGGACAAATCTCTCCGCCCTGTTCCCGTGCGATCCTTGCACAGAAAAAAGCCTGGGGGTGGCCTCCAAACCTCGACCGTGGCCGTCGACTGTCGTTCCTTTCAGTCGCCGCCCCCCAAAGCTGATTTAAACTAAATAAAACATAATGTATCGATCTTTGCAGGCTGGAATGCGAACACCCTCACCAGCAACTTCCTTGTTATTCCTGTCTTACCCTACGAATGGTCTTTCCCGGGAAAGCACCGTGCCCATGGTAAGTGGAACACTGTCGACGTCTCGGGAATCGCGTTTTCACCCAGCTCCCTTCCCAGCAATCAAGCTTGCGAATATGCGCAACGGTAGCGCTGTAGAATCCGTGTACTTCTTGCTGAATTTTTGACAACCGACCTCAGAGTTAAGGAGTTGTCAAAAGTGATGGGATTCTGAAATGAACTTTACAATCGAATCCACTAACGTCGTAACGTGACACATTGTCTTTTGCGACAACAAATTGTCAAGCAAGCTAGGGCAAGTTTTTACAGAATTGTTTTTTGGGGTTTCTGTGGACAAAGTTATTGACAGCCAGATCCAATCACCGACCGTCACGGGAGCCAGAATTGTGATCGGTTGATCTTCCGGTGGACGGATGGTCGATAGAGAGGGTGGGCCGGCCAACCGGAGAGGGACCGGGATAGCAACCATGGCAGACAACAAGACATCGCTGGGCGAGGAGGGGTCGGGCAGGTTGCTCGGCTCCATGCGAGGGGGCACGCGCAGTGTGCTTGTCGGCCAACTCGGCAGCCAGCTTGTTTCGCTGGCAGCCCTGGCGGTGCTCTACCGGTTACTGGAGCCGGGTGACTTTGGGCTGCTCGGCATGGCAGTGCCGCTGGTCATGATTCCCCGCATGTTGAGCACCATGGGCCTGGCAGTGGCAACTGTTCAGCGCGAGCAACTGGAAGAGAGCCAGCTGACGCACATCTTCTGGCTGGGCCTGAAAATGGGCCTGGTGGCAGCCGCCGCCACGGCCCTGATGGGCTGGGCGTTGGCACCAGTCTATGGTGATCCGCGACTGGTTGAACTCTGCAGTTGGCTGGCTGGCACGTCGCTACTGGTGGCACTGGGACTTGTCCACCAGGCACTCCTGGAACGCAAGATGCTCCTGGGCCGACTGGTCGCGATCCGCGTGGCCGGACAACTGCTGGGCGTGGTTGCTGCTGTGGTCGCAGCCTTCGATGGCTGGGGAGTCTGGTCACTGGTGATCCAGCAGTACGTGGAAATAACGGTCACAAGCGTGCTGGCCTGGTTCGTGGAAAGCTGGCGACCGGGGGCTCCGGGAGCGGGGAGCCCGGCTGAGGGGTTAACCCGACTGGGGGGAAG
>CEWR01084882.1_pt1 | contig 10021 bp, 4 predicted proteins | sample 356321 | NCBI WGS metagenome assembly CEWR01 (sample SAMEA2621551, study PRJEB7988) | marine metagenome | biome: marine biome (ENVO:00000447); feature: mesopelagic zone (ENVO:00000213); material: "saline water (ENVO:00002010), including plankton (ENVO:xxxxxxxx)" | depth 790 m
AGCAGCACGGCTCCGACACTGGCGCCCTCATCATTAAACAGGGTGATCAGGGTGGCACAGATCAGCCCGACTGCTGCTCCTGTGAGGAGTGCCAGGTAGGGAGTCTTGTTTTTTCCAGTCAGCGAAAGCCAGCGGGGGATATAGCCAGCCCGGGAGAGAGCAAACAGGACTCGACCATAGGCATAAACCGTCGCATGAAAACTGGCGATCAGGCCGCTTACCGCCAGCAGCACCAGTCCCTTGCTCAGCCAGCCGCCACCAAAGACTTCCCGGATTCCATAGGCCAGCGGCGCATCCTCCTGGACGAGTTCCCGGGCACCTCCCCCCACCCCGGCATTAATCACCAGCGTGAGCAGGGAAAGGGCAAACAGGATGACCATCGCTACCACCAGGGCGCGGGGCATGTCGGTAGCCGCATTCTCTGATTCCTCGGCCGCGAGGGGAAGTTGTTCGATTGCCAGGTAGAACCAGATGGCAAAGGGAAGTGCGGCGAAGACCCCGGAGAGTGGAAATGCCCCTGCTTCTTCCGGTTCCGTGTTCAGGGCCGCCTGGAAATCAAACTGCCCGCTGCCCACGGCGCGGACATAAAAAACGACAAGGACTGCTGCCGCCAGGGCGGTAATCACCAGCCCCATCTTCAGGGTCAGCGAGGCCCCACGGATGTTGATGCCGACAAATAACAAGTAGGCGCAGACCCAGATCGACGCGGTGAACCAGAAGGGTACTGTTTCCGGGTTTCCAGAGTAGACCAGGGGGGTCAGGTAAGCACTAATGGCGGTCACCACCACGGCCGGGGTCAGCACATACTCGATCGTGTCGGTTAGCCCGCAGATAAAACCCCCCAGGGGTCCGAAGGCATTTCGCGTGAAGGAGAAGAACCCGCCGGCATGGGGCAGGCTGGCGGAAAGCTCGGCGATCGAAAAGACCATGCAGAAGTACATCGTTGCCATGGCGACCGTGGCAATGGCCATGGCCCGGAAGCCATACTTGAGACCAAAGTGCCAGCCGAAAAAATCGCCCGAGATGACGGCGCCCACCCCCATCGCCGCCAGCAGGATCCAGCCAGCACTCGGTTTCAGCTTCCGCTTTTCCAGGTACGCCTGGTCAACGTCCTCGTAACGGACCAGTCGAGGCTTGGCGTTGGGCATCGTGAGGTGACCAGGAAGGAGGCAGGAACAGGAAAGCAAGATCCCGCCAGGACTATTGTGCTGTGGCAACCGTGGCCTCGACCGGGAGATCCGCAGCCCAGTAGATGGCATTCTTGAGCAACTGGTTCATTGCCGGCTGTTCAAAATCGTCAACGTGCCCCAGTGAGGTGTAGAAAGCACGTCCCCCCCAGCGGGTGACATTGGTCCAGGCAATCGACTCGCGTGGCGTGTCCGGGATCGTACCAGTGATCAGGGCGGTGGTGGATGTGGAAAGCGGGTTTGCCTTGTAGAGCGAGCCACATCCCTTGAGCTGGCTCACATCGACACCCACCATGATCGGGTGGCTGGCAATCTCGGCCGGACTGGCGAGCTGGACCCTGGGGCCAGAACCATGGTGGCCGGTATAGTGGCCACCCCAGACGTCGGCATCGAAACTCTCCCAGACAGCATGGCCTTCGGGAGTCGGTTTCCCGTTCAGAGAAAAGGCATGGCTGGCGGTACGGATACCAACCACCGGTTTGCCACTCTGGATAAAGTCGCGGACCAGTTGCAGGTGAGCTTCCGGTATGGCCCGCCGGCGCACGCTGATCAGGGCGACATCGGCCTCACGCAGCACCTCGATGCCGGGAATGAGGTCCCGGTTTTCGGCGCTGGCATGCACGTAGCTGACGCGGAAGTCCTGCCCCAGGTGCTCAAGGGCAAAGGCTGGCAGTGACTCGTTGGTCTGGTACTCGCGTTCACCCATGATGATCACCAGGTGCCGCCTGCGATCCTTGTCGAACTGGAAAGGGCTACCGCCAATCACCTGGTCGCTGGTGATGGTCGGGCAGACCCATTTCTCGATGTGTTCGACGATCAGGTCGGTACCGGTGAAGTGGCTGACGTGGGGTTCCATTTTCGGGTTGTACATGGTGTCGGTCATGTCCCGCATCAGCACCACGTTCTTGCCATTCTTGGCCATCTGGCGAAGGCCAAAGGGTCGGCCCAGGACACACATGTTGGTATGCACACCGACCAGGATGACATTCTTGATCCCGCGCTGCTCCATCACGTTCCAGATTTCCACTCCGTTGTCGCTGATCAGATCCTCTTCATGGATCTTGAGCAGGTCGGTCTGGGACTTCCAGGGGGCACGTGGATTTCGATCCATCGATGTGAGCATGCGTGCCCACTGGGCATGTTCCACCAGGTCATCGTCCTCGCCACCATCGGATTGATCGATCGGGTATTTCCCCCCGTCTTCCTGTGGAATCTTGTAACACCACTGGCCAATATCCTCTGGCACATTATCGGCCTTAGGAGCATTCATCGCCCGCAGGCGGCCGGGGTGGTCCTTGTAGGGTTCCATGCAGCTGCTCGGAGCGTGGATAATCAGGGCCCCACTGCTGCGTGCCGCGTTAAGCACCTGGTTCATGCGGGGTGCCATTTCACCAACCCGCCGCGTGGCGTTCAGGCAGTGATGCAGATCCCACATGTCACAGACCACAACTGCCGTTTCGGCTGCTGACCATTTCCCCGGCCGAGTCACGGAATGAAAAAACGAACTCCCCTCGGCTGCCGGAACCTGGCTGCGGAGCTGTAACTGGAACTCGTCGGCAGGTTCTGCCGAGAAGAGGGAATCAACCGGCAGGCTGGCCAGGGCCAGAAGAACAGCAGCACAACAGCATTGAATTCGTGAAAGTGACATTTCCCAGGATCTCCATGGGGCGATTGTCAGTAAAAGGTGTGAATAGCCATTATGACGTTTCCCGGTTCATCGCCGCAAGAATCTGCCGTGCAGCTTCGCCGAAAGAGAAAAACAGCGCCTGCGGATGGAACTCCCCGAAAAAGGGTTGTTGTTCGTCATCGGGCAGTGAATCGGCTAAGATCAGAAATAAGAAGCGCGACTGCCTTTTCTTCATTTTGCGAGAAGATACCGTGCTGCGATTACTTGGTAGCCAGAGACAGATGTGTGGCGGGCTGACTCGCCGTGACTGGATGCAGGTCGGTGGCCTGGGCATGCTTGGTGTTGGCCTTGCCGATGTGCTCAGGCTCCAGGATCAACAACTGCTGGCGGACGAGCAGGGCGCCGGTTTTGGCAAGGCCAAGCGGTGTATCCTGTTGTTGCCCTATGGATCCCCTCCCCAGCATGAGACATTTGATCCCAAGCCGGATGCCCCGGTTGAAATCCGTGGCACCCATGGCTCGATCTCGACCAGCCTGCCCGGGGTTCGCATCGATGAGCACCTGCCGCGAATCTCGAAGATCATGGATCGGATCACTGTGATTCGCTCCATGACCCATCCTTATCCGACACACTGCGTGGCCTATGCGACGAGCGGAATTCCCGAGTACACGCCGGCCCTGGAAACACGGCCCCGGGATCCCAAGCTGTGGCCCTACATCGGTTCAGTCGTCGATTTTATCGGTTCCCGGGAAGATCGAGAGAAGCCGATTCCAGCGGTTCCGCGGAATATCGCCCTGCCCTGGAAAATGAATTCACGTGGTGGGGAAGCGGCCTCGGTTCAGGCCGGTCCCTATGCCGCTTTCCTGGGCCCCGCCTATGACCCGGTGCTTACCGATTTCGAGGGAGAGGCGACTCGCACGATCCAGAAGGTGAGCCCCAATAATGGGGCCACGCATGACGTGAAAGATCCCTACGCCGGCGTGAAGCCCGATTGCCGTTTTCGTCTTGCGGGTGCCCGGCTGCGAGAGAATATGACGCTGGATCGACACAACCGCCGCCGCTCCCTGCTCAAGCAGCTCGACCAGGTGCGACGACAGATCGATCGGAACCAGGCGACAGATAGCTATGACCGCTACCAGCAGATTGCCAACGCCCTGATTTCCTCGTCCGAGGTCCACCGGGCACTTGATATCAGCCAGGAACCGATGGCCATGCGGGAGAACTACGGCATGCACTTGTTTGGCCAGTCCTGCCTGGCCGCGCGGCGACTGGTGGAGGCAGGGAGTCGTTTTGTAACTGTCTTCTGGGACGAGTATGCCTACCTGAATACCGACTGGGATACTCACTGGAACCATTACCATCGTCTCAAGGACCGTTTGCTCCCCGGTTTTGATTCCGCCTATTCTGCCCTGCTTCTCGACCTGGAGCAGAGAGGGATGCTGGATGACACGCTGGTCGTCTGGATGAGTGAACATGGACGCACCCCGAAGCTCAACAAGAACAAGGGGGGCGGGCGTGATCACTGGGCCAGTGTCTACTCGATCACCCTGGCCGGCGGGGGGGTGCGATCTGGCGAGATTGTCGGTGAGAGTGATCGAATTGGCGGTGACGTGCACAGCACGCCGGTTTCTCCAAAGGATATCCTGGCCACCATCTTCCACCTGATGGGAATCGATGCGCACACGACCATCCCGGATCGCCTGGGAAGGCCGACCCCGATTGCCGGTACTGGTAAAGTCCGCCCTGAAGTGATCGCCTGACCATGATATCCCGGGTCCCATCTATCGCGATTGCCGTTGCTTGCTGTGCAGGGTCGCTGCTGAGGGCTGCCGATCCCGAGCTCCAGCGAGTCAGCCCGTGTGCTGTCGAGCCCGGCCAGGTTTCAATCCTGGAGGTTGCAGGTTTGAACCTTGAAAAACCGACCGGCCTCTGGACCAGCTTCCCGGCCGAGACGAAAGTCCTTCCTGACGGTCGCTTCCAGGTCGAGGTTGACAGCCAACTGGCCCCGCAGGTGGGGGCGGTTCGAGTAATTACCACCGATGGCATCTCTAACCTCAGGCTGGTACTGGTCGATCGACTTCCCACCGCGGAGATTTCCAAGAGTGACTCGTCGCTGGTAATTGGCAAGGCGATCGAGGGGCTTGTTGAGAGCGAGTCGATTCGCTCTTTCCAGCTGGATGCAGAAAAGGGCACGCTGCTGACACTGGATCTCTGGGCCCGGCGACTGGGGTCCCGGCTCGACCCGCTGCTGGAAGTCTTTGACTCCGATGGACGGGAGGTTGCAGCGAGTGACGACGAACCAGGACTTGATGGCGATTGTCGTGTCTCTTTCGAAGCAGAGGGGCGGGGACCCTATGCGGTACGATTACGAGACGCCACCTTCTCCGGTGGAAGCGAGTCGTTTTTCCGGCTTCGAGTTGGCAGCTTCAGTGTCCAAGGCACGCCCTATCCGCCAGCACTCGAGCGTGGCAACCGTGTACACCTGACACCGGTTTACGGGGAACCCCTGTCGGCTGACCTGGCTGTCATTCCGGCGGATTTTCCTGGCCGGGTTCACTGGCTTGGCGTGAACGACTCCCTTGCCATCCATTCCCTGCGGGTGACAGATCGAAAGGAACATGCCGAAACGATGCCGGCGTCGCCAGGCGAGCGAGCGTTTGCCATCGGGGATGGGATCAGTGGCTGGTTTTCCCGGCCCGGCGAGGCGGATCATTACTCGTTCGTGATTGCAAAGCCCCGGGATCTGAGTTTCCAGGCGCAGACACGTGCCCTGCATTCATCAGCGCTGTTGCGGCTATCGGTAATTAATGACAAGCAGGAGATCGTGGCCCGTGCTGGACCGGACAAGACGCTGCAACAGAAACTGACGGCCAGGATCACGCAGCCAGGAACTTACCAGCTTGTCGTGGAGGAACTTCTCCAGCGAAACGGTCGTCGTTTCTTCTACCGGGTCACCAGCGATGAAAAGAAACCTTCTTTCCAGCTTGGCATCCAGGGGGATGCTTTCAATGCCTCGGAGGATCGTCTCCTGGTGATCAAGGTGGTCGCATCGCGAGATGGTTACGACGGCGAGATTGCCCTGCGGGTTGATGGCGTCCAGGGGGATCTGTCACTGGAGAACGAGGTGATTGCCGCAGGGGCCAAGGAAACGGAGCTCAAGATTCACCTGCCTGCCGATTGGGACCCGGGAACGATCCACCAGGTCGGGATTATCGGCCGTGGGGAGGCTGAGCAGTTCGAGACGCTGGCCGAGCAGGACGCACTCAAGTTCCCACGAGGCAACCTTGGAGTATTTGAGGGATTTGTCAGTGACGAGCAGACCGCGGTGACGAATTTTGCTGAGTATGATATCGAGTTACCGGCTGCTGGCCGTTACCAGTTGAGATTGAAGTACGCGGCCATGGCCTCCAGGCCAGCGATCCTGAAGATCAATGGTGAGCTGGTAAAAAAAGACGCAATGAAAAATGTCACCGGGGGCTGGGACCTGGGTTCGCAGCAATGGCACCGTGAGGGGACGTTTGATTTCCGCTCCGGGACAAATGTGATCCGGATAGAAAGGGATGGAACCGTCTCGCACTTGAGCCTGCTTCGAGTGACCCGGGATCTGGAGGGTCAGCCCTTACCCGGCTCCCTGGTCCAGAGAGCGACCTGCCGGAACTGGCTGCGGGCGGAGCTCAACAAGATGCCATTTCCTCCAGAGGACCTTGTCGAGAGCGTGGTCGTGGGAATGGGAGGAAAGAAGGACTAGCGAATGCGGTGTTTTGAGCGAATTCTCCTGTCACTTTGGCTGATTGCCGCTACCGCGGTGACGGTGAACGCTGCGCCCGATTCGCCGGTCAGGCGGATCGAGGTTTTTCCGCCGGAACTGGAACTGGCAAGCCGTCATCATCCGGTTCAACTGGTGGTGACAGGCCAGCTAGCCAACGGACAGAGGCGAGACCTGACAGGAGTAATGACGCTGGTTTCCGCGGACCCGGAGGTCGTTCGTGTTGAGCGAGGCAGATTGCTCCCGGTCGCCGATGGTAGGACGCGGGTGGTGGTGAAAGCGGCAGGACGGGTGGTGAAGGTGCCGGTCCAGGTCCAGTTGTTGCCGGGAATTGAAACAGCAGGTTTTGTGGACGGCGCCCTGGCCGCCTTGACTCGCCATGGCTGCAACTCGGGTGGTTGCCACGGCGCGCCGAGTGGCAAGGGTGGCTTTCGACTTTCACTCTGGGCATACGACCACGAGCTGGACACCGGTACGCTTACCCGGGAGTTTGCCAGGCGGAGGGTTGACATTTTTTCTCCCCGGCAGAGTCTGCTGCTGAGCAAGCCGCTGATGAAAGTTCCCCATGGGGGAGGCTTGCGACTGCATACCCATGATGCAGGCTACGAGTTGCTTCGTGACTGGATTGCCCAGGGTTCCCGGCCGGAGCAGGCAGGTCGTGCTTATTGTGAAAAAATCGAGGTCTATCCCCAGGATCGCCAGCTGTGGCTGCCTGATGCCCGGCAGCAGCTTTCGGTGAACGCCTATTTCAGCGACGGGACGATGCGGGACGTGACCACCCTGGTCCTTTACTCCAGCTCGGATGATACCATCGCAACGGTTTCAGGAGATGGGCTTGTTGAGCCCTCGGCCAGCGGTGAGACAGCAATCCTGGTTCGTTACCTGGAAAAGGCGACCACGGTCAGGCTGGCATTTATTTCACCGCGAGACGATTTTGCCTGGCAGCCACCGCCACAGCAGAACGAGGTGGACCAACTGGTGTTTGCCAAGCTTAAGACAATGCAGATTGCTCCCTCGGTATTGTCCAGTAACGAGCAATTTCTGCGGCGCGTTTATCTTGATGTCACGGGTTTACCACCAACTGCTGAGCAAGCACGGGCATTCCTGGCAGATGAGTCACCCGGCAAGCGGACCAGGGTGATTGATGAATTGCTCAAGTCGCCGGCCTACGCTGCCTGGTGGGCCAACAAGTGGGGTGAGCTTTTCCGGCTGAACCGTGAAAAGGTCACCGGTCGGGGAGTCTTCAAGTTTTATCACTGGCTAAGCCGCAGTGTTCGTAACAACATGCCTTATGACGAGTTTGTCAGGCGAGTCCTGCTGGCTCGTGGGAGCACGACGGACAATCCGGCTGTGAATTTTTACCGTTCGGCCGATTCCACCGATGACTGCACCGAGACAATGGCACAGCTTTTCCTGGGAGCCCGGCTGCAGTGTGCCAAGTGCCATAACCATCCCTACGAGCGATGGACCCAGGATAACTACTATGGCTTTGGAGCCTTTTTTCACCGCTTGCAGCGAACCACGGTTGAAGAGAGCGGGGAGATGGTGCTCTGGGCAGAGAGCGAGGGAGAGATTACCCAGCCTCGCACGGGGAAGGAGATGGCTCCCTGGCTTCCAGGCGAGGGTGCGCTGGACCTGGATGGTATTCTTGATCGACGCGAGTTGCTGGTCGACTGGCTTACCCAGCCAGACAATCCGTACCTGGCCCGGGTGGAGGTTAATCGTATCTGGGCAAACCTCATGGGCCGGGGAATTATCGACCCGTTTGATGACTTGCGGGAATCCAATCCCCCAGCCAATCAGCCGCTTCTGGACTGGCTGGCAGAGGATTTTGTGGAGAGCGGTTTTGATCGTGAGAGGGTGATTCGCACGATCCTCAACAGTACGACATACCAGATTTCCTCCCAGAAAAATGAGTCGAACGGACAGGACACCAAGTACTTTTCCCATATGCAGCCGCGCCAGTTGCCAGCCGAATCACTGATGGAACTGATCTGCCAGGTGACGGGCGTGCCATATAAGTTCAAGGGCCTGCCAGTCGGCACACGTGCCACGGAGCGACCTAGCCCGGAGGGTGGGCCCGAGTTCCTGCGGATTTTTGGCCAACCACCGCGGCAAACGAATTGTTCCTGTGAGCGCTCGGTGTCAGCGGACCTTGGCCAGGCCCTGGCGATCGCAAACGGTGATTTTATCCACACCCGGATCATCGACAAGAACTGTCTCTTTCGCCGGCGAATTCAAGAAGGGTGGACGAACCAGCAGATTGTCGAGGAGGTTTACCTTGCGGCCTACTCACGTTTCCCGAGTGACGAGGAAATGGCTTTTGTGGTCACTTTTATCAAGGAGCAGGAAGAACGTGAAGTGGCACTGGAGGACCTTGTCTGGTCAGTAATAAACAGCAAGGAATTCGTGTTCCAGCAGTAGATTTCCCCCTCCGTTGGGGGTCACTGGAAAAACATTGAAATCCATGTTGCATCCCCTCGGAATTGCCGACATCCTATAATAGAGCGACCTACCGATACCCTCACTTTTGGGCCAATACGATGCTCAGGATCACAGGCCAGCCTGTCCGCCACTGCGATGGAGTAACCCGCCGTGAATTCCTCACGGCTGGAGCTCTTGGGGTCGGAAGCCTGACTCTGGCAGATATGCTCCGTGCGGAATCCGAGTTTGGCATCGGCTCGTCGCGCAAGGCGATCATCAATGTCCACCTTGACGGGGGACCTCCCCAGATGGACATGATTGACCTGAAGCCTGATGCCCCTTCCGAGGTGCGAGGTGAATTCTCTCCGATCTCGACCGTGCTTCCCGGTTTCCAGGTATCGGAGTTGATGCCGCGACTGGCGGCGACTGCCGACCGGTACGTCTTCATCCGCTCACTGGTTGGTTCCGCAGGGGCGCATGATGCTTTCCAGTGCCAAAGTGGTTTTGGTAAAGGTGATATGGCGAGCATGGGTGGCAGGCCTGCCGTCGGCTGCGTGGTCAACAAGTTGCTGGGAAGTGTCACGGATCCTGCCCCCGCTTTCGTCGACATGATGCAGGGACGCCCGCTGGTCAGGCACAGTGCCCGGCCGGGATTCCTGGGGCCCACCTATAAACCCTTCCGTCCCGAGATGAGTGCTTTCTTCAAGCGTGACCTGGAAGATGGCATGAAGACGGAATTAACCAACCAGGGTACCAACCATACAACTCGCCTGAAACTGGATGGTGAGCTGACCGCCGACCGGCTCAACAGCCGTACGCAGTTGCTGGCCAGCCTCGATACGTTGCGTCGTGAAGTGGACCGCAGCGGCATGATGGATGCCATGGACCACTTTACACAGCAGGCTGCCGGGATTCTGCTCTCGGGCACGTTTGCCGATGCCCTTGATCTATCCAGGGAAGACCCGGCAGTGGTAGAGAAGTTCATGGCGGATGCTGATGCGATCAAGGGCCGTCATG
>CEWR01052635.1_pt1 | contig 10020 bp, 9 predicted proteins | sample 356321 | NCBI WGS metagenome assembly CEWR01 (sample SAMEA2621551, study PRJEB7988) | marine metagenome | biome: marine biome (ENVO:00000447); feature: mesopelagic zone (ENVO:00000213); material: "saline water (ENVO:00002010), including plankton (ENVO:xxxxxxxx)" | depth 790 m
CTGCATTGCCAGATCCTTCAAACTGACCTTGCCCACCCCCTTGATGGAATGACTGTTCAGCCTTCATGCGCTGAGCAACGGCTTCGAACTCTTGTTGAGTCACACCTAAAAGCTGGCATACTTCTCCAAGAATACGACCTTCTGCGGCACTAAAATCGCCATCAACTAAGGCTGTTTGTAGCTGGATTTCAATAAACATCTGCTTAACCGAAGCATTGTTCACCAAGGCTCGTCGCAAAGGTTCTAGCACTTGACCGAGGTCAAAAGCATCTTCTTTACCCTGACTAAAGCACTCTATAGCACGCTTGCGCAAAACGCCTGACAGCTGCATTCGGGTCATTACAGCTTCTGCATACTGAATCTCTACAGCCGTGACTTGCCCATCTGCTTTGGCAATTTTGCCCATGACACAAAAAGTGGCGTCAAAAAAAGCGGTCTGTGCTTTAGCTTGAGTCCAGTTTTCCGCCCCAGCAACACTACGAATTAATTTATCCAAGTAATAGCCAATGGCAGCGCCAAACAGCATCCCGGAAGGCCCGCCTGTTAGGCCTATTAAAGCACCCAGTACTAATCCTGTTCTATGACGTGCCATATTTGCGCCAAAGCTGTAAGTATTCACATATTCACCTGTGGTTAAAAACTTGCCCCTATAATAAATCGCCAAGGCCTTAAGCGCTACATTGAGCCACTATAAATTAACTAAATTAATACTTTTAGTCCATTCCAGCTTAATAGAAGCACCTATCTTTGAATATTTGGTTTAAACTTAGACTTTAACTGTATAGACGCACCAAATTTTTGGTTCACAAACACTGGGTTTCTTTTGCCAATGTATATACCAGCACAAAGTCTTCGCCTGATGTTCGTCTACCTAGTGACTTGCGGCCTCAGTCAGCTTGCAACTGCAGGCCACGAACCCATTAGCCTTGACTGGCAACCAAAGAACGACGCCTCTGCAAACGTTTGTTCTGGATACTACCTGCCCTACCAGGCACCTACTTTGGAACAATCTTTGGTCCCTGGCGAACAGCCCGTATACAGCAACTCTGATTCTAGTGAATACCAACAAGGCATTACTCACCTAAAGGGCAATGTAGAACTGCGGCAGGGAAATCAAACGGTCACCGGTGACGCCGCGTGGTTTAATAGTAATAATAGTTCTGTTGATATTATTGGGCATGTGAAATTTCGCCGCCCAAACATGATTGTTCAAGGCAGCGATGCCAGTTTTAACATGGCCAATTCTGAAGCTCAACTTAACCAAGCGCAACTTGCCCTGCCTAGCAGTGAGCTCAGAGCCACGGCTCAGTTTATTGACTACCACAGTGATGATACCGTCACCATGAATAAGGGCAGCTTTACGTTTTGTCCCCCAAACGATAACGCCTGGGCAATACACAGCAACAAAATAGATCTAGACCCAAACTTGGGCTTTGGTGAGGCTCAAAATGCAATCCTAAAAATTGGCACTGTACCCGTGTTTTACTTACCATGGATGAGCTTCCCCATAGATGATCAGCGCCGATCTGGATTTTTGTTTCCTACTTTAGTGAGTTCATCACAGATGGGGCTAGATATAACAACGCCCTACTATTTAAACTTAGCACCCAACTATGATGCATTGGTTACCCCTCGGTTCACTGAGCTCCACGGAACCAGCATAGACGCGAAACTTAGGCAACTAGGAAAAGATAGTGAGCAGGACTTGTATGTTAACTGGGCTATTGAAGACCCAGACACCAGCAAAAATAGATGGTTGATGGAATATAACCTTAAAACCAAAATTAATGCTGGTTTTTCTACCTCAGTTCATCTTAAGCGGGTAAGTGACGGGGACATTTTTAACGATTATGGTTTAAGCCAAACCACCGCAGAGCAGAGTTCCATTAATAGTGATGCTAAGATTAACTACCAAGGCACAACACCTTTGTTAGCCAAGGCCAGCCTAGCCATTGTTACCCATCAGAATCTCACTGCTGGCATACCAGCCTACGACCAACTACCCCACGCAACCATTGCTGGTGGTGTGTTGATCAACCAGCAAGAACAACCCGTTAGGGCTAACTACAGTGTCGATTTAAGCCGCTTTACAAGAGACAGTTCTGGCTTAACTGGTAGCAGCAAAATTACTGGTACTCGCACACACCTGCTTCCGAATTTAAGTACGTCTTGGGTGAATGACTACAGCTTTATCAAACCCAAAATTAGCCTACCTATTACTCATTACCAACTTAAAGACACCCCATCAGCAATTACCGCAAGCAATACTCGGGTTATTCCTCAGGTAGAAATCGACAGTGGCTTGTTATTTGAACGATCCCTTTCAGCCGGCTATATGCAAACGCTTGAACCGAGGTTTTATTACGCCTACAGCCCCTATAAACAGCAAGATGACCTGGCTATTTTTGATACCAGTGCTAGCAGCAAACCTTTATATCAGCCCAACCGATTTAGTGGCTATGATCGAATCGGTGACACTAATCGCGTCACTCTTGGGCTAGATAGCCAATTTTTAAGTGCCAAAGGCTGGCAAAAAGCCAAGCTATCCATGACCCAAATCCACTATTTTAGTGACCGTAAAGTACAGTTAAGCAGCACTAGCACACCAGACACTGAAACTTTTTCGCCAATTTATGGTCACATGAACTACCAATTTACACCTCAATGGAGTTCCAGTTTAAATATAGACTGGAGCCCCAAATCTGGTAATGTTGAAGCCACCAGCGCCAACATGAAGTATCAGGTCGGTAATAATAAAATTATTGATCTAAAATACACCGAAACCTTTAACAGCACACAACAAGGTGAAGTGTCTTTAATGTGGCCTTTAGCACCTCAATGGACCTTAATAGCTAAGCGCAAAGAGGATATACGCAACCAACAACTACAGGATGAAATTTTGGGTGTGGAGTATAGCAACTGCTGCTGGAAAGGCCGTTTTGTTAACCGCTATTGGTTAGTAGACCAAACCCAAGGCATTGAACACGGCATATTTTTTGAGCTTTCTCTTAAGGGCTTAGGCCAAAGTGATAAACAATTGACCAGCGGCAACAAAGTGCGCATGGCAGATTTTATGAAAGGAATTACGGGCTACAATGAATACACTCAGTAAATGGGGCGTGAGCCTGGGTTTAGCCTTGGGCTTGGCATCGTCTTCCTGCGTTTTCGCGGCAAAACAGCTCGACAGTATTGCGGCTATTGTTAATGACGACATCGTATTGCAAAGCGATTTAACGAACCGGGTTGTGCTGGTGCAACAACAGCTTTCCAAAAGCAATACTAAAGCACCAGAACTAGTGGCCCTAACACGCCAGGTATTAGACCAGCTCATTATTGAGAACCTGCAGTTGCAGTTAGCCACGAAAAAGGGTGTATATATCGCCGACCCAAGCTTAGATTTAGCCATAGGACGCATTGCTAAGAGCAATAAGCTATCTCTGGCTGAACTTGAACAGGCCATAGCCAATACTGGCGACACCATGGTTCAATTTAGGGCTAAAATTCGTCAGGAATTAATCATTAAGGAAATCCAAACCACCTCTGTTAACCGACGCATTCGAGTTAGCGAGCACGAAATAGATAAGTATTTGGCCTCAAATCAAGGCCAGCAGCTTGCAGATACTGAATATGAAATTGGCCACATTCTGATTAGTTTAAGTGAACAACCCAATGCCCAAGAACTTGAATTAGCACAACAAAAACTAAAGGCACTCAATAACGCTTTAGACAAAGGTGCCGCGTTTAGCAGCGCCGCTGCAACCTATTCTGATGCACTCAATGCACTCAAAGGAGGTAACTTAGGTTGGCGCAAAGGTAGCCAGCTTCCTGAGCTATTTGCTAAACCCATTAAGGCTATGAAAGTTGGCGAAGTTAGTGTGCCTATTCGTAATAGTAGTGGTTTTCACGTCATTACTTTAATTAACAAGCGCGGTGTGAGCATTCAAACATCAGCTCAAACTAAAGCCAACCACCTATTGATTTTGCCTAATGAAATTCGTTCGCCCAGCGAAGCAAAAGCACTAATTAATGAACTGCATCAACGCTTGGTTGATGGTGGTGATTTTTATGATCTTGCCCGTACATTTAGTGACGATGAAAACTCAGCTCCCAGCGGAGGCGATTTGGGCTGGCTAAATGCAAACCAACTGCCGGCTATATTACAAACACCATTGGACTTGCTTGCTCTAGAACAACTGAGTGAGCCCATACAAAGCAAAAATGGCTGGCACTTGCTACAAGTAGTAGAGCGGCGAACCCAAGACGTTGGCCAAGCAAACTTACGATTTAAAGCTAAGCAAGCCATTAACCAAAGCAAATTTCCTAATGAGCTAGAAAACTGGCTACGTGAAATTCGCAATCAAGCCTACATAGAGATTCGCTAATTATGCGAAGATTACTTGTTACTGCCGGAGAACCCGCAGGTATTGGCCCTGACCTCTGCTTGACCCTAGCAGGGCAACCCAGTGCAGCACTGCAAGATGCTGAAATTGTGATTGTGGCCGATATGGGACTGTTGCAAGACCGCGCTGCACAGCTAGGTATGGCGATTGACTTTTGCCATGTCAGCCTAAAGCAAATAATGACAACTACAGCACCTAATCAACTTAAGGTACTGCACGTGCCATTGAAGGTTGAAAGCCGCTCTGGGCATCTAGATTCTGACAATAGCCCTTATGTGTTAACGACTCTAAATATAGCATGTGATGCATGTATTGAAGGCCAAGCTCACGCCATGATTACCGCGCCAGTGCATAAAGGCATAATTAATGATGCAGGTACTGCGTTTAGCGGCCACACAGAATATTTGCAAGCCCGCTGCGGGGTAGATAAGGTGGTAATGATGCTGGCTTGTGACGCCATGCGTGTCACTCTAGCCACTACCCATTTGCCCTTAAAAGACGTTTCTGAAGCCATTACGCCAGAGTTGTTAAGCCAAATACTACACATTATTAACGCTGAATTAACCAGCAAGTTTGGCATTAAACAACCCTGTATTTATGTGTGTGGCCTCAACCCTCACGCAGGAGAAGATGGCCACTTAGGTAGAGAAGAGTTAGACGTTATTATTCCTACCCTCGAAAAGTTGCGTAGCAAGGGGTTAAATATTATCGGTCCGTTACCCGCCGACACTTTATTTAACCCTAAAAACTTAGCGGATGCAGACGTTATCCTCGCTATGTATCATGATCAGGGGCTTCCCGTGCTAAAATATGCAGGCTTTGGCGACGCCGTAAACATTACCTTAGGGTTACCTATTATTCGCACTTCGGTAGACCATGGTACCGCATTAGATTTAGCTGGCACGGGCCAAGCCAAAAGCAGTAGCCTGTTAAAAGCTACCGAAAGCGCATTGCAGCTTTGCCTTTACCCTTAAGTCGCACACCAGAGATCTTTATGGCTAGTCAGACCCCCAGAAAACACCAAGCGCGTAAGCGATTTGGTCAAAACTTTTTACATGATCAAGGTATTATTCGCCATATCGTCGCCTGTATTCGGCCAAAACCAGAACAAAAAATTGTTGAAATTGGCCCAGGACTTGGCGCTATAACAGAACATCTACTTGCGTCTGCTGGCCACCTAGATGTAGTGGAACTAGACCGAGACTTACTGCCCCACCTGCGCATTTCATTTGCCAGTTATGGTAACAATCTACGTATCCATGAAGCTGATGCACTAAAGTTTGATTTCTCTAGCCTCAGTGCAGACCAACAGCTTCTGCGCATCGTAGGCAACTTGCCATACAATATCTCCACCCCATTAATTTTTCATTTGCTCAGTTATACTGACCTAATTTGCGATATGCACTTTATGCTACAAAAAGAAGTGGTATTGCGTTTGGCTGCAGAAGCAGGTTCTAATAACTATGGCCGCCTAAGTATCATGGCACAGTACTTTTGCCGCGTAGATAATTTGTTTGAGGTGCCTCCAGAGGCATTTGATCCTAGGCCCAAAGTAGACTCTGCCATTGTGCGTATGGCGCCTTATACAGAGCTACCCCATACAGCACAAGACTTTAAACACTTTGAGCAGCTGGTAAAAAGTGGTTTTGCTCAGCGCCGTAAAACCTTACGTAATAACCTTAAAGGCATCGCTGACGATGAACAGTTGCAAAGCTTGGGCATTGACCCTAGCATTCGTCCCGAGCGTTTAACTGTAGGCGAATTTGTCGCCCTTAGTAACTTATTGACCCAAACTCCAAGCTAGAGCTATAACATGAGCAACTTAAGCAATAATTACGACCTTAATGTAGGCGTGAAAACAGAGTTTCTTGCAGAGCAATCGGACCCTAGCCGCAATCGGTACGTGTTTGCCTATAAGATCACTATTACCAACAGTGGCATTCAAAGTGCCCAGCTTATGAGCCGGAAATGGATTATTACGGATGGGGACGGTAAAATTCAAGAAGTGTCTGGCGAAGGCATTGTCGGTCAACAACCGATCATTGAGCCTGGCCAGCAGCATCAATACACCAGCGGTACTGTGTTAGAAACAAAAGTGGGCAGTATGAGTGGTTTTTACAGCATGGTAGCAGCAGACGGCCACGAATTTTCTGCCCCTATACCGCCGTTTACTTTGTCTTATCCCAACGCCCTGCACTAGCGTTTATAGCTATGGCCAGTTATGCAGTAGGTGATATTCAAGGTTGCTTAACACCCCTTAAGGCTTTACTCGATAAAGTGGGCTTTACGGACGCAGACACCCTATGGGTTGCAGGTGATCTCGTTAACCGAGGGCCTGAGTCACTAGAGACTTTGCGTTTTATTAGATCTTTAGGTAACCGCAGCAAGGTGGTGCTAGGCAACCACGATCTTCACCTACTGGCACTTCATGCTAAGGATGCTCAATTAAAACCCGACGACACCCTCCAGCCTATATTTGTTGCCCATGACCGTGAAGACTTATTAAGCTGGCTGCAACAGCAACCGCTGCTGCATTATGACCCCCAATTTGACACCGTAATGACACATGCAGGTATTCCACCCTGCTGGGACTTAAAGCAAGCACAAAAACATGCGCAAGAATTGCAGGAACTCCTGCGTGGTGATCATGCTGCAACATTTTTTGCTGGTATGTATGGCAACCAGCCCAACCTTTGGAGTGATCAGCTTAAAGGTATGGATCGCTGGCGTTGCATTACCAACCATTTCACTCGTATGCGCTTTATTACCCCTGAGGGGAGGCTCAATTTAACCCACAACGGTAAAGTGGATCTAAATAGTAGTGAAGATGCGCCATTAAGGCCTTGGTTCAACTTACCCAGTGCCGTAACATCGCGGCAAGTATTTGGCCACTGGGCAGTATTAGAGGGTGAAACTGGAAAAGACCATGTGATTAATCTAGACATGGGCTGTGTTTGGGGTGGCCGGCTTAAACTAATGCGCCTAGAGGATGGTAAAAGCTTTAGCGTAGGTTGTGGCAAAGCATAGTGGGATTGGCACCATCTTTAACTATTAGATATAACTAATATATAATTGCACAAACCACTGACAAGCACTAAACTGCTGCTATCTCATATAGGAATCGAATATGTCTGAAGTTACCTCCATTGCCCCAGCTGATGTTATGGACAAAGTTAGTCAGGGCGCCTACCTAGTCGACATTCGCGATGTAAATAGCTACCAAAATAGTCACATCAAAAATAGCGAACGCATTGATAACGAAACCCTGCCAACTTTTTTACGCGAAGCAGACATGGACAAACCTATCATTGTTTGTTGTTATCATGGGATCAGCTCTATACAAGCCGCAGGCTTTTTAGCTCAGCAAGGGTTTGACGAAGTGTATAGCCTAACAGGCGGATTCGCGGCTTATTCTCTGCAACATCCAGAGCACTGTAGCTCATTATGAGGCCACGCGGCTATGCCCAATAGTAAAACCTATTTAGTAGGTGGTGCCGTGCGTGATCACTTACTTGGCCTAGCTGTGTATGAGCGAGACTATGTAGTGGTAGGTAGTACACCACAAGCCCTAGTGGCACTTGGCTATACTCAGGTAGGTAAAGACTTTCCAGTATTCTTGCACCCAAAAAGCAAAGAAGAATACGCGCTAGCGCGCACCGAACGCAAAGCTGGACAAGGGCATAAAGGCTTTCAAGTTCACGCAACGCCAGGGGTGACCCTAGAAGACGATTTACTGCGCCGCGACCTTACTATTAATGCCATAGCTCAAGCGCCAGACGGACAACTCATTGACCCCTATGGAGGCCAAAGAGACATACAAGCAAAACTACTGCGCCATGTGTCGCAGGCATTTAGTGAAGACCCTTTGCGGGTATTACGAACTGCTAGATTTGCAGCCCACCTTTACCATTTAGGTTTTAGCATTGCCCCAGAGACCAAAAACTTGTTACTCGCCATCACTCAATCTGGCGAGCTAGGCACCCTTGCTAAAGAGCGTATTTGGCAAGAAACTCACAAAGCACTTACCAGCCAGAGCCCATGGGTATATTTTGAAGTATTGGAAGTGTGTGGTGCATTGCAACAGCTAATGCCCTCTTTAGCAGAATTACTCAATCGCAGACCCCATGCACTGAACACTCTCAAGCTGTTAAGCGAATCCAGCACCACCACCGAAGTGCGCCTAACCGGTTTACTATATCAGCTCAACAAACCTCAAATAGAAGACCTCGCAGCACAAATAAAAATGCCCAATGTGCACAAAGCCTTATCCCTGTCCACCAGTAACCACCAGCGCCAATTACGTGCTTATACGGAGTTAGATGCCGCTCAAAAACACTTGATGCTGAGTAATCTTGGCCTAATCCGTAGCACCGATTCTTTGGATGATTTGCTTAATGTATGCCAAGCCGTGAGCCTAAGCCAAGAACCTCTTTTTGGTTGGCAATCGCCAAAGCAACACATAGTGGATGACTTAGAAAACATACACAGCGTAAACCCTGTCGAACTAATGGCTCAAGGTTTTACTGGCAAAGGCCTTGGAGAAGAGCTTAAAAAAGCCCAGATCGCATCTATCAGAAGTGATGTTGGGTAGGTAGCACTGCGTGGTCAAAATTGCAGGAGTCGTTGAGCTCCCTAATGGTCTTGGCCTGCGTTGGATGCATTAGGTTAGGCACAAGATCCGCTAACGGCTGCAATACATAGGCGCAGGTTAAAATATCTGGCCGGGGCACTTTAGCCTGTTCATCCACCCAATCACCAAACAACAATAAATCCATGTCTAGGCCATGACTGGTAGGCTTATGACTTGAGTCTAGAGACCTTTGACGCCCATATTTAGTTTCAGTAGTACGGATCCAGGCCATCAGTTGTGGGTGACTCATCAAGCATTCAAAACCCACCACCATATTGAGAAAATCTGGCCCATCCATACCCACTGCCGGGGCCAGGTAGACAGGTGAAGCCTCCACACGGCCAAAGGCTGCCCTTAGTTCAACAATGCCTGCTTGAAGGCTTGTTTGGGGCTCTATATTAGCCCCTAAACCTAAGTAAACATATGTCATTATGCTGGCTTTTGGCCACGTTGAATCATGACACCAACATCGTGCGCATTGGCAATAGCATCAGGTTTCCCTAGTTTAATACTCACAAACGGCACCGGGAATTCCGTTAAAATTAATGCTGCAATTTCTTCAGCCATGGTTTCTACAAGCAAAAACTCGCTTTGCTCTACGAACTCTGTGAGCCTGTCTGATACATCTTTGTAGCTCACAGTTCGGTCGATGTCTTCAGTGGCAGCAGAAGGGCTAATGTCCACTGCCATTTCTACATCTAACACCACCTTTTGGCGGATTTTGCGTTCCCAGTCAAAAATACCAATAACGGTGTCTACAGCTAAGCCATGTACATATACTGTGTCCATTGTGACCTCTTTTTATGTGGGTATTAATAAAGTTATTATTGAGCAACCACCGGTAACTCATTTAACGGCCAACGGGGTTTTACTTTAAGTGTTAGGTCGTCACACTGGCCCGCTGCCAAACGTTGAGCTCCAGCGTAAGCAATCATTGCACCATTGTCAGTGCAGTACTCTGGCCTTGGGTAATAGACCTTAGCGCGCAAT
>CEWR01015097.1_pt1 | contig 10018 bp, 10 predicted proteins | sample 356321 | NCBI WGS metagenome assembly CEWR01 (sample SAMEA2621551, study PRJEB7988) | marine metagenome | biome: marine biome (ENVO:00000447); feature: mesopelagic zone (ENVO:00000213); material: "saline water (ENVO:00002010), including plankton (ENVO:xxxxxxxx)" | depth 790 m
GGCTCATTCGGTAAAAGTGGGTGACCGCGCGATCCTCTGGGGAGACGATTTACCCGTTGAAGAGATCGCCGATAAAGCCGGGACTATTCCGTACACCCTTCTTTGCGGCGTAACAGCAAGGGTCAATCGACGGCACCGGGGTAATAGTCGTGGCTAAATCAAAGACTGTTTTTGTTTGTAATGATTGCGGCAGTGAACATGCGAAATGGCAGGGCCAGTGCAATGATTGCCAGGAATGGAACACGCTGTCCAGGTTATCTATTGACGGTGGTTCGCCAGCTCGCGGCGGGTTCAGCGGTCAGCTGGAACCTCCCAGAAAACTCATTGATGTTTCAGCAGAAGAACTTCCCCGGATTCAGACCGGAATCGGCGAACTGGACCGCGTCCTGGGCGGAGGATTAGTTCGTGGCTCGGTGATCCTGATTAGTGGTAATCCGGGTGCAGGAAAGAGCACCCTGCTCATCCAGGTCATGTGTCAGCTGGCCTCGCAGCGAAAGGCACTATACGTCACAGGTGAGGAAAGCCTGTCCCAGGTGGCGATGCGCGCGCGCAGACTGGGTTTGCCAATGGAAAACCTTGAAGTCATGTCTGAAACCAGCTGCGAGCGCCTTATCATGCAGTGGAATGAAATGAAGCCAGAGCTTGTGGTGGTCGACTCAATTCAGGTGATGCATACCTCGGTTAACGAATCGTCACCAGGTGGTGTTGCCCAGGTCAGGGAATCCGCCGCCCTGTTAATCCGTCAAGCTAAACAGACTGGCGCAGTATTGTTCCTGGTGGGTCATGTGACAAAAGAAGGTTCTCTTGCCGGCCCTCGCGTTCTGGAGCATATGATTGACACCTTTGTAATGCTCGAAGGGGATGGCGACTCCCGCTTTAGAACGCTCAGAAGTTCCAAGAACCGATTTGGCGCTGTCAACGAATTGGGCGTTTTTGCGATGACAGATAAAGGCATGCAGGAAGTCTCTAATCCATCTGCCATTTTTCTGTCGAAATATGAGGAAGCCACACCAGGTAGCGTTGTCATGGTCGTATGGGAAGGTACGCGACCACTCCTGCTAGAGGCCCAGGCGCTGGTCGATGCGAGTGCGCTTGGGAATCCGAGGCGTGTAGCAGTCGGTTTTGAGCACAACCGATTATCGATGTTGCTTGCCATTCTTCATCGGCATGGTGGGCTGCAGGTTGGCGATCAGGACGTGTTCGTCAATGCCGTCGGAGGTATTCGTATTGATGAAACCAGTAGTGACCTGGCATTAATCCTTGCCGTTGTCTCGTCATTTACAAACAGGGCGCTCCCTCTGGACCTGGTATGTTTTGGTGAGGTTGGGCTCTCCGGCGAAATCAGACCGGTACCGAACGGTCAGGAAAGAATACGTGAAGCAGCAAAACATGGATTCAGGATCGCCATTGTGCCGGAAGGTAACAAGCCCAGGCAGCAAGTGTCGGGCATGAAGGTGATTCTGGTGAGAAAGCTGGGCGATGTGCTCGCCGCGCTCGAGGAGCTCTAATCCCGAATAACCCGCGGATTACCGGCCCAGAAAATATCCGGATAGAAGGCGGTTTCTCAAGCCAGTTTCTTGTATTTTAACCGGGTTGGAACGACCTCTTTGGTTCCCAGACGCTTCAGGCGGTCTTCTTCGTATTCACTGTAGTTACCGGGGAAGAACTCCACGTGACTATCCCCTTCGAAGGCAAGAATATGAGTCGCCAGCCTGTCCAGGAACCAGCGATCGTGGGAGATAATCATCATGCTGCCGGGGAAAGTTTCGATTGCACCTTCAAGGGCCCTGAGAGTTTCCACATCCAGGTCATTGGTTGGTTCGTCCAGCAGCAGCAGGTTGGCGCCAGTCTTCAATAGCTTCGCCAGATGTACTCGATTTCGTTCACCACCGGAGAGGTCTTTCACAAACTTTTGCTGATCAGAGCCCTTGAAGTTGAATCGGCTGACATAACCCCGTGACTGGGTTTCATATTTCCCTATCTTGATAATCTCATTGCCCTCGGAAATTTCCTGCCAGACGGTTTTATCGCCTTCCAGGCTATCCCGGGATTGATCGACATATCCCAGGATAACGGTTTCTCCTACTTTCACCGCTCCTGAATCGGGTTGCTGCGTTCCAGCAATCATCCTGAACAGCGTTGATTTACCCGCACCATTGCCGCCGACGATTCCTATGATGGCTCCTTTCGGTACGATAAAGCTCAGATGGTCGATCAGCACTGTCTCGCCAAACTTTTTGCTGATGCCATCGACCTCAAGCACGGTGTCCCCTAGCCGTGGTCCAGGTGGTATATAGAGCTCCTGTGTTTCGTTGCGAGCCTGGAAGTCCTGTGAATTCAGTTCCTCGAAACGTGCAAGCCTTGCCTTGTTTTTTGCCTGCCTTGCCTTTGGTTGAGTGCGCACCCACTCCAGTTCTGCCCTGATAGATTTTTGCCGCGCTACTTCTTTGCTTTCATCTACCTGTAATCGTTTTTCCTTTGCACCAAGCCAATCGCTGTAGTTGCCCTCGTAGGGAATGCCATAGCCTCGATCCAGTTCCAAAATCCAGCCTGCTGCATTATCAAGAAAGTATCGATCGTGTGTAATCGCAACGACGGTGCCCGGGAACTCTTTCAGGTAACGCTCCAGCCAGGCGACACTCTCTGCGTCAAGGTGGTTTGTAGGCTCATCAAGCAGCAACATATCCGGATTTGACATCAACAATCGACATAAAGCGACGCGTCTTTTCTCGCCGCCGGACAGGTGTTCAACTTCCGCATCCCAGGGTGGCAAACGAAGGGCATCGCTCGCGATGTCCATCTTACGTTCAAGGTTCCAGCCATCCAACGAATCAATTTTTAATTGCAGGTCTCCCTGTTTATCCAGTAGTTGAGTCATCTCGTCTTCGGGCATGGGTTCGGCAAACCTGTCACTGATGGCGTTGAAATCTTTCAGCAGTTCGTTGATCTCTCCCAGTCCGTCTTCGATATTTCCGCGTACGTCTTTGCTGTTGTCTAGTGCGGGTTCCTGGGGCAGGTAACCCACATTCAGATTCGCTTGCGGGCGAGCTTCGCCGAGATACTCTGTATCTACGCCAGCCATGATTCGAAGTAATGTTGATTTACCTGCACCGTTTAACCCGAGTACCCCGATCTTGGCCCCCGGGAAAAACGACAGCGAAATATCCTTGAGGATAGTCCTGTTAGGTGGCACAACTTTGCCGACCTGGGACATGGTGTACACATACTGGGCCATGGTAGTTCTCAAAGACGAAAATGATATTCTACTGCATGCCTCACGCTGGAGAAGGGTAAATCTGGCACGCGATCAAAATGGAGTAGAATATCGGCTTTGTTCGTTGGAAGTGACCGTGTATTGCCCATTTTGTTCAGATAGTGAAACGAAGGTTATTGACTCCCGTTTGGTGGGAGACGGAAACCAGGTTCGTCGTCGTCGTGAGTGCCTGAGTTGTGGGGAACGATATACCACCTTTGAAACGGCTGAGCTGGTGCTTCCCAGGGTGATCAAGAACAACGGTTCCAGGCAGCCATTCGACGAAGAAAAACTGCGAAGTGGGCTCCTTAGAGCGCTGGAGAAAAGGCCGGTTGATCTCGAGAAAATCGACGCGACCCTCGACAGAATCAAACACAGGCTTCGGGAAACCGGCGAGCGTGAAGTTGGCACCAGGGCAGTGGGGGAACTGGTAATGGACGAGCTTCGCGAACTCGATGACGTAGCTTACGTGCGCTTTGCCTCCGTCTATCGAAGTTTTCAGGATGTGAATGAGTTCAGGCGTGAGATTGAGGCCATGGACAAACATAAGGCTGAAAAGGAAAGTTAATGTCCCTGGAAGACCAAGGTTTTATGGCGAGAGCGCTAAGGCTGGCCGAAAACGGGAGGTACTCGGCTCATCCAAACCCCTGCGTCGGGTGTGTACTTGTGCGACAGGGAAATGTCGTCGGCGAAGGTTTTCATTTGTTAGCCGGCCAGGGCCATGCGGAAGCGAATGCACTGGCTGACGCGGGAACCGATGCCCGAGGGTCGATTGCCTATGTCACACTAGAACCGTGTAGCTTTCATGGTAGAACACCGTCATGTGCGCGCGCGTTGATTGATGCCGGCGTCAGTAAGGTTGTGGTGGCAATGCTGGACCCGGATGAGCGAAACGCGGGAAAGGGGGTTCAGATACTCCAGGAAGCGGGGATTGAGATTGTTACTCCTTTTATGCAGGAAGCTGCGCAGGACCTCGTTGAGGGCCATGTGAGTCGACACACAAAACAGAGACCTTTTGTGCGGCTTAAACTTGCGATGACGCTGGATGGCAAGACAGCGCTTTCAAACGGGGAAAGCAGGTGGATTACTTCCCCCGAATCCCGTGCGGATGTCCAAAAGCTCCGTGCCAGCAGCGCGGCAATTGTGACGGGCGTACAAACCGTGATCGATGATGACCCCAGGCTCTCTGTTCGAAGTGAAGAACTGAAGGTTGAACATGCGCAACTGTGCGCAGACGTTGGACGGCCTGTCTATATCCTGGATTCCGGTCTGCGTGTCCCCGAAACGGTTCAGTTGATGTCGGTGCCGTCCACGGTGGTGGTAACAACCAGTGACAGGGACGCGCATTTACCCGTTGAAGTGTTACGGATTTCAGCACTGGAAAACAGGGTTGATATTAAGGCTCTGCTGAAAGAGTTAGCAGCGAGAGAACACAGTGAGGTGCTCTTTGAGTGCGGCCCCACGCTGGCAGGCTCCCTGATAAATCAGCGGCTGGCAGATGAGGTTGTTATTTATGTCGCGCCACGTCTAATCGGTAATTCGGGAAGGCCGTTACTGAACCTTGCAGAAGTTGGTAGAATATCCGACCTTGCGGAGCTGAGCATAGAGGATATCCGGGTCATCGGCCCTGATATCAAAGTCACCGCAACCGTGAATTAACTTTTCAGGAACAAAAAAATGACAAAGGTCATCGAAGGCGATTTTTCCGCGAACACCGCCAAATTCACACTAGTGGTTGGGCGCTTCAACAGTGCGATTGTAGATAATCTATGTGCCGGGGCGATTGATACGCTCCGAAGGCAGGGCGTGCCAGAAGCTAATATTACTGTGGTCAGGGTCCCGGGTGCGTATGAGATGCCGCTGGCAGCTCAGAGGGTTGCGGCCAAGGGCGGTACTGACGCAATAATCGCTCTGGGTGCAGTGATTCGAGGGGGTACACCTCATTTCGACTTTGTCGCTGGCGAATGTTCAAGCGGGTTGTCCCGGGTCTCCCTGGATCACGACATCCCGATTGCTTTTGGTGTGCTCACGACGGATACCATTGAGCAGGCGGTTGAGAGGTCCGGGACTAAGGCAGGCAACAAGGGTGCGGACGCTGCAATGACCGCGTTGGAGATGGTCAGTCTGCTGCGCAACATTGGATGAAACCCAGCGCAGCTGCGAGAAGCAGATCAAGACAGTTCCTTGTGCAGGCGCTTTATCAGGCTCAATTGACCGGCACTGAATTTGCGCTGGTCATTGACTCTTTCACGAAAGAAAACAACATGAAGCGCGCCGACGTTGGGTATTTCAGAGACGTACTTCGAGGCATAGCGAACGACCAACAAAAGCTGGAGGGGCTGATTGCGGCCAAGGCGGACCGGCCCCTCGATGAACTTGACCCTATTGAGAAAGGTATCTTGATGATGGGGGTCTTTGAGCTTTGCTCAAGGATTGATGTTCCCTATCGCGTTGTTATTAACGAAGGTGTTGAGCTGGCTAAGTCGTTCGGCGGGACTGACAGCTATAAATACGTCAATTCGATCCTGGATTCCCTGGCGAAAGAGCTAAGACAGGCTGAGTAGCAATGAGTACACGGGAATTTTCGATCATCGAGCGTTATTTCAAGTCTATATCTAATCTGTCACAACACGAAAACACGGTCATTATCGGTCCAGGGGACGACTGCGCAGTTCTTCGGGTCCCTGATGATATGGAGCTGTGTGTTTCGACTGACACGCTGCTTGAAGGCGTTCATTTCCTGCCGAATTCGCGGGCAAAGGTCGTAGCTTCCAGAACCATGGCGGCGAACCTGAGTGACCTGGCCGCAATGGGGGCAACCCCTTATGCTTTTTTGCTTGCGATGACATTCCCCGAAGCCAGGGAAGACTGGCTTGAAGATTTTTCTACGACCCTGGCAGAAATTATCGAGCAATATCAGGTGCCACTGGTCGGTGGTAATTTATCAAAAGGCCCGCTTAGTTTAACCGTAACGATTATGGGGACCGTGCCGGCAGGCAGTGCCATCAAAAGAAGCGGGGCGTTGGTCGGTGATGATATCTATGTTACGGGTACGCTCGGTGATGCAGCCCAGGGGCTTGCGCTTTCTCGAAAGGGGGAAGCAGATGGGTACCTTGTAAGTCGGTACCAGTTTCCCGTTGCGAGGATAGCGGCGGGAAGACAACTGCGAGGTCTCGCGAATTCACTGATTGATATATCCGATGGTCTGGTCGCAGAGATTGGCCATCTTGCGGAGACAGATTCTTTAGGCGCTGAGATCGCAGCCTGGGAACTTCCATTATCGAAAGAGCTGGTAAAGAGTGCGGGTGAGGATATTGCAATAAGTATGGCGCTTTTCTCCGGTGATGACTATGAGCTATGTTTCACAGCAGACCCGGCATATTCTGGTGAAATTAAAGCAGTATCAGACTTGATTGACGTGCCCATGACGCGAATTGGTGTGGTAACTGACGGTGGCGAAATAGTCATCAGGGATAGCAAAGGTGAACCCATGGACTTTGGTAACGCCGGTTACGAGCACTTTTAAAGAGAGTGATTAACAATGCCTGACGACTGGAAAATCGTCTTTACAAGACTGGATTACTTCCTCGCCTTTGGGTTGGGAAGTGGGCTCGCACCTGTCGCGCCGGGTACCGCAGGTTCTGCTCTGGGGCTTCTCCTCTTCATACCTGCACTTTACGCGCCGTTCCCTGTGCAGGTGGTTATAATCGTTATCGGTTTCGTTCTGGGCGTCTGGGTTTCCAATCGCGTCGCCAAACATATGGAAGTCAAGGACCCTGGCGGTATCGTCTGGGATGAATTCGTTGGTATGTGGATTACGCTCCTGTGGTTACCATCGCTGATCTGGTTACTTCCTGCTTTCCTGTTGTTTCGTTTGTTCGATATCTGGAAGCCCTGGCCGGTTCGCGTTGCCGATGAAAAACTAGCGGGTGGGCTCGGCATTATGCTGGATGATGTCTTTGCAGGGCTCTATGCCCTGGCTGCTGTGCAGATACTAAACTGTGGCTTGCAGCAATTTATTACCTGAGCAATTTATTACCCAGGCAATGACTTTTAGTAGTCTGCTATCAGACGATAGGTATTGATGTGGGTATGGACGAAAGTTACGCCGTTGTATAGTGGCCTGGATACCAACCATAGACGAGGTATGGTGACTTATATCATAGATATGACACGCAGAATGAAGCTATCTCTGGTTCTGCTGTTGCTGCTTCCTCTTTCATCACTGGCAATTGAAATCGAAGTGCGAGCATTGTTCAGTGGTGCAGCGATGTTCGTGATTGATGGGCAGAATCAACTGCTGAAAACGGGACAGGTTTCCAACTCAGGTGTTGAGTTGGTCGAGGCAAATCCCAGTGAGGCTATAGTTCGAATAAATGGCCAAACTCGGACGTTGCAGCTAAGCGGTAGAATCTCTTCGACGTTCGAAAAACCAGAGAAAGCCCGGGTTCTTATTAATGTGGCGGAGAACCGTCAATACATCACAACGGGGAGTATCAATGGTCGTCCTGTTCGATATCTTGTAGACACTGGCGCTAATGTTGTTGCTATCAATGCGAATACGGCGAAAACGTTGGGCCTTAGTATCGAAGAAGGCGTCAAGGTGTATGCGTCAACTGCCAGCGACGACCTCCAGGTTACGATGGTGATACTCAAAGAGATGATCGTAGGCGAAATTAAGCGGAACAACGTACAGGCAATCATCATCGATGGTGAGAACCCGAAAGACATCCTCCTTGGCATGTCCTTTCTTCAGCATGTTGATATCAGTGAGAAGTCCGGGTTGATGGTGCTAACGAGTAAACTATGAGTCGTTTTCTATTCCCGGATCAGCTGCTACACTGATCTGCCATTTTTGAACCGGAGGCTTCGTTGCCTGCTACTTTTGTCGCATCCTGCCGCTTACCCACACCATTTGGGGAGTTTTGGATGCACGGCTTTGAAGATGCGGATACCGGCCAGGAGCACATTGCGCTGGTGTTGGGCGATGTAGCAGATGGGGATGCGGTGCTGTGCCGCGTGCATTCGGAGTGCCTCACGGGGGACTGCCTGTTTAGTATGCGTTGCGATTGTGGGTCACAACTCGAGTTTGCGATGCGCGCTATTTCTGAAAATGGTTCTGGTGTGATTCTTTACCTGCGACAGGAAGGTCGTGGTATTGGCCTGATTAACAAGATCCGTGCTTACGAACTGCAGGACAAAGGTGCAGACACTGTAGAGGCGAATGAAAAACTCGGGTTTGATGCAGATCTACGTGACTACACGATTTGTAAGTCTATGTTTCTCCACTTGCAGGTAGACAAGGTCCGGCTGATGACAAACAACCCGGTTAAGGTGCAGGCACTAAACAAGCTTGGTATTGAAATTGTTGAGCGCGTGCCAATCGAAACCGGGCAAAATGATCACAATGCAAGATATCTGGCAACCAAGGCGGGCAAGCTTGGCCACCTGTTCGGTGACCGTCAGAACTAAAGCCGTGAGTTGATCTGTGACTCAAGACTAGCGGCTGTTAATCCTACCACTTTTCGCATGTTTGCTGGTTCATCCTGATCGATAAACAGGTCGGGAACACCCAGGTTAAGCAGCTGGCATTCCAGTTCCTGGCTTACGACATACTCATTAACTGCCGACCCAGCACCGCCTGCAATGGCGTTTTCTTCGATGGTAACCAACAGTTCGTGCCTGGCGGTAAGTTCAGTAATCAGTTCCGTGTCCAGCGGTTTTACGAAACGCATGTCGATGAGCGTCAAGTCGAGGTTCTCTGCGACCGATTCGCTGATATTTCGAGTGGTGCCAAAAGCGAGGATAGCAGCACGTTTTCCGTTACGGCAGATGTGCGCCTTGCCAAGCTGAAGTGGTGGTTCCTGCGCACCAGTCGTTGCAGTTCCCCGGGGATACCTGACCAGGCAGGGGCCTTTGTACTCAAAGCCGAAGTCCAGCATCTGTTCCATCACAACTCGGTTTGATGGGCTCATGATGACCATATTTGGAATCACTCGCACGAAAGAGTAATCGAAGACTCCGGAGTGCGTAGGACCGTCTTCCAGCAGGGATGCTCGATCGACTGCAAACAGGACATCCAGGTTCTGTATTGCCACATCATGGATGAGCTGATCAAAGGCGCGTTGCAGAAAAGTCGAGTAGATAGCAACGACTGGCTTGGCTCCGCCCGTCGCGAGACCTGCAGCCAGGGTGACTGCGTGTTGTTCGGCGATGGCAACGTCATGAAATCGGTTCGGGAACTGCTCAGAAAACTGGGTTAACCCTGACCCTTCCTTCATTGCTGGTGTGATCGCGAACAAACGGTTGTCCGTTGCCGCTTTCTTGGTGATCCATTCTCCAAATACCGCAGAGTAGGTGGTCTCCCGGTTTTCACTTTGCTTCTCAAGCTTGGTCAGTGAATGACTGGATACCGGTGAAGTCTCAGCAGGCGCATAACCTTTGCCCTTCTTCGTGATCAGATGCAGTAGTTTAGGTCCGGAGTACGCTCTTAGTGCATCCAGATTTTCAAGCAGGACATTGATGTCATGACCGTCCACGGGTCCGGTGTAGCGAAAACCGAGATCTGTAAAGATACTACCGGGGGTAGTATCGCGATCTTGCGCTTCACCGTTTACTGGACCAGTGTTATCCAATTCGTAAGCTGAAATATTATGGGCGAAATAGTTTGCCAGGCCACCGACATTCTGTGAAATCGACATTGCGTTGTCATTGAGTACGACCGTCAGATTTGCTTGACAGGCAGCCACATGGTTCAGTGCTTCA
>CEWR01038192.1_pt1 | contig 10018 bp, 9 predicted proteins | sample 356321 | NCBI WGS metagenome assembly CEWR01 (sample SAMEA2621551, study PRJEB7988) | marine metagenome | biome: marine biome (ENVO:00000447); feature: mesopelagic zone (ENVO:00000213); material: "saline water (ENVO:00002010), including plankton (ENVO:xxxxxxxx)" | depth 790 m
GGCCAGGCTTCGATGCGGGCCAGGTTGTTCAGGCCGTCAGCATCGACCAGCGCCGGTAGTTCCGAAAGACCAGAACTCTCTTGGTTGAACAGCAGGTCTTCAACGAAACTCACCGTGCCATCGGACAAGCCCAGACCGCAGCCCACCACGATATTGTCGTAGCGGCGTGAACCCTCCCGGAGCGTTTGCGCAGCGTGGGCAGAGACCCGGCCGTCGTCATCAGGCAGGGGAAGGTGGATGGGCTCGGTGGACTTGGCGGCCGCGATGGGATAAACATCTTCCGGAGTGGCCAGGGTGACCAATCCAGCCCCGGCCCGCACGCTGGCTTGGGATGCCAAGTAGGCTGCGCCCACGTAATTCCGAGACCCAGCAACTACAAGTACGTGGCCAAAGGTGCCTTTGTGGGAGTCAAACGGTCTTTGAGGCAGGTGTTCCGACACCCAACGCCGTTCCAACGATTCAAGTTGGATATCCGTTTCTTCTTTGAGGCCGGGAGGAACGCCGATGTCCAGCACCCGCATGTCTCCGGCGTGCTCAGTGCCGGGAAAATTCAGCAATCCCACCTTGGGATAGCCCAGGGCGAAGGTCACGTCACACGGAACTCCCAGTTGGTCAACCTCGCCCGTGTCTGCATTCAGTCCGGTGGGGAGGTCTAATGCCAGCAATATGGGTGGCTTAGAGGCTGACCGGACATTATCCAGGCATTGCATGGTTTGCTTCACCGGCCCTTCCAAAGGACGGGCGCGCCCGGTGCCCAATACGGCGTCTATCACGAGGGCGGAACGAGCCATCATCAGCTCCAGTCCACTCGGCGATGCGACGTCGATGATCCGGACGCCATATTCAAGGGCCAGGGCCAACTTGGGGTCGGGTTCTGGCCGCCCGCCCACTACGAAACAGATGACTTCGGCGCCCCAGCGTCGCAGGTGCCGGGCGGCAACCAGCCCGTCGGCCCCATTGTTGCCAGGCCCAACCAGCACCATGATTCGCACACCAGCAGCGCCGGCCATGTCCCGCGCCCCTTGCGCGACAGCCAGACCGGCGTTCTCCATCAGGGTGTCAGTGCTGACTCCGGCCCTCTCCGACGCCTGCTCGATGGCCGTCATCTGTGTAGCGGTAACGATCTTCACGGTGTCTCTTCGCGTTGGGCCACCACGAAAGCCACAGCGTATTCACGGGAGTGGGAGATACTGAGGGACATCTCGCCCACCTGCAACCACTCCGCCCGCTTTTCAGCCCGGCCGTGGAGCCTCAAACTGGGAGCGCCGCTATCCGCGCGGATGACTTCGATGTCCTTCCAACTGACTCCGCGGACACCGGTGCCCAACGCCTTCATGGCCGCCTCTTTTGCGGCAAATCGGCCGGCCAGGTTTGGCGCCCGGCCGCGGCAGTAAGCGATCTCATCCGGGGTGAAGACGCGATTCAAGAACCGTTGGCCATAGCGGTCCAACACCTGCTTGATACGAGGAATCTCGATGATGTCGACGCCTGTTGTAAGCATCGCCCGCCAAAAAGACGAATCAGTCTTGCCGTTGGTGTCCGGCGATCTGCAGGTTATCCAAGATACGTGACACCGAGTAGCTGCGGTTCAACACGTAAAAATGGACGCCGGGCACTCCGTAATCCCAGAGTTCGCGCACCTGGGCAGTGGCGTACTCTACTCCCATGTCGCGGGCGCTGTGATCGCTATCTGCGTACTTGTCCAATAACTTGTCCAGGTCCGGGGGGATCTTTGAGCCGCTGAGAGTGGTGAACCGGCGGACTTGAGCAGAGTTCAGCACCGGAAGCACGCCCGGGATGATGGGTATTTCGATTCCCTCGGCGCGGGCCCGTTCCACGAAATCAAAATAAAACCGGTTGTCATAAAACAACTGAGTCACGAGAAAATCGGCCCCGTTGTCCACCTTCATCTTGACGAATTTCAAGTCGGCATCCAGGTCTACAGACTCGGTATGACCCTCCGGATAGCAAGCGGCGGCCACGCCGAACTTGTAGTTGGACACAACATGGTGAAGCAGGTCTGTGGCATGCTTAAACCCGCCCTCCACGGGGACGAACTCCGTAGTGCCCTTGGGGGGGTCGCCACGCAAGGCGATGATATTCTCCACCCCTTCTTCCTGCAACCGTGACAATACTTCGTCGAGCTCTTCTTTGTTCTGGCCAACGCAGGTCAGGTGGGCCATCACTTCCACGTCTGTGTTCCGCTTGATCTCGAGCGTGATCTCTTCAGTGAAGGCGCGGGTCGAGCCGCCGGCCCCGTAGGTCACCGACACAAAGTCTGGACGATACTGCTTCAGCTCATCCAAAGTCTCCAGCACTGCTGGGATTCCCTCCGCCTGCCGGGGAGGAAAAAACTCGAACGATATCGGGCGCGTTTTTGTCAGGATGTCTTTGATCTTCAAACTGCGTATCCAACGACTGCCGGCAGATTCAGCCCGCCGGCAAAACGTGATCGTACCGGTGAAAATAATCGCCCGTGACAATGAAAAGTCTCCGCGGCGACATCAAATCATAGCATCGGGCCAGATGGCTGTCGAACTGTCCAGGCTCATTATCCGACTGGCCGGGCGGTTATATCTTGGTTAAAACTCCGGTTGACGCTTCTCTACAAACGCCTGGATTCCTTCCCCTGGATGGGGCGAGGTGGTCATGTACTGGACAAAAGCAAGGGCCTCCAGCGCCACGCCGTCTTCCATGGGCATTCCCATGCCACGGAGCGTCACCGCCTTGATCAACGCCAGGCCTTCACGGCTCTTCGTTCGCAGGGGACCGAGGATCGTTTCCAGTTCATCGTCCAAGCCGTCAGCGGGGGCGGAGCGCAGGGCCAGTCCCCATTCAACGGCCTCGGCCCCGGAGATCCACTTTCCCGTTGTGAGCAATTCCATCGCCCGTTGCAGGCCCACGCGGCGGGGTAGCCGTTGGGTCGAGCCGCCGCCGGGCATCAGACCGAAGTTCACGTGTTGGTCACCGATGCGGGCATCCTCGGCCACCAGGGTCATGTCGCAGGCCATCATCAGCTCAAGACCACCTGCCAAAGCGAATCCGTGCACGACGGCAATCGCCGGGAAGGGCAAGCTCTCGATCTGGCGGAGTGTTTCGGTAACCTGCCGTAGGTACGGCGGCAGCAGAGTAAGGTCAGCGAAGGTGGTCTGAAAATAGGTGAGGTCTGCGCCAGCGCAGAAGGCCCGTCCTTCGCCTCGGATCACCAACGCTTTTATGGACTCATCGGCCCCGGCCTCGGCGATGGCCGCCGAAAGTTCTGTGATCAACTCCGGGCTCAGGGCATTGAGCGCGTCGGGACGGTTCAACCGGATGGTTGCCACCCGGTTTTCTTTCTCCAGTTTGATGTTGGTATACTCCACCGGACGCCTCCTACGGGACGGATGTCTTCGAACCTAATATACCAGACGGCCCCAGCCCACCACCCGGTGACCACTCCCAACAGGTGCCTACGCCATGCCCCCAAACCCCGGTGAGAGTTGCACGATCAAGGTCAGGGTGCAGCCTAAATCATCCCGGAACCAGGTGGACGGCTTTCAGGATGGCGCCCTTCGGGTTCGAGTCACAGCCGCACCCACAGAAGGTCAGGCAAACGCCGCAGTGATTGCCCTTCTCGCCAAGACTTTGGGTGTCAGCAAATCACGGCTGGGGATAATTCGGGGATACAGCTCCAGAGACAAAGTTGTTTCAGTGGACACATTGACTGAGCAAGAGGTACGGCGGAAAATCGAGGTTGGGGTTAATAGCTAACTTAACACGGGCGAGAGCAAAATTTGCAGGTAATGAACTTCGGTTGGGTCTTGGAAAACGAACTGGCCGGCTCACAAGGGCCGACCAGTGTTGACGATTTATCTTTCCTATACCACCAAGGCGTGCGCGCGGTTATCCGGATGGAAGAGCTTACTATCTCCGCCCGCTCAGCCAAAGCCGTCGACCTGTTGGATATGTTTGAGCCAGTCCCTGATTTCACGCCCCCCGAGCCCGATCAGATACTGCGAATGATCGAATTCATCGACGAGCAGACCGCGGCGGACCGGCCGGTGGTGGTCAGTTGCTACGCGGGGATCGGCCGCACCGGCACGGTCTTAGCTTGTTACTTGATCCACCGAGGACAGGAACCGACCGATGCTATCACGAAGGTGCGGGAATTACGGCCAGGGTCTATCCAGACCCTGGACCAGGAAGCGGCGGTTTACGCATACGCGGCATGGGCGGCCAGCTAGGCGGCTACTGCTGCCCTGACTTCTTCTTCGCTCAGAGCCTGAATGGCGACCTCATTGAACGTCGCTCCGTGCAACACTGACCGGCGTCCGCTGGCTTCGTTAACCTCGGTTAATTTTCCGCATTTCAGGCATTTCAAGAAAGCGCCGTAGGCATCCTTTTCCAGAGTAAGGTCTCCCTGGCATTTTGAGCATCCTTTGAGGTAGGACATCCGAATTCTTCTTCCGGGGAGTGGCCTGTATGAATCCTGGTGCGCCGCTTTCCCGTATCCCTTTACGTAATCTTTGATGCCGCTGTTCACCCTAGGGTTCCTCTGCTATATTCACACAAGAGCCCGGCGCCATACCTTCTTGACGCAAGCTAGGTGATATTTGTTCCCGGAGTTGACCGATTGGTCCAGATTAAACAGGAATTCATCGACGAAATGGTAGCCCATGCCAAGGCCGACCTGCCTAACGAGTGCTGCGGCATCCTGGCGGGACCAGACGGCAAAGTCATGAAGGTTTACCGCATGTCGAATGTGGAAGCTAGTCCATTCCGGTTTGTGATGGACCCCGGGGAGTTGGTCCAAGTCGATACAGAAGCCGGAGAGAACGGCTGGGAACTGTTGGCCATCTACCACTCCCACACCGGGAGCGAAGCCTACCCGTCCGACACCGATGTGCGCATCGCGGGCGGCACAGCCGGTCTTTGGCCTGATGTCCGCTACGTGTTGGTGTCCCTGATGGACATGGACGACCCTTCCGTACGCATCTTTGACATTACCAACGGCGTCGTAACCGAGGAACCTCTCGGGGTAGTCTGATCCACCTCCGTTTCTCGTTCTGGATGTCCGCTGCCGCTCTGATCCTGTTGGTCACCGCCTGCAGCGACGCAACGGCCACGCCATCACCCTCCGCCACCCCAAACGATGTTATTCAAGGCAACACTCCCACTCCCACGATACCGGCCACTGTTCCAGCTGCCCAATCGACACCTCTGATCTTGCCCACTCCCCATCCAGACACGGCGCCCTGGGTGACAGAGCGCATCGACGCGATCGTGGCCCTCTACCAGCCCACCAAGGCCGGAGAGGCGCTGCTGCGGAGCCTGGACCTGCGGCAGATGGAGGGCGAGCCGGGGTTTTTCGGCAGCTACGGTTTTACGGAGTGGGCCGGGGTCGGAGAGGCCTCGCCCATCGGAGTAGCCCATGAGCTCGGCCACTCTTATTGGGGTGGATTTAAGGTGGCAGGACGGCCGGACCTCAGTTGGGCCATACCGTCCGGCTCGACCCTCTCTCCCGCCCTGGAGAGCTACCACCAGGACGTCCTGACCTTCATCACTCAGCCGCCCGACGATTTTGAGCTGCTCCGTCAGCGTCTGCGCAACCTACCCGACGTTTCCAGCGACAACCCAGAGCCCATAATCCACAACATGGAAGCGGATGTGGTCTACAACACCGCTGGAAGCCTGAATCTGGTGCCACCGATCCTTCGGAAATACTGGGCCGATTTCCTGCCGGCCGGCCGGTTCGACGATTGGTACGGCGCGGCGGGCTGGTTTCAATCTTTGTCCCAAGACGATGTCTCCCTGGCTGGGAAGTGGTTGGGTTTCGAGCACCTGGACCTAAGGCAATACCCTTCGCTGGACCCGGCAACGCCTCCGGAAGACATCCTCTTAGCAGCGCAAAGAGTTATCGAGACCGAGGAGAAAGAAAGGCTGCGCGACCTGGCCTACCAGTTCGATCTTCTGATCGGTTACCCGCAAAACGATGAAGATTTTGAGTTTTGGCGCCGGTATCTTCGGGACAAAGTAACACTTTACCGGGACCATCCAGCTCATCTTGCGGTCTTTTCGATATCCCGGGCGGAACAGATCGACTCGGCTTTGCGGTTCCTTGCGGCCCCAGCCACCGGCTCCCCAGCCCAACAGGCCCAACGGCTGGCGGACCGGCTAGTCGTAGAACCGTTCCTGGTCAACTTTCTTCCGGCCGTCGATAACCAGGTCCTTGTGGAACTTTTCTCCAGCGGAACGGCGCTACCTGAAGGCAAAACCCTACAAGCAACCGCCAGCTTCGTAGAACGCCTCAAGATTTTTGGCGCCAAGGTTGACTCGGTGTTACGGGCCGGACGGTCTGACCCTACGGCCGGCGCTGCAGAACTAGAGAGCTTCATCACCGACACCGGCCTCGATCAAAAAGAAGACATCAAACTGTTCTTCGACCTTTTTAAGGACATAGACCGGAAGGCCGCCAAGGACGTAACCTTTGCCCTGTCTAACGAGACAATCCAGGGGTTGATGGTCCCGGCCCCCTTCCAACTCCGGACCATCCTGGGCCCCGAGGAACTGCTGTCTAAGCTGGGGATCGAGTCCGACGCCGCCAACCAGTCATCGGTCCGGGACGGTATCGCTCTGCTGGTCGAAGAGCCGTCCGGCAATTTCCAAGTAGATGAGCCTTTCCTGGCAGCCATGTTCCAAGTGGTGGCCGAGCGTGCGGAAGACGACCCTCTGGAAACGGCCTTGTTGCTGGTGGGCTCGCCATTTCCGTTGGAGGGCATGATACTGGCCCAACCAGCGGCGGCGTCATCGATCTTTAAAAGCGACAGGGAATTCGGGTTGGCTCTTGTGAGGAATAGCGATTCTCTGATCGCCCCACCCTGGCGGATCATGTACCGCTTGGTCAAAACCGACCCCAGTCTAGCAGCCGGGATGTTAGGCGAATTCCAACGGCGCGGCGAGGCAGTTTTGGTGGCCGAGTCGTTAGCCTATCTCGCCTACGACAAAGACCGCCAAGAAAGGTCGCCATTGCTGCCGATCTCACTGGAAGATGACGGGCGTTTTCTAGGCGCACTTTTCAAGGAAGAGGGAGCGGAATGGCTGGCGGCACGGCTGAGTGAATCGGTTGAGTTATACCGGCAGAGAGTGTCAGCCAACGAGGTGGGCGCCGAGTTCCTAGAGCGCTACCGCGAAACCCTGGAGTTCGCAGCGGCGTTTCTGGATGACGGGGAAACGCGTAAGGGCCTGACGGAAATTATTCGTCGAGCTTTTGGGATGTCCTGACCGGCAGACTGGAACCTGGTTCGTCATCGTCTTCCGTCCCACCTACGGTCGCCACGACCACTGCTCCAACGAGGTAAGCGGTTGCCATCAAGGCTAGAACCGCCGCCGCAACCCCAGACTTGATCCGGTCGCGCATCAAAACCAACACCAACCCGGCCAACATCAGGCCAACTGCCACGCCGCCGGCCACAAAGTGCGCTGGCTCTGTCTGGGTACCCAGCACACCGACCCGGAAGAATGGATCGGCGTAGAACAGGATGGTCACGTTGAATGCGCAGCTCCCATAGAGCCCGGCCACACCTAGGTCCGCGGCACCTATCCGTGCGGCCGCGATGGTTGAGGCCGCCTCGGGCATGGTGGTAACCAAGGACACCAAGAGGATGCCCAGGGTGCTGGACGCGATGCCGGTGATCCCGGCTATTTCGTCGGTGCTCCAGGCCAAGAAGAACCCGGCGACCACCACACCCAAAGAGACCAGGCCAAACATGAGCCAGGCCTTGCGGAGGCTCATACCGGCGTCTTTCGCCTCGCCGTCATCTTCTTCCTTCGGACGGTTAACGTAGACCCACCACATGCCGGCCACAAAGAGGACTATCAGGATGATCGAGGATATCCCGACCTGCCCCACGTTAGCGCCCCATTGGGTGGCTCCAAACAAGATCGCCGCCCCGGTCATCACCACTGCGACAACGATCAGGTAACCCTGCTCGGGAGCAACCTGTTGCAGGAACCGCTTGCCGCCGAAGGCGAGTGCCACGGCCGCCATGGTGAACATGTTGAGCATATTGGCGCCGAAGACATTGCCAACGGCCAACTCGGGATTGGGAGGGTCCAATCTGACGGCGGAGATGTTGGTAGAAAGCTCTGGCAAAGACGTGGCCAAGGCAACTAGCAGGCTGCCCACGAACAACCGTCCCAGCCCGGTCAATGAGGCCAAAGCGTCGCCGTAGACCGCCAGCTTGGCGCCGCAAAACATCACCAACACGGCGCTGGCCAGAAAAACCGCTAAGGCAATCGTAAGTTCTCCGCCCATTTATGAATCCTCGTCTACAGTCTGTCTAGTTCCCACTCTCGATAGCGGCAACGATCAGGTCTCCCATCTCAACGGTAGAAACCCGCTCTGTACCTTCAGTCACGATGTCCGCGGTGCGCGCATTCTGCTCCAGCACTTTGTCCACCGCCCGTTCGATGGCGGCCCCTTCTTCTGTCAGGCCAAGGGAGTAGCGCACCAGCAAAGCCACGCTCAAGATCGAACCGGTGGGGTTGGCGATGCCTTTGCCAGCGATGTCGGGGGCGGTGCCGTGGATCGGCTCGTACAGTCCGCCGGAACGCTGCCCAGCAACCGGCACTCCTGCCAAACTGGCCGACGGCAAAAGGCCCATGGAGGCCGCCAACACCGATGCTTCGTCGCTGAGGATATCGCCAAAGGTGTTCTCGGCCACGATCACATCGTAACTGGCCGGCGCTTGGATCAACTGCATGGCGCAGGCGTCCACCAGCACGTGTTCCAGCTCAACGTCTGGGTACTCTTCACCCAGCCTGGTCGCCACCGCCCGCCAGAGCCGGGAGCATTCAAGGACGTTGGCCTTATCAACCGACGTCAGCTTATTGCGCCGGCCCCTTGCCAGTTCGAACCCTACTCGCACTACCCGTTCAATCTCGCCTTCGGTGTAGCGCATGGTGTCTTCAGCAATGATGCCATTGGGCGTTTCCCTTCGTCCCCGGGGCTCGGCGTAATACAACCCGCCGGTAAGTTCGCGCACCACCACCATGTCCACGCCTTTGATGATGTCGGGTTTGAGGACGCTGGACTCGGCAAGCCATGGATAGACCTTGACCGGCCTGATGTTGGCGAACACGCCCATGTGGGCCCGCATATCCAACAGCCCCATCTCGGGCCTGACCTTGGCATCGGGGGAGTCCCACTTGGGGCCGCCCACCGCGCCGAAGAGCACAGCGTCGTTGGAATCCAGAAGGGCCCTGGTCTCGTCAGTCAGGGGAATTCCATGCTTGTCGATGGAGATCCCGCCGATGTCGCCGTAGTTAAGATTGAAACTATGCCCGAAGGCCCGGCCCACCGCTTCCAAGGCGCGAACGCCCTGGTCTGTTACCTCTGGGCCGATACCGTCGCCACCCAATACAGCGATGTTGAACTCCACGTGGTCCCTCCTGAACAGCCTAAACCAGATGCTTGCGGGTCCATGCGTCAAGGCTGATCTTGCCCCGGCGCGAATCCCGACACAGTATACCCATAAACAGAAGGCCCTTCAAACGAGCGTCCCAGTCTGGCAATGGGCTCGGTTTTGTTCTATCATCCCTGTGAAATTGGTAGAAAATCGGCAGAAAATAAGCAATCGTTGACTAGCGGGTTCCAGGCATGGATTTCAAGCAGTTTTTGAAGGGCCTCCAGGCTATCGTCGGAAAGCAGAACGTGGTCTACCACTCCGATGATCTGCTGGTCTTTGAATACGACGGCTCGGTTGACCGGGGCATGCCCGATGCCGTGGTATTTCCCAGCAGCGCTCAAGAGGTAAGCCAGATCATCAAACTGTCGCGCCGCGCTGGCGTCCCAGTGGTGGGACGCGGCACCGGTACAGGCCTCAGCGGCGGCGCGATCACCCCTCCCGGCGGCATCCAGGTTGCTTTCCCTCGCATGAACCACATCCTGGAAGTGGACACCGAAAACCGTCTGGCGTTGGTGGAGCCGGGTGTCATCAACCTGGACCTGGACACCCACGTCCGCAAGTTCGGCCTGCGC
>CEWR01031056.1_pt1 | contig 10008 bp, 7 predicted proteins | sample 356321 | NCBI WGS metagenome assembly CEWR01 (sample SAMEA2621551, study PRJEB7988) | marine metagenome | biome: marine biome (ENVO:00000447); feature: mesopelagic zone (ENVO:00000213); material: "saline water (ENVO:00002010), including plankton (ENVO:xxxxxxxx)" | depth 790 m
TCATTACCTGATTTGTTCAACGATGTATTTCTTCGAGAATAAGTGTTTAAACAAGCGATAAGCGCTACTAAAATGAGGGTTATTTTTTTCATGGTTCTTGAGTTTAGTGGGTTTCCTATTGTAAGGTTACATCCATATCATTTAAAATAATAGGAGAACTATACAGGCTGTGGAAATCACTTAATGAGTGGTAGGGTTTTTGAAATAAGTGGTAGATGTAGAATAATTGATTAAAAATGAAGTTATTGAACTTCAAACTATAACTTTGTATTAATGAGTTTATCTAAGAAATATTGTAATAGCTTAACAAACTATAACCGGTTAAAAACCAGAGAAGTTAAAGTTGGTAATATTGGAGTGGGAGGGAACAACCCTATTCGAGTTCAATCTATGACCACAACTGACACAATGGATACTGAAGCAACCGTAGCGCAATCAATAAGGATGATTGATGCTGGTTGTGAAATTGTAAGAATTACTGCTCCAAGTAAAAGAGAAGCAGAAAACTTAGCAAATATAAAGGCTGAACTAAGAAACAGAGGATACGATACTCCATTAGTTGCAGACATTCATTTTACACCAAATGCTGCTGAAATTGCCGCAACTATTGTTGAGAAGGTTAGAATTAACCCTGGAAATTATGCGGATAAAAAGAAGTTTCAGGAAATAGAATATACAGATGACTCTTATCAGGCAGAATTAGATAGAATAAAGGAAAGATTGATTCCATTAATTGCGATTTGCAAAAAACATGGAACTGCAATGAGGATTGGAACAAACCATGGCTCTTTATCAGATAGAATTATGAGCCGTTATGGTGACTCTGCTATTGGTATGGTTGAGTCTGCTTTGGAGTTTTTACGTATTTGTAGAGAACAAAATTACCATGAGATTGTTCTTTCTATGAAATCGAGTAATACCCAAGTTGTAGTTCAAGCTTATCGCTTACTGATTAATAAAATGCAGTCGGAAGGGATGAACTATCCGCTTCATTTAGGTGTTACTGAGGCGGGAGAAGGTGAGGATGGAAGAATTAAATCTGCTGTTGGTATTGGTACTTTGTTAGAGGATGGTTTAGGTGATACAGTTAGAGTGTCATTAACAGAAGAGCCTGAATTTGAAATACCTGTTGCTCAAGAATTGATAAAAAGATATGCTGAGAGAGTTGATCACGATTCGATCAAATCTATAGATAAAAGCACTATTACTCCTTTTGAGTATAATAGAAGAAAAACAACAGAAGTGTTAAATATTGGGGGTAAAAATGTGCCAATTGTAATGGCAAACTTTTGTTTGAAAGGAAAGATTACTCCGGCATCACTTTTTGCATTAGGATACAATTATTCTGTTCCATTAGATAAATGGAACATTGCAGATGCTGCTTGTGATTATGTTTTTGTTGGAGATAAAGAAGTAGATTTTGAACTGCCTGGAACTTTAAGGCTTATTCATAATCATAAAACATGGATTAACCATAAAGAGAAGAGTTCACCTTTTATGGATGCAAAAACCTATTTGGGGGGAGATGAAATTTCAGACAAACTAAATTTGGTGCAGACAACGCTTGAAGATTTGTCTAAAGAGTTATTAGAACGCATTAAAACAGACAAAACTGTTGTTTTAATGATAGATACTTACAATACTCATGGAATGGCAGAACAACGAAGATTATTTCTTGAGTTGATGAATAACGATTGTCAAACTCCAGTAATTATCGGAAGAGCTTACGGAAACTTAACGGAGGATCAGTTGCAACTTCAGGCAGCAACGGACATGGGAGCATTATTAATTGATGGGTTAGGTGATGGAGTTTTTATTGCTGCAGAGAATTGTGGTGGAGATAAAATGATTAATGCTACTGCTTTCGGAATTTTACAAGCGACAAGAACACGTATTTCTAAAACAGAATATATTTCATGCCCGAGTTGTGGAAGAACCCTTTTTGACTTACAAGAAACTACAGCTAAAATTAGAGCGGTAACCTCTCACCTTAAAGGACTGAAAATTGGAATAATGGGTTGTATTGTAAATGGTCCAGGAGAAATGGCAGATGCTGATTATGGCTACGTAGGAACAGGTGTTGGAAAAATTACTTTATACAAAGAAAAAGAAGTGGTGCAAAGAAACATTCCTGAAGCTGAAGCTGTAGATTCTTTAATTAATTTAATTAAAGAGCATGGTGATTGGATAGAGGTAGAAAATGTTTAATTACTCAACAATAAAATTAAACTTTATACCCATCATCTCTTCAAATTCTTCTCCAGCTTCTTGCATATCTTCATCCATCTCTTCATAATGCCAGTTAATTTTTAAATTAACACCAGATTCAACACTAGCAAGAGCTGTGATTACATCTCTGATATATTTTGCTGATGAGGAATTAAAATATTCAAACTTAAAGTTACATAAAACATCAATTGAAGAGTTGTTGAGGTCTTTTAAAAAGTAGATATGTTTACTATAATCCTCAAGCCATTTTAAAACTGGGCTATAGAATTGTTGTACATTTTCTGGTCTGGAGTCACCTTCAAAAAGCATCGTGTGGTTGTTGTGATTTAAATCAACTAAAGGAGTATTTTCTGTTGCTTCAATTTTATAGATTTCCATATTATTTGTTTTTTACATGAACGCTTAAGCTGAAAAAAAGCTCATTCTCACTATAGTCGTTAAAGGTATAATTTAATTTTGATCTTGATTTTAGAGCTATATCTGTCATTCCTAAGCCAGCGCCACCTCTATCAGAGATTTGACCGTTTTCAATTATTGTTCTATAATGTGCTTTAAGCTCATCACGAGTCATATCGTTTAATTCATCAATATTTTTTACAAGCTTTTCTTTTTCTTCTATTGGAATTAAATTTCCAATAGCAATTGAAAACCCATCAATTGGTTGGGTTAATAAAAAGATGGCTTCATTCGTATTTTCTTCGCCATGTTCAGAATGTTTGTGGATATTTTCCAGACATTCTACAAGAATATTGTATGTCTTTTTTGCTGATGTTCTATTGTTTTCAGGGTGGCTCAAATTTATTTTAGCCGTTTTTAATAACCCGTTTACAACATCATAGTTGAAATTTCCATGATAAGCACAAATTATCTTATCAGATTTCATGGTTTTATACAAGTTGAAAATATTACTCGTCATTTTTTAAATTTTTAAACCCATTATTAGGATGTCATCTATTTGCTCTTTTTCACCTTTCCAGTATTTTAATTCTTTATCAAAGTTCTCTTTTTGCTTATTTAGCGAAAGTTCTGAATTTTTTATGATAAGGTCTCTAAAAGGAGGGTAAAAATATTTTTTCCCCTTTTTTCCACCCTTCTGATCAGGGAATCCGTCTGAAAATAAGTAGATAATATCGTTTGTCTTTAAATCAAAAGTTTGTAGCTTTAAGGTCTTATTGTCAATATGATCTAGATTACCTAATTGATAACGATCCGTTTTAAATTGAATAATCTCTTTACCCCTAACAATATACATTGGATTATATGCCCCTGCTAATTGAAGCTTTTTAGTTTCCAGATTAATCGAACACATTACCAAATCCATACCATCCTTAACATCAGAATCTTTTTCAGCCTGCAATCGGGTATAGATTTCTTTACTTAGTTGTTCAAGAATAAGGTCAGGTCTTGTTATTTTCATTTCCCCTACAATCTTATCTAGGATGTTACTCCCAATTAAACTCATAAAAGCTCCTGGAACACCATGTCCGGTGCAATCCGCAACGGTAAAGAGAATTTCCTTTTCTGTTTTATAACCCCAATAAAAATCGCCAGAAACAATGTCTTTTGGTTGGTAGAAAACAAATATATCTTGAAAGTATTTGTGAAAAGTTTCTTCATCTGGCAGTATCGCTTTTTGTATCTTTTTTGCATAATAAATACTATCAGTTATCATGTCGTTTTTAGAACTTAACTCACTGTTAATTCCTACCAATTTAACCTGCTGCTCATCTACTACACGTTTTTGTTGTTCAATTAAGGCATTTTGTTTCTTAATTAACCTGAATCTATTGTAGAGGAATAATGTGAATACTATTAAAATAATTAACCCAATTGAGATAAACATAATGATTAGATTCTTCTTCTCTTCTTCTTGTTGAGTATGTATCTTCCTCTTTTCTTCTTCTATTATTAATACCTGTTTTTTTTGTTGAAAATTGAAATCAACCTGCTGTTTGTAAACTGATTTTTTATTATCTAAATTTACTAAGCTATCCTTCATTTGCAAACTTAGCTTATACATGTTTAAGGCCTTTTCAAATTTACCAACCTCTGTGTATACTTCGCTTAGCAATTTTGATGTACTCTTTATCACCTCTGGAAAACCTATTTTTTGTGAATATTCAAATGCGGATTCAGCAAGAATTAAAGCTTTTCCTTTTTCTCCTCTTTGCAGGTATAAAGAAGCTAATCCACTTTTAGCACTTATAAAACCATCTAAGTAATTAGTTCCTTCTAATATTCTCAATGATAAATTATAAGCAGCAAATGCGTCATCTTCTCTATCACTTTCAGTGTATAAAGCTCCCATAGAATGTAACGATTCTGACATCCCTTGTTTCTGGCCTATTTCTTTTCTTAGTTGATAGGATATTTTATAGTAAACTAAAGCAGAATCAATCTTATTTTTTCGGTAAAATATTTTTCCAATTTGATGATGTGTAATTCCCTGAACATGTTTGTTGTTGTATTTTAAACTTGTTCTTAAAGCTTTCCAATAATAAAACTCTGAAATGGAATCTTCTCCTTGATCTTGATAAACTGTTGCAATATTGTTGTTTACAACGATGGTTTTTTCTTCTTCATCAAAATCTTCTCGTATCTTCAATGCTTTTAGATAGTAAGAAAGAGCCTTTTCAACATCTCCAAGATTATAATATGCTTTTCCAAGATTATTAATAGGAGAGGAAGTCCCTTTTTTATCTCCAATCTTTTCAAAAAGGCCTAATGCAGCTTTATAATTTTCAATTGCAAGTACAGTCTTTCCCTGGCTATCAAATAAGAATCCGACATTACTAATTGCACTAGCTTTGTATGAAACAAAGGTCTTGTTATACTCTTTTGTTAAATTTCTGTCAGCAATTTCAATAAGTTTTTGGTTGTACCTTGGCCATAATGTTTCATCCCAGCAGTTTTCTGCTAAAAACCCTATATATTTAATTAGAATGGAATCGTGAGAAGCATTATTTGCCAATGGCAAAATAGAATCCAACAGCTGTTTATCGCCATCATCAAGTTTTGAAATGTTTATTCCAGCTGTATCAATGATGTAATAATTTGTTTGTGCATAATGTGCTATAGAAAACAATAAGGATATGGCACAAAAGATTTGTTTCAATTAAATATTTTAAAGATAGTCTCCAAGTATAACGGAAACAGTAGAAAATAGTTTCATAAAAAAAGCGACCCTATTTTTCAACAGGGACGCTTTTAAGAAGGAGGATCTTTTACATCACAATGAGTGACGAATATTTTTAACTAGAAAGCACTTAGCTATTTGCAGGCACTTAACCAGAGCACATATCACAATCATCTGGATCATCAATAGAACAAGCTAAAATTGCAGCCTCTTCCATTTCTTGTGCGGTTGGCTTTGGAGCTTCTTTAACTGCTGTTTCAACTGTAAATTTAACAGCATCACGAGCAGCTTTTGTTCTTAAATAATACATTCCAGTTTTTAAACCTCTTTTCCACGCATGGAAATGCATTGAGGTTAATTTTGCAAAGTTTGGACTTTCAACAAACAAGTTTAATGATTGTGATTGACAGATGTAAGCACCTCTATCAGCAGACATATCAATAATGTTACGTTGTTTAATTTCCCAAACAGTTTTGTATAGTTCTTTTAAATTTTGTGGGATAACAGGAATGTCTTGAATAGAACCATTCGCTAACATGATTTCGTTTTTTAAGTCATCATTCCATAAACCTAACTTATTTAAATCTCTTAATAAGTGCTTGTTTACAATGATGAACTCTCCAGACAGCACTCTTCTTGTGTAAATGTTAGAAGTATATGGTTCAAAACACTCATTGTTTCCTAATATTTGAGAAGTAGAAGCTGTTGGCATTGGAGCTAATAATAAAGAGTTTCTAACACCATACTTCCCAACTTCTTCTTTTAAGATATCCCATTCCCAACGATCACTTGGAGTAACTCCCCACATGTCGTATTGGAATATACCTTGAGAAACGGGAGAACCTTTATACGATTCATAAGCGCCATCAACTTTTGCTAAGTCTTTAGAAGCTGTCATAGAAGCATAATAAAGCGTTTCGAAAATTTCTTTATTTAATTGTTTTGCTTCGTCAGATTCAAAAGGCATTCTTAATAATATGAATGCATCAGCCAAACCTTGTACGCCTAATCCAATAGGACGGTGGCGGAAGTTAGAGTTTTCCGCTTCCTTAACTGGGTAATAATTGTTGTCGATAATTTTGTTCAAGTTTTTTGTTGCCACATAAGTGATGTCAAATAACTTTTGATGATCAAATTTACCATCAATAACAAATTTTGGAAGTGCTAAAGACGCCAGGTTACAAACTGCAACCTCATCTTTAGAGGTGTATTCCATAATCTCAGTACAGAGGTTCGAAGAACGAATTGTGCCTAAGTTTTTCTGGTTAGATTTTTCGTTACACGCATCTTTATAAAGCATGTAAGGAGTTCCTGTTTCAATCTGAGATTCTAAAATTGTATTCCAAAGATCTCTTGCTTTAATTGTTTTCCTTCCTTTCCCTTCAGTTTCATATTTTGTATAAAGGGCTTCAAAATCTGCTCCGTAAGAATCGTATAATCCAGGACACTCATGCGGACACATTAAAGTCCATTCAGCATCTTGCTCTACTCTTTTCATGAACAAATCTGGAGTCCACATAGCGTAAAACAAATCTCTTGCTCTTTGTTCTTCTTTACCGTGATTCTTTTTTAAATCTAAGAAATCAAAAACATCAGCATGCCAAGGTTCTAAATAAACAGCAAAAGATCCTTTTCTTTTTCCTCCACCTTGATCAACATAACGAGCAGTATCATTAAATACTTTGAGCATTGGCACAATACCATTAGAGTTTCCATTGGTTCCTTTAATATAAGAACCCGTTGCTCTAACATTGTGAATGCTTATTCCAATTCCTCCTGCAGCTTGAGAAATTTGTGCAGTTTGTTTCAGTGTATCATAGATTCCTGTGATACTATCATCTTGCATTGCTAACAAGAAACAAGAAGACATTTGTGGTTTAGGCGTTCCCGCATTAAATAATGTTGGAGTAGCGTGTGTAAACCATTTTTCAGACATTAAGTTATAAGTCTCAATAGCTCCATCAACATCCTCTTTGTGAATTCCGATAGAAACCCTCATCAACATGTGCTGTGGTCTTTCTGCTACTTTGCCATTTAACTTTAAAAGGTAAGCTCTTTCTAATGTTTTAAATCCGAAAAAGTCATAGTTAAAATCTCTATCGTAAATAATAGCTGAATCTAATCTATCTGCATTTTTTTTGATGATATCATAAACATCATTCGCTAAAAGAGGAGCATCTTCATTTGTTTTTGGATCAACATATTTATGTAGTTTTTCCATCGTATTAGAAAAACTCTTATCAGTAGCCTTATGTAAGTTAGAAACAGCAATTCTTGAAGCTAATAAAGCAAAATCAGGATGTTGAACAGTCATAGTTGCAGCAACCTCTGCAGCTAAATTATCTAATTCAGTAGTGGTTACACCATCATATAACCCTTCAATTACACGCATGGCAACTTTTGTAGGGTCAACAAGGTCATTTAATTCCCAACACATTTTTTTAATTCGTGCAGTAATTTTATCAAACTGAACTGGTTCTTTTCTTCCGTCTCTTTTTTGTACAAACATTATATCTTCAGGTTATTTGGTTAAGGCTTAAAGTCTATACAACTCAAAGTCTATTTTCTAACTTCTTAAAGCGAAGCGATCTTCTTTCTTTTTCTAAAAATCTTCGTCTAAACTAAATCCTTCGTTTAAATCTTTAGTACTGTTAGATACTCCAGCTTTTTGGTATTCAGCAACTCTTTTTTCAAAGAAATTAGTTTTTCCTTGTAAAGAAATCATGTCCATAAAGTCGAAAGGATTTGTTGTATTGTATACTTTATCACATCCTAATTGAACTAATAATCTATCAGCAACAAACTCGATATATTGGTTCATTAAATCAGCATTCATTCCAATTAATCTAACTGGTAATGATTCTGTAACAAATTCTGCTTCAATTTTTACTGCATCAGTAATAATTCCCGTAACCTTTTCTTTAGATAATTTATTTACTAAGTGGTTGTTATACAGCAGGCAAGCAAAGTCCATGTGCATTCCTTCATCTCTTGATATTAACTCGTTAGAGAAAGTTAAACCAGGCATTAAACCTCTTTTCTTTAACCAGAAAATAGAACAGAAACTTCCTGAAAAGAAAATTCCTTCAACAGCAGCAAAAGCAACTAAACGCTCTGCATAACTTCCGTTATCAATCCATCTCATTGCCCAATCAGCTTTTTTTCTTACCGGAGGAAAAGTTTCGATAGCATTAAATAAATAATCTTTTTCTTTTGGATCTTTGATGTAAGTATCAATTAATAAAGAATATGTTTCTGAGTGAACATTTTCCATCATGATTTGAAATCCGTAAAAGAATTTCGCTTCTGTATATTGAACTTCACTTAAAAAGTTTTCAGCTAAGTTTTCGTTAACGATTCCATCACTAGCAGCAAAAAATGCTAACACATGTTTTACGAAGTAACGCTCATCTTCAGAAAGCTTTACCCAATCAGCCATATCTTGCGAAAGGTCAATTTCTTCAGCAGTCCAAATACTTGCTTGTTGATCCTTGTACATTTGCCAAATATCATCATGCTCGATAGGGAACAAAACAAACCGATTTGGGTTGTCAACTAAAATAGGTTCTTCATTTGCAATTACTGTGTTGGCCGGTAAAACCGCTTCTATATCTAATTCTTGTTTTGTTTTTGTTGTTTCTTCCATCTTCTTTTACCTTTTTAGTTTAACTCAGTTTTATTACTCATACTAAGCGTTTTAACGCTTTTTTGTTTTATTTTAATCTCTATAAATTTCCAATAGGAAACAAATCGGTCTACAAAAATTGTAAATTTTTTCCGGTGTAGCAATAGAATTTAATTAACAATTAATTGAAGTTTTTAACACTCAAAAGCTTCAGAAAAATGTGGATAAAAAATGATAAATTGCTAAACCTTTTGATAGTATAGAGATTTTACCTGTAGAAGGTTATAAATTGTTCAACGATAGAATGTGACAACTTGTCGATTGAATTATTTTACCTATATTCTAGCAAGTTTTCACTCCAATTTGATCGCTTCAGCTTGTTTATTATCGTTGATTGCAACCATTGTAAACTCTCCTACAACAGCTAGTTCTCTGTGATCTTTATCCATTTGCTCAACAAATATTTCCACTTTTACTTTTAAGCTAGAGCTACCAACCATTGTTACTTTACCAACAAGTTCAGCAAAGGTTCCAGATGGGATAGGTTTTTTAAAATCAACTTTGTCTGAAGATACTGTTACCATTTTTTGCCTACTAAATCTACTTGCAGTTATAAATGCAACTTCATCCATCCATAAAAGGGCAGTGCCTCCAAATAGAGTATCGTAATGATTTGTTGTGTTTGGAAATACACATTTTACAACGTGCGTTTCAGATTTTTTAATCGCTTCTTTTTGCCTCTCCATTTTTTAGTTTAATGGAGGAATAAAGTGTTCTCTTTTATTCCCGAAAGTTTATAATATAATATTAAAGAATGAGGGAGGTATCCTGACTTGCTCCTTATTTTTACACCTTCCCAACACTTGTCAGTGGTATATTGTAAAAACGTTTAAAGCTTACAGTTGCGGGTACAGCTCTGGTATTTCACCAGATTCCCTTTTAATTGAAACATAAAAATGCTTCAAAGCCAAATTCAAGAACAAAGGTATATTATTTTTTTGGAGATTTGATTTATTAA
>CEWR01085774.1_pt1 | contig 10006 bp, 8 predicted proteins | sample 356321 | NCBI WGS metagenome assembly CEWR01 (sample SAMEA2621551, study PRJEB7988) | marine metagenome | biome: marine biome (ENVO:00000447); feature: mesopelagic zone (ENVO:00000213); material: "saline water (ENVO:00002010), including plankton (ENVO:xxxxxxxx)" | depth 790 m
GATCACTCACCCCTGACCACGGCAACCCAGTCGGTCGGGCCGCGTCCGGCAGAAACTCTGGATAGTAGAGTTGCTGTGTTGCACGGGCGAGTTGCAGTTGAAACCACGGGATTGGAAAATTGACGATCTCGTCACTCGCCGCATCGTTCTCCCAGTGGTCGTGGTCGTCCTGCAGAAAAAAGATCGGCGTTGAACGAAAGTCCGTTCCGTAGACCGGCACAATTTGTGGGCCGGCCGCCGCCTTCATCGCTGCCTCGTTACTCGCAGAAAACACCGACGCTGAAAAATCAAAGTTCGACTGCTGGCCACTAGGACTGAGCGCTCCCACGTTATCACCCAGCCACGTATGCAGGTCCCAGTAGATGTGGTCTCCATTTGCCACAGCGGCATCTGGTTCAAAGGACAATGCGCGCCGTAGCAGTCGATTCCGGATCACAGTGGGAAGAAAGCCGGAACGTTCACCAATACCGCTATACGTCCCTCCAGGTCCACCCGCACACGTAAAGAACAACATCCTGAATCGTTCGGGACGGGAGTTCCGACCCGGAAATGTTGCCAGTGACCATGGTTCGCACAACGATGCCCCACCACTATCCCTCAGTGACAGTTCATACCGCCGACCGGAGGCAAGCCCGGATGCATAGAATTGCCAGTATTCTCCAGTCGTATCGTTCATGCGGCCGGTGACATCCGTGGTGCCGACGCGCAACGTCGGCGCCGAAGCAAGCGGCCGAGTGAAGGATGCTTTGATGAGCATCCGTGAATCACTTACCTGTGGCAGTAAGTGGCGCACCGTTCCACTATCCCACCCCTGCGCAGCCGGTGGTGCTCCCTGCTCTGCCAGTAAGCCCAACGGCACGCCTCGGAAGACCGCCGCCCCCATCACACCAGCCGATCCCGCAAGAAACGCCCGCCGGTCGACTGGTCGTCTTTCACTCATTGCTGGTTCCTGCTCTCGACCCGGTCTAATTACAAACCACGAACACGGACATTCCGGAACTTCACAATCCCCAGACCGTATTGCAGAGCAATAGGGCCATCCGCAAACTGCGTATCCCGAACATCAACCATTTCCTCACCATTGAGCGTGACCATCAGCCGAGACCCTTCCGCTTTGATCTCATAGCTATTCCATTTTCCACCCGTCATGATGACGCTATTCGGGGCCGCAATATGTACGATCCCGCCTGTCCGATACGTCTGGTCAGCTCGGGTGTCATAAATATTGACTTCATAGGAGTTGCGGTCAGTGACGCTCATCGCATCCGCACACCGGACGAATATTCCGCTGTTCGCTGGTTCGTCAACCCAAAACTCAAGCGTGAGTTCAAAATCCGCGTACGACTCTTTCGTCACGAGGAAGCCACTTCCGCTGTCAGCACCAACGGCCCCATCAGCAATTTCCCAATTGGCATCTCCAATCGGATTGAAATTGTTCAAATTCGAACCATCGAACAATGTCGTCCAACCACCCTGCGCGGACACATCCTGCACGGGCACAACACTAAGCAAACCGAATACACATATCCCCAGAACAAACCTTGATGAGCACTTCATGTCGTCTCTCTCCTCTTACCTCGGAAGAAGTCGCGAGTATAGCGCGGGCCAGACACCCACGCATCAGACCTCCTGTTTAGTCTAAAAGCTCCAGCAATGCATCTGACACAGCCTCAGGCCGCTGAGGCGCGAGATCATGTCCAGCCCCATCAATAAGGCGCCGCGCAACCAAATTGGTAAAACGACGCTGGTCTGCCGACGGATCAGTCGAGGGCCGGCCAAAACCACTGTCATTCCCGCGGAGTACGATTGCAGGCACCGTAATTGGGGGACGTTCGGCAAGCCGACGTTCAACGGCCAGAAACCGATCTTCTCCGAGGACATACCCGTGGCGATGTCGATACGAATGAATGACCACATCAACGAAATCTGGATTGTCAAATGCTGGCGCCGACCGGTTATAGACCGCATCGGTATAGTCCCAGGTGGGAGACCAGGTGTCCCACAGATGGCGACAGATATCTTGCCGATTCGCTTCTAATCCAGCACGCCCTCGCTCGGTATTGAAGTACCACTGGTACCACAACCGTGCTTCGCCAGCAGCCGATGACGATGGTCGTGACGGCGACACCGTATCCTGCACGGAATACCCACCAATGGCGACCTGGGCACGCACGCGGTCAGGATGCAAGATCGATGTAATACAGGCGGCACGGTTTCCCCAATCGAAGCCAGCCGTCGCAATCTGGTCTAATGACAGAGCATCAGCAAAATCAACAACATCCTGGGCAATGGCCGCTTGTTCGGCCATACGGGGCTCGTCGGGATTTCGAAAACGCGTCGACCCGTAGCCTCGCAGGTACGGAACAAGGACACGGTAGCCTGCCTCCGCTAGTGGTGGCACCACACCGTCCCACGCACGAATGTCATACGGAAACCCGTGCAGTAAGACAATCGGAAATCCGTCCGAGTGGCCACTCTCTTCATAGCCGATATCAAGCACAGTCGTTTGCACAGTGCGCAACTCTTGATTCATCACGGCCTGTGCACCCGCCTGCACCGGTCGGCTTCCGCCTGAGGTCATAGCCGCTGCACCGACAGCCCCAGTAGCCTGCAAAAATTCACGTCGACTAGGAGTCATGCTCTCTCCTCCACACTAACGGACCGTTGCGCCTGACATATTCCTGAGTCCCGGTTAACGATCCCGACCTTGCGTAAGCCAGCATCCGTTGCGTCCAGCCGTCATCTATTTCGGTAATTCAGGTTGAGGTGGCGATGTCGCACCAAGTCCCAGTAAGACCGTTTCGAGTTCCGGGAAGCGTCGACCCAGATTTCCGTAAAAGACACCCTGGCTAATCGTCAACGGTGACCACCCACGTTCATTGACATGACTGAGTGTCGCGCCCTGATCAAGCAAGAACAGTGTCAACTCCTTGGCCCCACGCATTACAGACCCATGCAACGCACTATCGCCATTGTCATCAATGGTGGTGACCGAATCCCCGAGCTCCATCATCAATTTCACAGCCTCAAGAGCTTCTTCATTACTTCCAGCACTCTCATTCGGCCAGACTGACACCCCAGCCGAGACCAACAGCGCAGTGGTACCGTCCTCATTCGTCAGTAGCGGGTCAGCACCAAGGTCAAGCAGAAGCCGCATTAACTCAAGGTCGACCACCTTGGCGGCTAGAAGAAAGGGTGTCGCATCAATCCGGTTCAATAAATTGCGGTAGCCATCGCGTGGCTCCTTCGTCTGCCGCGCATTAACGTCAGCCCCATGCGCAACCAGTGCCTTAACGAGCTCAAGATCTGTGACACGTCCTCGTGGCCTCGGCGACGGATTATGTTGGTTTTTGTTGGTATTCGGTCGGCGTGTCCACACAACCTGGTGGAGAGCTGTCCAACCCTGCTCAGCAGCGGTCGGATCGGCACCACGTTCTAACAGCCGTACCGCCAAATCATAGTGCGCGTTGATCACCGCGACGACCAGCGCACTCGTACCATCTGGAAGTGTCTGATGAAGATCCGCTCCAGCCTCAAGTAAGGCATCGACCGTCTCAATGTGTCCCAGGCGCGTGGCAAACATCAGTGGCGTAAAACCAGAATTCGTACGCCCATTCACCTCCGCACCAGCGTCAACCAGCGGCCCGATAACATCAGCGTGACGTTCGGCCGCTGCCCACATCAATGCGGTCTGCCCCATCCAGCTTTCACGGGCCACTGGGTCGGCCCCGTGCTCCAGTAACGCGACCACGCTGTCAACCACTCCAGTCCGTGCAGCCACCATCAATGGAGTCTCACCGGCTGCCGACGCTTGATTGGGGTCAGCGCCTGCAGTCAAGAGCACGTTGATCGCATCAACATGACCTCCGGTGCAGGCCAGCGATAGCGACGTGACACCAAACCGATTTATTACGTTGGGATCAGTCCCTGCATCAAGCTCGCGCTGAAGTGATACGACATCCCCAAGATGGGCCGCGCGGTGTAAACCAGAATCCAGCGCAAGTCTCTCAACAGCCCCCGACTGTGCGCTGGAAACATCCGCAAGGCCAGGAACGATACCGAGGGCCAGCAGCGTACACAGTGTGCGTGCCGTCATGGGTCTCGAGCACCAGGTCAATCGACGACCAAGGCAATCTAACACTCGTTCAACCTCTGTCTTCACCCTCGTTAAATGTTAGCTAGCGGTGCCAGTTCCACAAGTCGGCCAGTGCTGTCACCCAATCCGTCATCAAGCCGAACACCCGCTTTATCAAGCTGACTGACGAGCAGATTCGTCATGGGCGTATCACGCGGATACTGGAGATGACGTCCACCTTTGAGCTGTCCAGCACCGCCACCAACCAATAACAGCGGCAGATCAAAATGAGAATGTTTGTTGCTATCACTTAACGACGCACCGTACATGAGCAATGAATGGTCCAGCAGCGACCCATCTCCATCAGGCGTATTCGCCAGTTCATCAAGAAAGTGCGTAAACAGAGACACGTGGTACGTGTTGATCTTGGCAAGCTGCGCTAGTTTCTCCAGGTCGTATCGATGGTGGGATAACCCATGGTGAGAGTCAGGAATACCAATCTCTGGGTATGCACGGCCATTCAGCTCACGCCCCAACATGAATGTAAAGACCCGGGTCATGTCAACCTGATAGGCCAACGAAGTCAGGTCAAACATCAGTTTGACGTGCTCCTGATACGACTCCGGAATTCCGACGGGTCGCTCGAGTTCAGGCAGTTCCGTATCTTTCTGTTCGGACAGTTGGATACGACGCTCAATGGCACGCACAGCATCAAGATACTGGGTGACACGAGCCTGATCACCGACACCAACCTCACGCTGCAGTCGCGCTAAGTCACTCGTAATAGCGTCGAGGATGCTCCGGTCTTTCCTGAATTCTGATTGCCGGTCGGCTGTAGAACCGCCGTCACCAAAGAGTCGTTCAAACACGACGCGCGGATTATTCTGCATCGGAAGCGGCGTCGTTTCATCCCGCCATGCAATGGTGTTCATATAGATACAGCTGTACCCGTTATCGCAACTGCCAACCAGAAAGTCCTGATCAATAGCCAGTTCCAGTGAGCTGAGCGGTGTCGTACGCCCCAGCTGATCGGCAGCAATCTGATCGGCTGTCTTTCCGGCACGGACATCAGCCCCTTCTGTTTCACGAGGATGGATCCCATTCAACCAGGTCGCGGTCGCGCGGGTGTGTTCGCCATTTCCATCACCAAGCGCTTCTGCCTGACCTTGCGCCAATCCGCTCACCACAGCCGTCTGATCACGGTACGGTGCAAGCGGACTTAATGTCGTTGACAACTCGAGCGATTCCTTGGCCGCAGGCATCCACGCATCCATCGCCATCCCGTTCGGACAGTAGACCCAACCCAAGCGACGGACGGGTTCAGCCGCTCGTCCGGAAATACCAGACAACGCCGGTACCATTGCGTCGAGCATCGGCAACGCCATCGCCGTCCCCAGGCCACGAAGTACGGTCCGACGCGGAAGGGTTTTCTTCGAAATAATCATGATTCCGTCCTCCTCATTGTGAACGGCGGACTTTTGACGATACCAAGAATAATCGATGAGAATCGATAATTGTCATCTGCTACATCTCGCAGGATGCCTCGCACGATCGGCGCGTCGGAATGCTCCAAACCTCGACCAAGGCCATAAATCATCAGTTTCTCTGTCAGTGTACCGACAAATCGAGCAGGGCTTGCAACTAATGCATCCCGTAAACCGGCTGCACCATCAAACTGCGTACCGTCAGGCAACTCGCCAGTCGCATCAATTAGCGTATTCGCGGCCGTATGCGTTCGAAAGCGACCAGTCGCATCGAATTGCTCAAGCGCAAATCCTGGAGGGTCCATCAGTCGATGACAACTCGCACACACCGGATTAGCGCGATGGCGTTCCGTGGCCTCCCGCATCGACAACACCTCACCATTATCCGTCGTTTCCTCCAACGACGGCACATCCGGCGGCGGTGATGCCGGTGGCGTGCCCAATAGATTCTCTAGAACCCACTTTCCGCGCAACACTGGAGACGTACGGTTCGGATACGCCGTCACCGCCAGAATACTGGCATGCCCGAGAAGACCACGCCGGGCATCATGCCCCAACCGGCCGAGTGACACGCGCCGGAAATGACTCCCGTAGACATGTGGAATGTCGTAATGGCGAGCCAACCGCTCATTGACGAACGTGTAATCCGCCGTCAACAGGTTCATGACATTCTGGTCACGAAGAAAAATATCTTCGACAAACAATTCTGTTTCCCGCTGCATCGCCTGTCGCAACGCCTCTCCAACATGAGGAAACAGATCCTCATCCGGATACAGAGCCGGCACATTTCTCAGATAGAGCCACTGGCTCGCAAAATTCGTCACCAGTGCACTCGCTCTGTCGTCGGCAAGCATGCGCCGCGTCTGAGCTTCGAGAATTGCTGGTTCGCGAAGTTGGCCCGTAGCCGCCAAATCAATCAACTCGTCATCCGGCACACTCGACCACAAGAAAAATGACAACCTCGAGGCTAGCTCTAATTCAGAAATTTCATAAGTGGTGCCAGGCGCAAGTCCATCCGGGTCCCGCTCAACACGCAAAACAAACTCCGGACTGGCGAGCACCCACCGCAATGCAAGTTCAATTCCAGCATGAAACCCCTCGTCGACACGTCCGTCTTCAAAAAAATCAAGCAACACATCGAGGTCTGAATTTGTCACCGGTCGTCGATATGCCCGCCGCGCAATTTTCGACAAGATCTCTCGCGCACACGCTGTCTGCTCTGTAACCGGTTGAGTATCAGACGGATTACAACTAAAGATTCGTCGACGACTCGGCGTCGGCGTCGGCGGAGCCGCAGCGTTCGTATCATACGGACCCGTGATAGTGACCTGACCAAGGTACGGCTGATGGCGCGTGTCGACGGCGGTATACGGTCGCAGGTACGGTTCACGCACCGATTCTGGATACGCCCATGTCCGACGGGCGAAGGTCACTTGAATGTCCCGGGGGCCTGCCCGAACCGGCACTCGAAATTCCCAGTCCCGATCGATCTCGCGTTGGCTGGCTCGCCAATCCCGATAGGCGGCACTATCCCGTGGGGCAGCAGCTGGAGGCGCTTCGCCTACCGTATAGGACTGAACAATCTCATTATCGAGACTAACTTCAAGCGTATGCGGAACATCGAATGCTGCCAATGCACCACCGGTGCCACGGGCCAGAATCACTCGGACAACGTAGTCGCCGTCTTGTGGAAAGTTGTACTGAAATCTGGCTCCTCCCCTAGTGCCGAATGGCATACCTTCGACCCAATAATCTTGTGAGAGATCATTCGTCACACGAAACGTTTCGGTCGTAGCAGATGCGACTGGTCTCCCGACCGCGATACGACTAATTTTCCGTGCCGCAGCCAAGTACCGCTCAAGGAGTGTCGGGGACACACCGAGTACCCCAGCGATGTTGTCAAATCCGTAACTCGCACCATCTGCCGGAAGTAACGCGGAGACATCGATTTCAAGGTCCAATAGATCTCGAACAGCATTGTGATATTCGGTGCGATTCAGGCGGTGGAAGGCTTCGGTCCGTCCGGGATTGATCTCAGCTAACGCATTCCGGTCAAGTTCGGTCTCGAGGTATCGAATAAACCGTTCATAGGTCACACCGTCGGGACGGGGTCTTGGTACCGGCGGCATCGCTCCGGCCCGAAGCTTCCGAACGACGGTTTCCCAAACAGCCGGCTCTGCTGCTACCTGCGTCACATCGTGTCGGTCAAGGGCGAGCCCACCTGTCTCAAGCTGTTCGTTGTGACATCCGACACAATAGCGCTCAAGAAGGTTCTGTTGCCAGACCTCCTGGGCAACGACCCGCTCGCTCGCCCAACCAAACAACAGTTGCATCCCGACCAGCAAACTCGTCAGTGACTGTAATCGCGACATGAGCTAATTCTCGTCAGTATCGGGTGAACGCAGGTACCTGTCAAATGTTCCAGACAGGCGTGTTCTCTCATAATGATCTATTCTGATGGAAGGAGAACAAACCCATGAATTACCAGCGACAGCAGACACCAGCTTTACAAGGAAGCTACACGTCTACACCGGTTGAATTTCTTGGGGTCGACCGACGCGCCACCTTTATTACGCGTACGTATAACCACCTCTTTGCGGCCATCGTCGGATTTATTGTGGTTGAAATGTTCTTGTTCACCTCAGGCCTTGCCGAACCGATTGCGCGCGCCATGCTGGGCGGCAGTTGGATGCTTGTCCTGATGTTATTTATGGGCCTGAGCTGGATTGCCACACGAACCGCCACACAATCGAAATCTCTTAAAAATCAATACTTGGCGCTGAGCGGGTTTGTTGTTGGTGAGGCCATCATCTTCGTTCCGCTGCTTTATCTGGCGCAGTCATATGCCGGCGGCGGCGTCATTGAAAGTGCAGCCACAGTGACCTTACTGGGCTCCGCCGCGCTGACTGCCATTGTCTTCTGGACACGAAAAGACTTTTCATTTCTCGGGGCCATACTGCGCTGGGTCGGTATCCTTGCAATCGTCGCGATTTTCGCCGCACTCTTGTTCGGCTTTCAACTTGGCACCTGGTTCTCGGTCGCCATGATTGGCATGGCGGGGGCGGCCATCCTGTACGACACATCCAACGTGCTGCATCACTATCCAGAAGATCGATATGTGGCAGCCGCACTCACACTCTTTGCGTCGATCGCATTGATGTTCTGGTACGTGTTGCAACTGTTCATGGGGTCGTCAAGAAACTAGCCGGAAGAGATAACGAGGTATTTCACATGACACGGACCACGGTCATCAGCAGTATTTTCTTAGCAGCTCTCGCATTAGCCGCAGTTGTGCCAGCCAACGCACAGTTGAGCACCACTGCCACGAAGTTCGTAGAGGTCGGGAATGGCTATCGTCTTGCGCCGAACATTACTTATTTGCGAGCTGGCGGTGTCGACCTGAAACTGGACGTCTATCAGCCGAGAGGAGCGACCGAACCAGCGCCAACCCTCCTCTTTATTCACGGCGGGGGATGGACCAACGGGGCCAAGGAAACATCTCTGATGAATTTCCTCCCCTATTTAGATAGTGGGTGGGCCGTTGTCAACGTGGAATACCGCATGGCCGACGATGCTCATGCGCCAGCAGCCGTGGAGGATTGTCGCTGTGCGCTCCGCTGGGTCTACCGCAATGCTGAACAATTCAACTTTGATGTCGATAACATCGTCGTTACTGGCAACTCAGCGGGTGGACACCTCGCCCTCACAACGGGCTTTCTTCCTGCCTCTGCAGGCCTTGACCGGCAATGTCCAGGCGACCGCCGTCGAACATGGACAACCGGCGACACCTCAACCGCTGAACTTAAAGTAGCCGCTGTAATCAACTGGTACGGAATCACCGATGTCTACGATCTTCTGCATGACACACCAGGCGTGTCCGGGAACTTTACGGAAGCCTGGCTCGGAAGTCACGCCGACCGTGATGACGTTGCTAAGCGCGTCTCACCGACGACGTATGTCCGACGCGGATTACCGCCGGTCCTAACGATCCATGGTGATGCCGACCCGATCGTGCCCTACAAACATGCAACACGACTGCATGAAGCGCTTGACGGTGCTGGCGTCGCCAACGAACTTGTGACAATTCCCGGTGGCGGCCATGGCGGATTCAGTAATGACGAAATGCTGAGAGTCTTTACCGCCATTAAGGCATTTCTGGAAAATCACGACATCGGACAGTAACGACTCTCTATCAACCACTCCTGTTTGGTACGTGATTCAGCTTGTACCAGTGCAGGAGTGGCTCATCAGCAGTTAATTAGCCTAGCGGCAGCACGAACCTCCAACCTTCGTCGAGTCGCTGTTGGAGGCGACCACGTCCGTCACCACAGCCACAGATAACACGGTCCTGTGCTTGGCAAGCCGCAAGAACTGTCGCGAATGCCTCATCGACCTCGGCATGATTACGGTCGGGAGGGTTCGGTCCAAGGCCAAGGTCAGCCGCCAT
>CEWR01157506.1_pt1 | contig 9999 bp, 10 predicted proteins | sample 356321 | NCBI WGS metagenome assembly CEWR01 (sample SAMEA2621551, study PRJEB7988) | marine metagenome | biome: marine biome (ENVO:00000447); feature: mesopelagic zone (ENVO:00000213); material: "saline water (ENVO:00002010), including plankton (ENVO:xxxxxxxx)" | depth 790 m
GCGAGGTTCCCCTCCAAAACGGGGCGTCACCTGGCACGGATGATGATTGGGCAGAAGCTGTGCTAACCAGGTGCCGCCCCTTCGCGTTGTAGTAGGCGAACAATCCGGAATATCGACTAGAAATCAACAATTCGGAAACCTGCTACAACTGGAGGATACATTCCCATGAACGCGATGAAGATTACAGCAGGAGCGCTGGTGGCGCTGACAGGAGTGGCGCTCACGGCGGTGGTGGCGGCGAACCCGTTTTCCACTCAGGCCAGCAGCATTCAGGCGCCAGAACCAGTCCAACCCCAGGCGGTCGAACATCTTCAGGTGGTTGAGGACGAGGACGCCGATCCGGATGCTCAGACCAAGCCGCACATCGGCGTTGCCATCAGCCCATTGTCTCCTGCCAGGGCCGAGGAGTTGGGAGTCGATGGCGGAGTTATGGTCACGGCGGTTCTAAATGAAAGCCCCTCCAGCGGAGTTCTGGAACAGGGCGACGTCATCACCTCCATCGACGGCCAGATCGTGAGCAGCCCTAAGGACGTCATGGATGCGGTGATGGCTTCCAGCGTCGGCGATGTGATTTCAGTTATCGTGATTCGGGGCGACGATACTCTTGACCTGTCCGTCACTGTTGGCGAGACCGATATTTCCAAGCGCGGCATCTTCAGGAGTCGCGTCACGCAGATGCACCAGCCCGACCTCACTAAGAGGCTCACCCAGCAGGTTTTTCGAGCCGGTGACAGGTTCGCCCGCGGCGAGGTCGTTATGGCCGACGAAAACGGCGTCTATCAGACTTATAGGGCCACAGCCGGCCTAGTCACCGAGATTGACGCGGACGCCGGAACCTTCACCCTCCAACCCAAAGACGGTTCGGCGCTTATCGAATACATGATCTCCGATGGCACCAAGGTCAATCTGAACCGAGCAGGAGATTTGGGGGAGCTTAACACCGAGGACAACACGCTGGTGGTGGACGTGAACGGCGAAGTGAAGCTAGTGCATCAGGGCGAAATGCCCTTGCCCCACATGCAGGGCAAGGGACACGGTCCGAATATTCAGATGCATCGAGGTCAGGGCGGGCAGCAGGGCCGAATCGGCCCGGGCGGACAGGGTGGACATAGACAAGGTGGGCAGTTCGGTTTCGGACAGGGCTTTGGCAATTTCAACCAGTCGGGATCACTGGACCAGATTCGCGACCGGTTGCCCTTCTTCGGCGCCAATGGCCGTCCAGGAGACCTGTCTGATTTCCTGTCTCCAGAGGTTCTGGAGAGGATTGAACAGTTCGGACGAGGCGAGCTTGATCGCAGTGATTTCTTAAGCGAGATTTGCGAGAGTCTGGATCAGGAAAACCTGCCTAACAGGATCATAATTCGATGCGAGACATCGGATGAGGCGCCGGCAACGCCTGCGGTTGATGACAACTCGCTCTAAACTGCGTCGATATTTCTGAACGCCCGGGGCAAACTCCCGGACGCGAACTCAAGTCGAGGTCCGGTGTCTGGTTGGGGAGCGACCGGACACCGGGCCTCATGCGTCTCAGAACTTCGAGATGGTCAGCCGTGGGGGAATCTCAGGTGATGTTCTGCGGCATATTCAGTGTGATCATTACAAAGATTCCGTTTGACGGCGCTGCAATCCAGACGTAAGATGACATTGTAGCCCGATCGATTTACTGGCCGACTAGCATACCCAGGAGCCTCATATTGTCGGGAACGATTAACATTGGACGGTTGTTCGGCATCAGCGTGAAAATCCACTTTTCGTGGGTATTCATCTTCGCTCTGGTGGCCGGAACCCTCGCCGTCTCCTACCTGCCCAACGCATACTCTGGCTGGCCGACCCCTCAGTACTGGATCACGGGCATCCTCGCCAGCGCGCTTCTCTTCGCCTGTGTCCTGGCCCATGAGTTAAGCCACTCTCTCGAAGCGATGCGCCGAGGCCGAAAGGTCACCAGCATCACCCTGTTCTTCCTGGGCGGTGTGTCCCAGATCGAAGAAGAGTCCCGAAGCGCCGGAGAGGAATTTTGGGTGTCGGTGGTAGGACCGCTGGCAAGCCTTGCTCTTTCGGGCATCTTCCTGCTGTTGTTCCTCAACTTCAGGGACGGCAACTCTTCCATCACCGCGCTAACCCAGTACCTGGCTATCGTTAACCTGGCAATCGGGATTTTCAACCTGACGCCTGCTTTCCCTCTGGACGGGGGGCGAGTCCTGAAGGCTGTGGTATGGAAATTCTCAGGCAATGAGGGCCGCGCGGCGACCATCTCCAGCAGAGTTGGTTCGGTCATTGGATTCGGCATGATCGCTCTGGGGATTTTCACGCTGTTCTCTGCCAGCAGATACACGGGCATATGGCTGATCGTTATCGGATGGTTCATTCAGTCGGCGGCGGCGTCAGTCCGCAACCAGCAAGACTCGACGATAAGGCTGTCTGGACGCGTTGTGCGTGACGCCATGCGAGAGGACATGCCCACCATCGAGCCTGGGACGTCTATCCATGCGCTTGTGGAGCGCCACATAGCCACGGATTTCGAGCGGGCATACGTTGTGGTTCTTGGCGACACTCTCCAGGGCCTGATAACCGTGACTGACGTGAAGCGCGTCCCTCTAGAGGCCCGCCCGTTCACCTGGGTGTCTCAGGTGATGACGCCAGCGTCGAAGGTCGTCACGCTGACTCCCGATGCCCCGCTAGAGGACGGTCTCGGTATTCTCGCCCGCAGGGGCTTTCGTCAGCTTGTGATCATGGAGGATGATAAGCCGATTGGCCTGATGACCAGGGCTGGCGTGGTTCGCGTGATGGAGGTCTCCAACATTCTGCATCGCGAATCTCGGAGTTCCGATACCAAAGCGTAGGGCTAGCCGACTCAAGCCTGCGCCTTCGCCCGTCCCTTCCTCCAGAACATCCACCCTACGTTGGCCTGTTCTTCCTCGATTTCCTGGATTTCGACGGAAGGCGGCGGAAGCATTCGTGCCTGAACCTGGGTCAGTGGGTTCAACACCTCCCCAAATTGCCAGTCCTGCGACTTGAGCCTATCCTGAGGCAACTCGATCAGGTCGCTCTTGGACAGGTCTCGCTCCTCAAGGACTGCCACCCGCGCCCTGAGAGCGTGAAGCTTGGCCATCTGAGGCGAGCTGAGTAAGGGCGGTGATTCGATGCTCGGAGGCTGAACGCGAGGCTGCGGCTCTGGCTGCGTAGCCGACTGTACAGGTTGAGCAGGTGGTGACAGTCCCTGCGAAACCACATGAGAATCAACGTGTGTGGGCTGGTCGCCCACGTCGTTGTCGTCCACAACGACCACCCATGTGAATCCCTGCGGCCTGGGTATCTGTTCTCCGTGTAATTCGCCGTTGCGTAGACGCCTACGGATTGTGTGCTCGGTGACGCCGAGCTTTTGTGACGCTTCTTGGATGGATAGACGCACCAGGTCACACCTCAACAGTAGATTTGGAAATAATTTAAACCATTCCAATACTTGGTCTAGGAGTTGGCAGGTCAAGTAATCTCGATATGTTTGACCTGCACAAATTTTATGCACATTCATAACCTAACCAGAACGTGCTGTGTGACGTTGCAAATACAACAGACTCGGCTCCTCTGGCAGGCGTGGATTAAGCCGATAACAGTGTGTAGACTGAACTAGATGGACATGTCTAATAATATGGCTAATCAGTTGCGGCGCAAGTGGATTCTCGGAGCGCTTGCTCTGATCGTCTTGGGACTGATCGCCGCCTGTGGCCAAAGCAATTCAACTATCGTCAAGCCTCCTGCGCCGACAACCGAGGCTGTGCCAACGCCGACGTCTGAGCCGGTTATGGCTCCTCAACCTCAATCCACAGCGTTGCCTCAGCCGACTTTGACGCCACCGACACCGGTTCCTACTGAAAACACGTCTACGCCCATCGAGGCGCCGACGGCCAGTGCTAAATCGACGCCTGTGCCTGTGCCAGACACCTCGACTCCGGTTCCAGAGCCGGAGCCTGTTCCGCGCCCAGCATCGCCCTCTCTGAAGACTCCGACGCCCGCGCCCAAAGCAACACCATTCGTTTATGCTCTGCCGCCAGTTGACCGTGATCTGTTCAACCTGGCTCTAAGGCTTCGTCCTGAGAAAGATATTCCCAATTCACGTATCATCGCCACATCGGCAGTCCCATTGGAAGTTGGGCATCAGGACTCCTTCTTCCTCACCAATCTGACGGACGGGACGTCACGCTCCATCAACGCCACTGTGCAGGTGGTCAGCGAACATGCCAATTGGTACGTGGACAATGACGTGAACATACCTGCACAAGACCTAAAAAAGGCCGCCCGGATATACGAGGATCAGGTCCGCCCTGCGGTGGTGAGCGCTCTAGGTGACATCTGGAATCCAGGGATTGACGGCGACCCTCGCCTGAACATCCTTCACGCCAATCTGTCCGGCGCGGCGGGTTACTATGGCTCTAGGGATGAGTTTCCTCGACAGGTGCATCCCAACAGCAACGAACGCGAGATCATATACATGGACGCCCGCAGCCTGAAGGCTGGATCTGACCTCTACATGGGCGTTCTGGCTCACGAACTCCAGCACGCCATCCACTGGAACCAGGATATCGGCGAGGAGGCGTGGGTGAACGAGGGCCTATCTGAGTACGCCACAAACCTGGCTGGGTACAGGGCGCAATCTCAGGACTCTTTCCTCAAACGTCCACAAGTGCAGCTAAACTCGTGGCCGACCGACATTCAGACCAGCTTCCCTCATTATGGAGCGTCGGTTCTGTTCTTCACGTACCTGTCCCAACATTACGGCGGCCCGGAGGGAATGGGAGAGCTTGTTCGACAGCAGTTGGATGGTGTCGCCGGAGTGAACGCCTATCTGGCCCAATATGAAACGACCTTCACCGAAGTGTTTCAGAACTGGGTTGTCGCCAATTATCTGGACGCCTCCACTGGCCCATACGGTTACCCTGACACTGACGTCGAGCTACAAAACGCGGCCAAAGTTTCTCGCGCGGCATCGCTCAGGGAGAGACAGCCCCAGTTCTCAGCGCAGTACTATGACCTGTCAGCCTTGGGAGGCCATGTAACCCTGCTATTCCAAGGCGCCACCACGACCCGTCTTGTTGGCAACGGCTGCCACGACGGAAAGTCGTGCTGGTGGGGAGGAATGGCCGACTCCATAGATTCCACCCTCACTGGGCGGTTCGACCTGTCAGGCTTGAACGAAGCGAACCTGAAATTCGATATCTGGTATGACATCGAACGAGGCTGGGACTACGCCTACGTCGAGGTGTCCAAAGACGATGGGCAGACCTGGGACATTCTTCGTATGTCACGGTCAACAAAGTACAATCCCACCGGAAACAGCTACGGCCACGGCTACACCGGCTCCAGTGGAGTCTGGGTGGACGAATTTGTGGACCTGACATCCTACGTTGGCGGCGAAGTTCTGATAAGGTTCGAGTACGTGACCGATGACGCGGCCCATCTCGATGGCGTAGTGATTGATAATATCGCCATACCGGAATTGGGGTTCCTGGATGACGTAGAATCCTACACGGTCTGGGAAGCGCAGGGGTTCACTCGCATTGGCGAATTTTTGCCCCAGCAATATGCTGTTCAGCTTATGGAGATTTTCGAAGATGACACTTTCCGGGTCACGCCAATGGAGTTGGACGCGAACAACGCCGGAGGGCTGGTCATCACAGGCATCGGCTCGGTGGTGAAAAAGGCAGCGCTGGTAGTTTCACCAATTACCGAGGGGACTCGACACCCTACCAACTTCGATCTGGAGATAATCCTTCCTGGACCTACTGGACCGTAGTGAGATTTTGAAATGCTCCTGCTGTTAGCCGGTTTCATAGCGGTAATTTGGGGCGTGGAGGTGGCGAACACATTGATGGATCATCGCCTCAGCGAGTTTGGAATCGTCCCGCGAACCACCGAGGGCCTTCGAGGAATCCCTCTATGGCCTTTCCTTCACGCCGGGTTCGGCCATGTGATATCCAACACCCTTCCGATGGCCGTGCTGGGAGGCGTGATCGCGATTCAAGGGCGCAACACGCTGCTGAAGGTGTCGGCAATTGTGGTAGTGGTCTCCGGGGTCGGGGTGTGGGTGTTCGCGAGGCCCGGAATCCACGTAGGCGCCAGCGGTCTAGTGTTCGGATACTTCGGATACCTGGTGGCGCGGGGATGGTACCAGAGAAGCCTTTCGTCGGTGGCCGTGGCGATACTGGTTGTGTTCTTCTACGGCGGTCTGATCTTCGGGATAGTTCCGTCCTTAGGGTTCGTGTCCTGGGAGGGCCACATGTTCGGTCTTATGGCGGGAATTCTTGCGGCCAAAATCATCGACGAAAAAAAGCCGCGCAAGGGCGAGCAAAAAGCGTCAGTGTGAGCCTGATTCATAGCCGATGTCACTCCGGTTCGACAGTTTTGGTCGGCCAACTAGCGTTTTGGCTAGCAAATGGTATAATACATTAGTATTCAAGATGGCCCAAATGTTGACCATCGTAGTTCAGCGGGATAGACCTCTTCACTATTGTCGGTATTGTTCAACTGCTTTTTTGATCCAATCCGGCATGTGATGCAAGCTTTAAGGGGGGCGCCGTGACATCTGGTGACTTTACCTTCTCAACATTTTCAAAGAATGCCTTCTATGGCGAACTGAACGGACGTTTGATCGACATGGTCGACGTCGGTTCTGGTCAGCGAATCGTTGATCTAGCCTGTGGCACTGGCGGCGTGACCCGGCTGATTCTGGAGCGAATCCGTGACGCTCGTGAGTCGGTCGTCATCGCTGTGGACCACTCGTCAACGGCCCTACGCCAGGCAATGGACGACCTCAAGGACATCCGCGACAACGCAGTCCAGTTCGTTCAGAGCCAGGTTGAGCAGGTCTCGGAGTCACTGAAAGAGCGGGCCGACACCGTGGTCTTCTGCAACGCGATCCACTACATCCCGGACAAGGACGCGCTGCTAACCGAGATATCAAAGACGCTGAAGCCGGGCGGCAAGTTTGCCTTCAACACCTCGTTCTTCGAGGGCGGCCAGCTACCAGAGTCGCTGCTGTTCTACCGCAAGTGGATGTTCAAGTCAGCGCGCATTCTCCGCAAGGAACATGGGTTGTCAACACAGAGAACCGCGAAAGTGGAGTCACGAAAGCACCTGACCGCTGAGCAGTACCGTGAGTTGGTCGAGCGACACAACTTCACCGTAGTCAAGCAGGAAATCGACACCGTGAACGTCCCGATTGATGGCTGGCTGGACATCAGCACCTTCGAGGATTTCATCGTCGGAACTCTGCCCGGAGTGCCCCTGGATGCGGCCAGCGATTCTCTCCAGAAGGGCTGTCATCAGGCATTCGAGGAGTTGAACCTGACATACGTCCCCCGCAACTGGCTGGACATGGTGGCCGTTCGGGCATAGTCGAACAGCCTTCAGAGGACTCGAATTTCCGCCCTCTATATCACCGAACGCGAAGTTGAGAGCCTTCTCTCCATGGAGGAGGCTCTTTTTGTTGTGGAAAATTCCCTCAGACATCTGGCCGCAGGCAACGCCACGAGCCGTCTGAGAGAACGGGTCGTCGGAGGGCCGGACGTGCAGGTCAACACAATGCTCGCCGCTGACTACGAGCAGGGCATCCACGGATTCAAGACCTACACCGTGGCCTCGGGAGTCTATCGCTTCTTCGTCTATCTGTACGATAGTGAGAGCAGCGACCTGCTGGCAATTATCGAGGCCAACCGCATGGGCCAGATTCGCACAGGAGCCGCCACAGGCGTAGCCACAAATCTGATGGCCCGTGCCAATGCCACCGACGTCGGCATTTTGGGCAGTGGCTCGCAAGCCCCCACACAGTTAGAGGCCGTGTGCCAGGTGAGGGCCATCCACCGCGTCCGAGTCTACAGCCCAACTTTCGTCAACCGCGAAAGATTCGCCAACGATATGTCCCAGCGTCTGGGCGTCGAGGTTCTGCCTGTCGAGTCACCTCGACACGCAGTGGATGGCGCGGACATCGTAGTGACCATTACCAGCTCTCGCGAGCCTGTTCTGGAGGGCGCGTGGCTCTCGCAGGGCATGCACGTGGCTGCAGTCGGAGGCGCCGACCCATACGTCAGAGAGCTGGACGACGAAGCGGTTCAGCGGGCCGACCTCATCGTTGTCGACGATCTGGCCCAGGCCAAAATCGAGTCAGGCGAACTGATGATGCCAGCGTCCAGAGGCCTTGTGCTGTGGGAGCAGATGCGCGAGCTATGGCAGGTCGTGAGCGGGGAGGTCGCGGGCCGAAAGTCCGATGACGACGTTACGCTGTTCAAGTCCCTGGGCATGGGCCTGTGGGACATCGCCGCCGCCAGGGTCGTCTATGACAACGCCGTTGCGTCCGACGCAGGCAGACGGTTGGGGGCGAGCTCGTAGTTCGCTGAAATCTGATCCTGCCGCCGCCATACCTCGTCATTCTGAACTGCGGTGAAGAATCTGACCCTGTGCTGCAATTATCTGCATTTTCGTGACCAGATATTTCGCTCCGCTCAGTATGGCAACTGAGGGGTATTTCCAGAGCGCAGGCTGAAACACCACCAGGGCCACGATAGCAAGTCCTATGATGTTTCCCCTAAGGTCTAGCCTACGGTACTCTGCCGAGTCAGGATAGTTTTCTTCTGCCAACATTATTTGGCGTCGCAAGAGTGGAGCGTACACCGCTCCGCCAATCGCTGTCACCACCAGGAAAACCACGATAGACGTTATTACCCACGGTGTCGTGAAATCCCGACCGCTCCGGTCAACGAGCGCCAGACCCGTGATTCCGACCAACACGTAGGACGGATTTACGTACCGCATTTCCATGAGACGAATCGTCTTCAGCGTATAAGCTCGCCCTGACGGATTGTTGAGCGCCATTCGTGTCCACACAAATAGGATATGTTAGCGGCGAACGCAGCGATTGCGGCGAGGATGTGGATGATAAGGAGTGTGTTCAGTAGCATATTCTGTCCTTCAGCATTGGATCACGGATCGTAGCAAGAATAAACTTTGGACAGTCGGCGGTCAATGGGATGCTGGAACTTCCTTTGGCTCCGAAGTGGCAGAACTTGAACACGCTGAGAATCGTATTCATATCAAAGCTGTCATCAAAAAAATGCATTCGCGCCGCGAGTGAAACGACCAGACATGAATCATTCAATTGTGCGAATAGCAGTCCTGGTTGCTCTGATCGTGGCAGTGGTGGCGTGTTCAAATAACGACACATCCGAATCGACGGTCGATCCTTCTCTCAGCGACGGCGGTGATGTGACGCCAAGCATTGCGGACAACACTTCGGTTTCCTCGACTGTCTCTCTTGCCTATGATTCCAACCGTGCCATGTGGGATATCTTCTCGTGGCCCGCGGTGGCATCGGCTGAGAAGGGCCGAGCGCTGTTGGAAATAGCCCGCATGGGTGACCGCAGCATGGTTCTACCTCTGGTCGAAGCCCTGAGGTATATGCCATCGGGTGCGTTGCGGGAACAGGTGGCGACCGCTCTCCGTGAGGTAACGGAGCAGAGCTATACCGACGACGATTGGGAAGGGTGGACGGAGTGGCTCGGCAGAAACCGTGAAAGCCATGAGCCGCCGCCCGAATACGTCAAGTGGAAGATAGACCTTAAGGCTGGCCTGGACTCCAGGTTCCTCGAGTTCCTGACTCCGGCTCTGGAATACTCTCCCATCGACCTGCCTGAGGTGGTCTGAAGCGGGGTGGGGCCTAACGATAGCCCCGACCTGACCAGTCCGTTGATTGTCCCTGCCACCGAAGCTGTCTACTTCGACACCGATGACAGGGTGTTCGGAGTAACCATTGAAGGAGAGAGCCAAGCCTACCCGTTGCGAATCGTCAACGCCCACGAGATGGTCAACGATGTGGTTGGCGGAGAACCCATATCGCTCATGTGGTGAACGCTTTGCGGGACCGGAATCGTGTATTCCGCCAGAATCGACGGCAAACCGACCATCTTTGGCACTTCTGGAATGCTCTATCGGTCCAACAAGCTGATGTACGAC
>CEWR01027824.1_pt1 | contig 9997 bp, 8 predicted proteins | sample 356321 | NCBI WGS metagenome assembly CEWR01 (sample SAMEA2621551, study PRJEB7988) | marine metagenome | biome: marine biome (ENVO:00000447); feature: mesopelagic zone (ENVO:00000213); material: "saline water (ENVO:00002010), including plankton (ENVO:xxxxxxxx)" | depth 790 m
TTTTTTTTATGCTTTCACTTGAACAAGGGCATTTACATGATAACATGCTTTTTGTATATAAGTATGTTTTCACAAAGCCCTCGATGATTGTTTCCGGCGATATTTTGCCGTCACTTGTCCGTTCAGTCTTCCTAATTATAGACAAATGGAACAAAAAATCCAAGTAAAAAATTGAGTGGCTACTCAGGGTGCCTGAGTTTCGTCATAACATACTGGTATTCAATTAGATAGATATCAAAAAAGCTACGTACCCGGCTGTGCAGCGGTGACTGCAGCGACAAACTGCTTGATGGTTTTGCCCGGCAATGGTACGTATCGGCGGCGATTGCGCCGCCTCTGAAATTCGTCCCGCAACAAGCAAAGCGATGTGATGTGACGCCCCTGCTCATTGTAGACATGTGAGCGACCGTTCTTGCCGGCAACGACAATGGAATCTGTTCGGCTGTCGCGGAAGAAGTCTTCGGGGCGGGCAGCCTGAACGTCATCGAACGCCTTGTGGATCGGCCGCTGCTGTCGCGACCGCAGCTCGGCATGCGGCGTACGGCGGCGGGCTTGACGTCCCTTGCGTTCAATCGAGTGCGCCAAATGCCGCAGGTATCCGAAAATCTTCTCCCTCACTTCGAGCCGTTCCTGTCTGCCACCCGCAGATTGCCATGCATTGGCAATGGCGGTTACCTGGTGATCGATCTCTCGCAGCGCATCAAAGACACGGAAGAACGTCGAGCCTGTGTGTTCGGGCGCATCCGCGAGCGCCTCGACGACGATGGATGGTGCCATCACCTGGGTAAAAAGTCGATGATCGTTGTCCTCGACGATCTGTACCGTCAACGCGGTTCGAGCGTGACCAATGCGCAAGTAACCCGCCACGACCTGGCCGATAATGTAGTAGGTCATATGGCCTCGCCCGAAGGCAACGAGTTGTTCGGCGATGAGACGCTTGCGACCAATAACCTTGGCAAGAAGCCGCGGCGGCTTTTCGAACAGCAGATCAATGCGGTCGTCTCCGGCATCGGTCAGGAAGTTGAACAATTCCTCCCACTTCGGCCGGCCGGTATCGCCATAGCCGGCAAAAACCAGGCCGACGTCGGCCTGAGCGCTGTGTTCGCAGTCAGCGCGGCGGCAGTGGTAGCAATAGACACGCCCGGGAATGACTACTGCACTGTCGGAGGCGATCTGCTGGGCATTGGCCCGCAACTGTTCGTGCAGCTCCTCTGGGCGCATGCCGATATGGCACTGCAATGGCAACGGGGGCAGGTCGGAGACGTCGGTAACGCCCATTTCGGCGAGATGCTCGAACTGCAGCGAACGCAGCAGTTCAAGAGCATTTTGGGCTCGGGTGAGTAGTGAATCCGCCACTGTCGTACTGTCGATATCGGGAGAATTATCCATTGGGCAACCGCTATTTAGAAACAGCCTGGGCATGACCAACTGTGCCGGCAGATTGACACGGATTTGCAAGCATCGCAGTCCGGGTCAGTCAGCCAGTTACACGGAGTTACTGGGAGTTGTTCAAGATACAATTATATTCTGTTCAAATCAATACGCCGAACACACACCTTCCCGCCCCCCCCGCAGCCCATCGCCATGCGACATAAATCCGAAGTCGAGCCGCAGTCCGACCGTCCGGAACCGATTCGGGCGCAATTATTGGCGCGCTCGTGCCGATTGCTGCTCAGTGAGATGCGCTACCACGTGACGAAGCTGCGGGAAATCGTCAGCGAGTGTCTGACCAGCCGACCGAGCACATCGGCGATTGACATGGTTCTCAGCCGCACTTACGAGACGACCACGCGGCTGTGGTATCTCATCGGCGTATTGACAGAGCTCAACGGCAGCTCCGGCGACACTGAGGCGCAGCCTTCGCTGGGAGCGCTTTTGCGAACTGTCGTCGGTAGTGGCAATCTGACGCTGGACCTGGAACAAGGTGTCGTAAAAGAACTGGACAATGGTGATGGACGTTGGGTCGTGGTGGCGTTGCTGGTGCACGCGATCACGCGATCCGGCAGTGTCCCGACTTCATTTTCCGTGTTCGGGAAAATCGTCGACGGACAGTGCCGGTTGGATGTGGCGGCAGGCACCGAGACGGAGACGGCAGAATTGGTTGATCCGGATACGATGTCGGCGGCATTGTCCGAGATGATCGAAGCGGTGGGCGGCACATTGCTATCAGACGGCGAATGGCGCTGGGAACTGACTTTGCCGGTGACCGGCGTAGCACAAACCGCAGCCCGTGTGACGAATCCGGCGGCAGCGGCACGCACGGTGCTGTTGATCGAGGACGACCCGCTGCTGCGCAACGCCGTCCGGAGTTGGATGATCAAAGTAGGCTTCGAGGTTCTGGAAGCGGACAATTCGGATACAGCCATTGAGATGTTCGAGGCACATAAGCAAACAATCGATTTCGTCATGCAGGATCTGGTGTTACCGGGAGCGCGTACTGGCGTAGAACTGTTGCAGGAGTTGCTATCGCGGCGGGCGGATCTGCCGGTGATCATCGCGAGCGGCGCCATCGATGCCGGCGATGCCGATCAGTTGTACGCGCTGGGTGCCAAAGCGTATTTGTCCAAGCCCTACAAGATGGAGCAGTTGATGGCGCTGATCGATGGGATGGAATGACGGTCAATCGATGCCGTATTGCTCGAGTTTCTTGGACAGTGTGGTGCGAGTCACGCCGAGGATCTTGGCTGCTTTGGTCTTGTTCCAATCGGCGTCGTCCATAGCGGCCTGGATGACGAGTTTTTCCGCTTTTGCCAACGGCATGGCAGGCAGAGATTCAATGTCACCGCGAGCCGGTGTGACGCCATTGTGCATCTCCGGGAACATCAGCTCCTCATCTGAAATCGTCCGGCCTTTAGCCAGCAGGCAACCACGTTCCACGACATTGCGGAGTTCGCGCACGTTGCCGGGCCAAGAATATTTGTTTATCGCCGCCTTTGCGGACTTTGAAAACCCTCTAATTTTCTTGCCGAACTTACGGGAGTAAATGTCGATGAAGTGTTTGGATATAGCGTCGACATCTTCCATCCGGTCTCGCAGTGGCGGCAGTTCCAGCGGTACGACGTTGAGCCGATAGTACAGGTCGAGGCGGAACTGATTACTTGCGATCAGTTCCTCGACGTGCTGGTTGGTGGCCGCGATAATCGCGACATCGACGGTAACGTCTGCAGTACCGCCGATGCGGCGGAAACGCTGTTCTTCGATAACCTTGAGCAACTTCGACTGCAGGGCGACGTCCATGTCACCGATTTCGTCAAGAAAAAGCGTGCCGCCATCGGCCAGCTCGAACAAGCCGACGCGATCCTCCTTGGCATCCGTGAAAGCGCCTTTTCGGTGACCGAAGAGTTCGCTTTCGATCAGCGTCGGCGGCAGTGCCGAGCAGTTGACCTCGACGAATGGCCGATCGCGTCGCCGCCCCATGTTGTGAATAGTCCGAGCGAAAAGCCCTTTGCCCGTGCCGGTCTCGCCCTTGATGAACAGGCAGGAGAAATCATTCTCTGCGACTCGCCGGGTCATTTCGATGGTCCGGTTGAACACGGGCGAACTTCCGATGACCTCCTGTATTTCCGCTGTATCCGCATCGCGCTTTGACAATTCGGTGAGCACAGAAGCCTTGCGGACCGCTTGCAGGTGTTCCAGGGTTTTCACCATCTGTACTTTCTCGACCGGCTTGGTGAGGAAATCGTAGGCGCCTTTCTTGAGGCATTCGACCGCGAGCGGGATGTCGCCGTATGCGGTCATCACAATGATCTGTGTGTCGGGATAAGCCTGACCCCATTCCTCCAGCAGCACCTGGCCGTCGACATCCGGCAGCATGAGGTCAAGAAGAATGACATTGAAGGTCCGGTCTGACATTGCGCGACGACCCGACTCGCCATTTTCGACAACGAAAACGTCATGGCCTTCCGCCTTCAGTATCTCGCGAACCGCGGAGCCCACCAGAAGGTTGTCCTCGACGATCAACAGGTTCAACTTGCCCATTACCATTCTCCGGAAACAGATTCGATTGTGACTGAAACACCGCTGCTGCCCGACTGGATGGCCAGGTCGGCGACAAGCGCCTTACACAGCCTGGCGATGATCGCCAGACCGATGCCGTCGTGGCGGCTGCGGCAGGTAAAAAACGGTAGGGGCGGTGCCAGTGGAATTTCGGCAGGGATTTCCAACCCCGAATTTGTGACGACGATTTTCGCGCCTGCGGCCTGGGCCCAGATCAATTCAACTTCGCCGGCGTCGCCAGCAGCCTCACCAGCGTTGTGCAACAGCTCGCGCAGGATGATCAGCAACCAGTTGCCGTGCTCAAGTATATGATTGGTATCGGTGTCGAGAAAGTTCAGGTGCAGGACGGTATCAGGAAATTGTTCGCGAAACTCGATGCGCACCGTGCTCACAACTTCGCCGATACATCTGCATGCGGCCGGCGGCAAACGGTCGAACAATAGATCAGCACGGTCTGTAAACACCTGCAGGCTAGTTAGTTCAGCGATCATCAGCGGCGTCATATCGGTGACCTGCGGGTATGTACTGCCTACCTGATCAGCGATCCGTTCCACGGCCATTTTCATGCCTGCACATAGATTCCGCAAGCGGTGGCGGACAACGGAATTCATCTGGAACGTGGTGTGCCCGTCCAAGGGGTAATTCTCGATGCTGGGGTCGTACGGCTTCATTCCGTGGCGGCTACGCTGCAGGGGGTTGGGCGATATGACTGGGCAGGCCTTCCCAAACGCCCAGTTTCGGTTGCAATCTGTTCCGATTTCAAGGTATCAAGGTAGCGGCAATTCAAAGGTATTGCAAAGCTGTCTGCGCCACCGCAACCTCTAAAGTCATGCCCCGCATTGAGTAGAATCAGGTTGAGCAGGAATCAGGGCAGTTTTTCATTCTCATTTTGGGTATGGTCATGCATTTTACAGACAACTTTTCCAAATTATTTATTGATATCGTCCCAACCAAGGTGTGCTGAAATGCATATGATACGGGTGTGCAATCATTTTACCGGCTCGATTCCCGGCGGAAAAGTTGACCAGCGCAGACCGTGGGCCTGGACGTGACACGGATATCTGAAACGCATCATCAGCCACACTCGAGTGCGTTATGTCGGCACCTGACATAAGTAAGGATATTTGATGAGCGCCACGATTAAAAGCAAATTAACCGTCGCGTTGCGAGCAGACCAGCCGTACCGGTTCCACGAGTCCACCATCCGCCCCTTGTTTGGGCGTTATAAAACTTTTGACAGCGGCTATGCAAGAAAATTAAATTATTTTCTACTGCCATATCAATTTAAATAATTTTTATAAATATCTTATAATCAATTAGTTATAAATTTATAGCAGGTCCTATTCGGACGATTATGATATTTTTTTTCGGATCGGTCACATATTGGAACAGTTCCTGCGATTGTGTATGACTTCGCAATTGATGCTATCCCAACCTACCTTACTTTCAACCCAACCTTCACGCCGGTAGCGCAAGCTGTTCGGCGCTCCAACCGATTCGGGAGAGGTGATATCTTGGCTGTGAAATTAACCCAGACTCAGTCGACCGCCCAAGTTATACGTCAAGACCAGACGATGACGCATCAGCAGATCAAGGCCCTTGAGCTGCTGTTCGCACCGGTTCTGGAACTGCATAAAATTGTCAACGAGGAACTGGAAAAAAACCCGATCCTGGAAAGTGAACCGGACGAGGCAGAGCCCGTGGAGGTGCCGGATAATGACGAATGGCTCGATCGGATCATTCAGCTCGACGAGGAGAACCGCTTTATTGGTACCGGGAATTTTCGATCGGTATCACCGGAAGAGGAAGAACGCCGGCAGCACTACCTGGAGTCGATCACGGTTGAGCAATCGATGCAAGATTCACTACTTCAACAACTTGGATTTCTGGATCTGGATCCGCGGCTACAGGACTGCTGCGAATTTATCATCTCCGGACTGGACGATGATGGCTTTCTGAGTGTGCATCCGGCCGACCTGGCAATGGCAGCGGGCGAGCCGATGTCGATTATGAATCAGGCTCGGACAGTGGTTCAGGGTCTGGAGCCTGTGGGGGTCGGCGCACGGGATCTTCGTGAGCGTCTGCTGATCCAGCTCAGTCGACAAGGCAAGGAGCAGTCACTGGCATATATCGCGGTTCGCGACCACATCAACGACATCGCCGCCAACCACCTACCGGCGATCGCGCGTAAAATGCGTATCACAATCGGTCATCTGAAAGAGATCATCGAGCAAATCCAAGCCCTGAACCCGCGGCTCGAGCCGAGTCATGTCCAGCCCGGTGAGTATGTCACAGAAGAAGTGCGGGTGTTCGAAGGTGAAAACGGGTTGCAGGTACAGATGAATAATGACAATCTTCCCAACTTATTCATCAGCAATCAGTACCGTCAGCTCCTGAACGATCCGGACACGCCAAAGGATGTCAAGGACTATGTCAAGGAAAAGATCCGCGCCGGCGTTTTCATGATCAACAGCATCATCCAGCGCCAGACGACAATTCGCAAGATTGTAATGGCGATCGTGTCGGTGCAAGAAGACTTTTTCAAGTACGGCATGGACCACTTGAAACCGCTCATCATGGCGCAGGTGGCGAAGCAGGTCGGGGTGCACGAGACGACGGTCAGCCGTGCTGTCGCCGGCAAATACCTCCGCTGCAAATACGGGTTGCTGTCGCTGCGGCAGTTCTTTTCGACCGGTTACCAGGCGAACGATGGTCGCCTGGTGTCGAATACTGTCGTCAAGCAGACGATACGTCAACTGATCGATGAAGAAGACGCTGCAAAGCCTCTGTCTGACAGCCAGATCGCCAAAATGCTCAATGAACAGGGGTACACGGTTGTACGACGTACGGTCGCCAAATACCGTGAAAACATGGGTATCCTCGCCTCCAACCTCAGGCGCCAATACTAGACAATAGATACGGCCTTCAGCGCTACAGCTGTTGTTTGAGGTGCATCTGCAGGACATGCCGACAGGGCTTGGCCCCCTTCTGGTCGAGGGTCTGGGGCCATGTCAGGAACCGTATTGGCACCTTGAATCTCGGCAGAACGGCCGCCAGTTCAGCAGTCAATGCCTCGGCCTCGAGACGATAGCCTGGCAACATCCGGACGAACGCAACCGGCCGATGGTCGAACTCCTCATCGGGTACCGGCAGTACAACGGCCTCGGCCACTCCTTCCGACTCGCACAGACGCGCTTCGATCTCTTCGGGCTGAACGTTTTCGCCACCAGAGATGAACATGTTGTCGACACGACCGTGTACAACGAGTCGCAGTTGGTCGTCGAGCTCACCACGGTCTCCCGTAGCGAACCACCCGTCACGATCAACCGCCGCACGGACTCCGTCTGTGGCCAGATACCCGTCGAACAAGGTTGGGCCGCGTACTATAATCTCGCCGTCATCTGCGATCTTGATTTCCCGATACGGCAGCACTTTCCCACAGGTATGAAGATCGTCCGGGCCGGCCCCGGGAGGGGTGGCGGTGATCTGCGACGCCATTTCGGTACTGCCGTAAGTGGTGTGCACGGGCAGCCCGACCTCGAGCGCTTCCGCCGCGAGCGCGGCGGACAATGGGGCGCCGCCAACTAATACGGCACGCAAGTGGTCGCTCAACAGTTGCTGCCGGAGCAGACGGGCGAGCTGCGTAGGTACGACAGACACGTGTGTTGCCCGGACCTGAGACAAGGACTCTGCGATCGGTCGATCGGTGGGTGCTACGGCGACCGTCGCACCGCTCAAGAGACAGCGAAACAGAATTGCCAGGCCACCGACGTGGTAAAGCGGCAACGCCAGCAGCCATCTGTCACCAGGCACCAACGGGAGATTGGTGTTGGCGCCGCGGGCGCTGCAGCAATGGCTTTCGAGCCGGTGCACGGCTGCTTTCGGGGTGGCACTCGATGTACCGGAAGTGAAGACGACTGTGGCGGTCGCAGACGGATCCCAGGACGGCGCGTGAGAGACTGTTGCCGTGGCATTCAGCTCCTCGAAGGCGACAGCGGGCAGATCAAGCACCGCCAGCATTGCATCGTCGGCAACGATCAATGCCGCATCAACGTACTGGATAGCAGCCCGCAGACTGGCGACTGGCCAGCGAGTATTGAGCGGACAGATTACGATGCGTTGCCGCACGGCAGCGACGATCAAGGCCAGGTACTGGACCGAATTCGCCGCGGCCACCGCCAGGCACTGGCCGGCGGCAACATGGCGCGCGGCGAGAGCCGCGGCATATCGTTGCACAAGAACGTCGAAGTCGGCGAAGGTGTATTCCCAGCCGTCCTGGCAGACGGCGATGGCATCGGGCTGACGTTGCGCCAGTTTGTACAACGGGCACGGCATCGATTCAGGGGCTGCGTTCTCCGCATGGAATCGGTTCGATGGCGTCCGAGATTTTGTCATATGCCGGGCACCCGAACTATCAGCGAGTATCAACCTTGCTTGTCGCCGCCAGTGATTTTGTTCTACATCCACATCACCGGGTCATATACCGATCGACGACCCGCTCCTTCAGAGGAATGATGCCGTTATCTGTGATGTTAATGTGTTCCGGGCAGATCTCGGTGCAGCATCCGGTGATGTTTTCACATGCCGGAACCGAACGCCTTTCTGATCTCTGGGATACGACCGGCTAACTAAACAGTTCGGACAACGACTCGCCGCGCTGCGTGCGCCAGATCGCTTCGCCGTAAAGATCTGCCAGACTCAACACGTGAATGCGGTCGGATGAATATTCCCGGGGGATCGAGTCAGTCACAATCATCTCCTCGATTTCGCCGAGGAGTTTCCCTTCCGCCCGCTCACCGTCCTTGACGCTTAAAACGGCATGTGTGCAAGCCGCATACACTGCGGTCGCACCATGTTTTTTCAATGCCCTGGCGCCTTCGAAGATCGTACCGCCTGTGTCGATCATATCGTCGAACATCAGACAGATTCGGCCGGCCACATCACCAATGACGCGGCCGGCCGTCGCGTGGTTCACCCGCTTGCGACGCTTGTTGATGATGGCAATCTGCGTGCGCAGTCGACGGGCCAAAGACTCGACAATCTTGGTTGCGCCCGTGTCCGGCGCGACAACGACCAAATCCTTGACGATGTGTGGCATCTGCTCGTTGATATACCGTGCGATATGCGGCACCGCCTCGAGGTTATCGACCGGGATATCATAGAAACCCTGGATTTGGCCGGCATGCAAATCGTTGGTGATAATGCGGTTGGCACCGGACATTTCGGTCAATGAAGCGAACAGTTTAGCGGAGATCGGGACGCGCGGCCGATCCTTGCGATCCTTGCGGGTATACGGGATGTAGGGCAGGACGTTCACGACTTCGTTAGCGCTGGCACGCTTGAGTGCATCGTTCATCAGGAACAGTTGCATGTAACCGTCATTGGGATTGACGAAACTGTGGAGCAGATAAACGTTGCTCTTGCGCACGTTGCTCGGAATGAACACGTCGAAGCTCTGGTCCGCGAACTCCGTGAATTCGCACCTTTGAAAATCGACGTTACCGCCGCGGTTCCGGATGGAACCTACGACTTTCTCTGCAAACGGATAAATCTGATCGCTGGCGATTATGACGAATTCCATGGCGCCGTTCGCAGGGTATGTCGTGGAGTCTGTGTTGGTACAGAAACAATCCCTAATATAGAAGGGATGGAGGGGATTCAAATGCCGTTGGTGACGGAATTTGACAGCTAAGGGAAATAATCTGCAAACGGATCGTTATCGTCCGACTCGTCTTGCCAATGCGGTTCGAGAGCGGCTTCCACTTTCGCCATATCCGCCTGCACGATCCACTCGCCGTCGACGCGAGCACAGGGGCACAGAGTGCCCGGCATCTGGCACCTGGCGAAACACTGCTGAAACGTGATCGTCAACTGTCTGCGTTTTTCGACCGGCAACCGCCGGAGACGCCGAATCATCTCATGCGACCCCAGCGGCCCGCACTCCGGCCCCGTACAGATCTGAATCGTGATCGCCATTGTACACCATACGGCGAATGCCAAT
>CEWR01063518.1_pt1 | contig 9980 bp, 6 predicted proteins | sample 356321 | NCBI WGS metagenome assembly CEWR01 (sample SAMEA2621551, study PRJEB7988) | marine metagenome | biome: marine biome (ENVO:00000447); feature: mesopelagic zone (ENVO:00000213); material: "saline water (ENVO:00002010), including plankton (ENVO:xxxxxxxx)" | depth 790 m
GTTGCCATTACATTGCCGAACTGCGCCAGCATCGTGCGCAATCGGGTAATCCGCTGCTGGTGTTCGGCCGCGACGTCCCAATCCTCGGCCGCAGCAGCGTCTCGCAATGCCTGGAGCCAATGCGGCGCGATCGAGTAAATGCCGTCGAGCAATTCCTGGAAACCGGCGTGCAGAAGCACATCGGTGATTTCGGGTTCCGCGATGATCACGCGGAACTCAGGGTCCAACTGGTCCCTTACCTGGCGAGTGAAAGGGAAGCGCCCCGAGATCTTGGCGCCATGGATGTTCGGATGTTCCTGCAGCTGCAGATAGGTGTCCATGCTGAAGTCGACACGGGTAATAGCCGGCAGGTCATACAGGTAAATCGGAGCCTTGGCAAGGTCTGCCACAGCCTTGTAATAATCCACGAGCTGCGTCGCTGTCGGTAAAATAAAGAAAGGCGCGAGAACCACGACACCATCTATGTCGAATTGATTGACGAACTCGATGCGTTCCTTTGTCCGGCTGTACGACGTATCGCCGACGCCGACAAGCACCTCGCCCTTGCCGGCAGACAGCTCGACCGACTGCTGCACCAACTCGCGATAGGTGCTGTCGCGCAGCAACTGCATCATCCCCATCGTGCCGCCCACCAGAACACCTTCGATCCCGTGTTCAAATTGGTCCGCGATATGCGCTGCCAGCCCTTCGGAATGAACGCTCTCGTCCTCTGTGAGCGGCGTGCAAATCGCGTTTATGAAATACCCAGAACCCATGATGATCTCCCATTCATTGTTTGCGCCGAAGAGCGGAATATAGTCGCAAACTGGCCATATGCCTGATCACATGCCCAACTTGAATTATTCACAAATTTTATGCTCGCGCACCCAGATAACGCATGCTCGGCACTCTTGCGGCAAAACTTCGTGAATGGTCCAAGTTCAAGAAAAAGGGCATTCGAACGGACACCTGGCTGCCCGGCGCCCCCGCCGACATGCCTAAAGTCCCCAGTGATTCGCCACATCACGTGTAATGCGGGCGAGTTCTTCGGGCGTCTCGTCATTGCGGCCATGCCCTACCTCAAACGTCCAGGGCCCCGTGTACCCGATCTCGACGAAGGCGGCACGGATGTCGTCCCAGTTGAGTCCGCCGTGGGTGGGCGGCCAGTGGTCGTCTTGAGGATCGTCGTAGTCGACATCCTGAAGATGCGTACCGGCCAGGCGCGAACCGGCTGCGATAATCTCGGCGACCGGTTCGTGTTTTGAGGTCCACGCATGTCCGGTGTCGATGACCAGTCCGAGTGCATCTGCCGGGTAAGGATCCACGAGCGGGCGCAGTTCCTTCATCGTAAGAAACGGGTACAGGCAATGGTAGGGTAAGTTTTCCAGAAGTATGCGCACCCCGACCTCGGCAGCTACCGGAACCAGATCATCCAGGGAACGATGTACGGCATCCGCAATAAGCTGTGGGGTATCCGGATGATCCGCTGCGGGTACAAAGCGTGGGTTTGGCACGGGATGAATGATAATATCGGTAGCGTCGATTGCAGCTGCAAAGCGAAGGTACGCGGTAAGAACGCCCACTTTTTCACGACGCCAATCCTCCTCCGGGGCGCCGAGGACATTGCGGGTGAGCGGCGCGTGGACGGTCCCGCCAGCCAGCCCGCGGGATTCCAGCCGAGCGCGAAAATCGGTCAGTGCCGGCCCGCTCGGCGGCTCCTCCAGATGGGGTGCCTGGCCGAGGATTTCCGCCTGGTCAAACCCGGCGACGGCGATGCCATCGAGCGCGGCATCGACATCCCGGTCGCTGAACCCCACGGTGCTGTAACTGATCTTGCTCATAATCTCTTGCCTCCTGTTATTCTCCCCTCCCCCACGGTCCAGCAGCGTCATTCACCGATTTCGTCTTTCCACTGTGAAAACAGGTCGATCACTTCCTCCCTGCTGCTATAGGCTTTGTAAACCAGGCGGCTGCGCAGGTGATATTCTTTGCCTGTTTCGACATCGTCGATAACAAACTGGTAATCCCAAGCCGGATTATAGACCCGCTTTTCGTCGTTGTGATCACCGCCGGTCGGTGACATGGTGAGTCGAACCGGCGATGTCTGATCGAACATCTGCAGGTACAGCATGTTTCCGTCGTGCGGTCTCCCGAACACCAGCGGCAGATCGAATCGGCGATCGCTGAATGCATGGGCCAGACTCCGCACGTTGTAGGAACGATCGGCGAGGCCGAACCGTGGTTCATCGATTGTCGAATGACACACGGTACTCCCCGTGCCGTGCATATCCGGGCTCAGGCAATTCCAGAATCCATCCGGGTTGAGAAAGAAGAGGCACGGAAAATCCGGCGCATTGATGTAGCTCGCCCAGAAGAATCCGAACTGTTTTCCGGCCCTTGGCGGTTGATGCAGTTTCGCCGTGAAATGGAAGTCAATGATATTGGGTTCCTTGACCTCGAAAATTGTCGTCGACTCGACATGTGTCTGCGGTGTCCGCGACTGAGCGAGTCGTACTGCACGGTCGGAAATACGTTCCACCTGCATTGGATGGTGCCTGGGTTCGAACGTATCGCCTTCCTGGTCGGTAGCGAACAGCCCGTCCATCAGGTGTTCCAGATTGAGACCGGCATAGCGTGGGACAAAACAGTTGCGTTTCTCGTGGACACTGGTCAATGACCAGATGCCATTGAGGTCGGCGCGATGACTTGGATGCGCGGCATCGCCGGCGTCGTTGTCACCGACGACAACTTCGAGCTCGGTGGTATGAAGAACTTCGTAACTCATGGACATCGCCCGGGATCATCGGCATCATGCCGGGTCCAAGCCGTCGCTGATTCCGATCATGCGGCCGGCCTATCGCACAACTTCCCAGTACTGCTGGTAGGCCGGCGGCAACCCCAGCTGGGCTCTGAATACGGCATTGCCATACGATGAATGTCCATCGGCCCAGAGTAGATTCAAGCCGCCATTGTGCCGGTCGCCGTAGTTGTTGATTGCTCCCAGCGGGTCACCCGACCCGTCGCCCCGCGTCATGCTTGAACTTGAGCCGTCACCGGACTCGAGCCGATGCTGTGTATCAATGAAAGTGATCGTGGCGCTGGGGTTCGTGATGCCGCCAAGTTTCACATAAAAATTATAGCCGATGCCCAGTTCCCAGTAGTTGTATCCACAGGAAGGGTTGTCGCTACCATTGTTGCATTCGGCATAGTGCTTCCAATTGCCATTGAACTCCTCGGTGTCCGAGGGGCATCTCCACGGGCTGTCCGGATTCAGGCAGGCTTCCTTGCCGATTGGCAGCGTCGGGTGTCTGCCGTTGAAATACGGCGACAGGTAGCGCATGTAACGCGCCCCGTTGTCGCTTGTATCCCAGTGCGAGTTTACGACAAAACCTTCATTGTCATCCGTGTACATGAGCCATCCCAGGCCCAGTTGCTTCTGGTTGTTGGTGCAAGCGATCTGCCGCGCTTTATCTTTGGCCTGATTTAAGGCCGGCAGCAGCATCGCCGCCAGGATGGCGATGATGGCGATCACGACCAGCAGTTCGATAAGCGTGAAGCATGCTCGACAAAGCAGCCGCGGAACCGTTGAGAGTTCGACTACCGTGAGTCGGCCGTTTGCAGCTTCTGGTTGTTGCATAATTATTCGGCTCGGGCTTGTGATCGTCGCGACGTTCAGTATACTCCAGACCATGCCGATCTGCAATTCCTCATCACTGCCGCATCGACGTCGCAATCAGGAAACGGGACCCCTGTACCCAAAGCATCCATGAGCGAACACTGGTACGACAGACCTTTACGAATCGCTGCCCTGCAATGCGATTTCGAAGCGGGACAGACGCTTGAAGTGGCGGATAAATGGGCCGGCGCCGGTTTCAATGTGGAGCAACTGTTCCATCCGATGGCGGACTCCTACTCGGCGCTGTTCGACATCGAGCACCACGCTGAAATCCTGTCGGATTACCTGGCGCGGGCGCAGCAGAATAATCTGCGCATCATCCTCTATCTGAACGTGCATATCCTCGGCCCGACGCTTGCATCCCATTGGGAAGACTGGGCCCAGCGCGCGGTCGACGGTTCCTGTCCCAAGCAGTACGAAACCTATTACGTCTGCTGCGTCAACAGTCCGTGGCGCGATCACTTTTTTTCGGTCATCGACTCATTGGCAACTTTCGACATCGATGGAGTGTTCCTCGATGGTCCGATTGTAATCTCCGGCGGCTGTTTCTGTCCGCACTGCCAGGCACGGTATACGTCCAAGTATGGCGGTGACCTTGTCGATGGCGAGCATCAATCGAAATTCATCGGGGAGAGCCTGCACGAGTTTCTCCGTGAATCCTACAGCCGGTTCAAACAACACAAGCCGGACAGCATTTTTTACATCAACCTGCCGATCACTGCTTCGCAGGCGAAGTATCTGTCACCGGTGGATCAGTTGCCGTACAACGATCTTGTCGGCAATGAAGGCGGTTTCATGTTTTATGAGCCGCCACGGGATGCCTATCTCTGGCGCAGCAGCATAACTGTCAAATTACTGGAGGCACTGGCACCGGACAAACCGCGGGTGAACTTCATGGCAGCCGACCAGAAACCCTGGTCCTGGTACATCCACACCCCGGCGGAAACCAGGCTGTGCATTGCATCGACGGTTGCCAACGGCGCCAACATCTGGTACGGGCTGCATGGCGACAGCAGCTTGTTGGATACCCCGGGCGGCAAGGCTGCTACCGAGCTGATGCGCTTCCTGGCGACACACGAATCGTACTATGTCGCGACACGCTCAGCGGCCCGGGTTGCCGTGCTCTATGCCTACGCCACGGATTATCAATATCGGGTCAGCAGCGAGACGTCCGATTTCTATGGAGACGCGGCGGAGAAGAGCGAGTTGTACAGCGGCAACTTCACAGAAGCATTACACGGCTTCTGCGATGTACTCTCACGCTCGGGCATCCCCTACGACTTGGCCACCGATCTGGATCTGACCGCCGACCGGCTGGCCGGGTACGATTGTCTGCTGCTGCCCACCTGCGCCTGTCTGTCGGACGAATCCGTCGATGCGATTCGGGAGTACGTGAAAAATGGCGGTGCCATTGTCTCGAGCCATGACACCTCGCTGTATACAGAAAGCGGTGAGGCCCGCACGGATTTCGCTCTGGCAGACGTTTTTGGGGCAAGGTATGCAGGACGCATAATGCCGTACAAGAACTTCAATTATTTCTCGATCTGCAGCGAGCATCCCTTAGTGGATCACATCGATATTCCGCTGTTGCCGGCACCGGAATCGGTGGTCGACGTGACGCCGGCGGAGTCCGCAAATGTGCTGGCAAAATTTCACGCTGTGCAAGCGGGCCGATATGTGCCGCTGACCGAGCCGGCGCGGCCGGCGATCATTCACAATCGATTCGGCAGCGGGCACAGCCTCTATCTGGCCGGCACTTTCGGTGAGATGTGCGCGCACTACGCGCCGCCGGAGTACCAGCAGTTGCTGAAAAATGCCGTCGCCTATTTCTCTGAGAAAAGCGTGTCGTTGCAGGGCGCCATCGGCAATGTCGAGGTGAGTGTGCGCCGGCAGCACAAGCGGCTGCTGATTCATCTCGTCAACTATGCGGGTCTGCCGCCGCGGCCGTTTACAGCGATCGCGCCGCAACGCGGCTTGCAGCTCGTATTGCCGGACGCCGGCGCAATCGAAGCGCCGCGGGCGCTGGTTGCCGATCAGGTATGCAGGTACGAGGTGCACGGCAATGCGGCGATCGTGAATCTACCCGAGTTGCGTGACTACGAAGTTATTGTTGTCGAACAGCCATAGGTACCAGGGCAGCATGTCCAAAGTCTGGCAGGAAAAAGGGTTCGCGGATTTTGCGGACGGCACGTTCGGCAACGCCGGACATAACATCTATGTGTCGCGTGCCGGTGTACTGCAACGTATCCATCAATATGACTTCAACAAAAATGGCTACATGGATCTGCTGTTCTGCAACAGCCAGAACCACCTCGAGACGGCGCCGGCTTACCTGTACAGCGACCCGCTGAACGATCAGACGCCGATGACATTACCATCTGACGGGGCCAGATCGGGAGCCGTCGTCGACCTGAATGGCAACGGGTACAATGACCTCGTCCTGGGCATGTTCTACAATGGCAATCGATTCGACTTGAACGCCATCATTTACTTCGGGTCCCCGGCGGGTTACAGCGAGAACTATCAGCAACATCTGCCGGCACCGGAATGCTACTCTGTGGCGGCCGGTGATTTTAACGGCGACGGCAAACCGGACCTTGCTTTTCTGTGCACGCACGGTCTTCGGGTGTTTTATCAGTCGTCCATAGGGTTCGAACCGAAGCGCTTTGTTGACCTGCAGATCGAGGGCAGTCAAATCACGGCCGTCGATCTGGATGTCGATGGCTATGCCGACCTGGTCGTGGGCTCAGCGGATGGCAGTACACGTATCTATTGGGGTGCCGACGACGGCCTGGATCCGAAGCGGAGCATTGAGGTTCCCGTCGAATCCGGCGGCGAATCTGTCGCGGCTGACGATCATGAAGCGGCATCTGCCGAGTACGTTGCGGAGCCGGATCCACTCACACAGGTCATCTCTCTGTGCGATGGTTATCATCTAGTTGCACCACTGCCGAACTCCGTGATATTCCTTCCGATCCGCAAGGATCGCAGCTTCGGCCCATCCTGGGCCCTGGCGTGCCGGCAGACGATGTCCGTGGCAGTCGGTGACATCAAGGGCAACGGGTCCGAGGATCTCGTTGTTGCGTGTCGCGACAGCGTTGGGGGCAGTGAGTGTTCCTGGATCTATTGGGGCGGCGAAAACGGCTTCGATGCCGAACATCGAACTGCGCTGCCGACTGATCGCGCCTGCGATGTAGCGGTCGGAGATATCAATGGCGACGGCTGCGATGACATTGTGATCTGCCAATTTCACACCTATGAATCGTTCAGCGCGCCCTCCCTGCTTTATCGCGGCTCTCCCGAAGGCGCGCGGAAGACCCCGATCGAGCTGCCGACCGAGGATGCCCGTAGAGTCTTTCTGATCAACACGCCGACGGGAGAACCGCCACAGGTGTTCTTTGTCAATCACTTCGGCGGCAATAAGTTGGGCAATATCAGCCCGGCTCTGTACTTTGGCGGTCCCGACGGCTATGTCGCGGATCGTCGGCGTGACCTATCCGGATGGGGCGCAGTCGAGGCGATGGGTTGCGACATCAATGACGACGGTTACGCAGATATTGTCCTTGCGAATTGTGCCGAAAACTCCGCCAGTCTCGATCCCGGGTCTTTCGTCTTTCTGAATGGCGAGGATGGTTTTTCACAGGAACCCAGTTGGACACTGCCGACATCGCAGGCACACGGCGCATGTTGCGCGGACCTCAATCGCGACGGCTATCTCGATCTGATCTTCGGCGGTTGTGACAACCCGGAGTTGCTGATTTTTTACGGCAACGCCCAGGGTTTCGATACGGAAAATCCCGATCGGATTGAAATGACACAGGACGGTGTCACCTACAACAATCCGCGCTGGATTCATCTTGTTGATCTCAATAATGATGGCTGGCTCGACCTGGTGGTGCCGCAGGTTCTTAGCGATCGGAGTTTTATTCTCCGGGGCGGTCCGGAGGGATTCAGCATGGACCGTTGTCAGACGCTCTCGGTAGAGCGCCCAGCATGCGCCCGCTCCGCGGATCTCACCGGCAACGGTTATCCGGATCTGATACTCGGCGGGCACGTTCCATCGCGCGGACTGCCCCATGATTCCTTCGTATACATTTATTGGAACGGGCCCGAGGGCTTGAGTGAAGATCGACGCTGCATGCTGCCCGGCAACGGGATCAACAGTATGGCGATCGCGGATTTCAACAACAACGGCAGTCTCGATCTGTATGTCGGCTCGTACGCCGACGGCAAGAACCGAGATCTCGATTCGTATATCTACTGGAACCGCCCGGGCACAGGTTTTTCCGCGGCCGATCGAAAGCGGCTGTTCACCCACTCGGCGTCGGGCTGCGTTGCGGCAGACTTCAACGAGGACGGTTGGATCGATCTGGCCGTGGCGAATCACAAGCTCTGGGGCAGTCACCAGGGGTATTCCGAAGTGTGGTGGAATGGTCCCGACGGATTCGACGCGCGCCGTACAACGCGCCTACCGACTTCCGGGCCGCACGGGATGACTTCCATTGAACCGGGGAACATCCTTGATCGTGGGCCGGAGGAGACCTACGAATCAAGTGTTTTCAAGTTGCCCGACGGCGCCACCGCCGGCGGCATCTCGTGGCAGGCAGAGGTTCCATCCAAAACCTGGGTGAAGGCACAATTGCGCTTCGCCGAAACCCGCGAAGCTCTGGCTGCCGCCGATTGGCTTGGACCGGCAGGTGCATCGAGCTGGTTCGACAACGGCGATGCCGTGGAGGCCACGGGCTTCGCCGGTTATTGGATGCAATACCGATTGGCGCTCGGCGCCATGAATGCCCTGAGTACACCCCGGGTAACGGCAGTCGAAGTGGCGTACGCCGGGCAAGATGATGACCCCTGAAATCATACAAGCCGGGAAATCACAATGAACCGCAACAGAATCGGTGTTTGTACGCTGAGCTTTCGCATGTTGGAGCTGGAACCTGCACTGGACGAAATCAAGGCGCTCGGTTGTACCGGTGTCGACCTCTGGCAGGTTTCCCCGTACTACGACAACCACGGGCACGTGGCCTCGGATGCACCAGCGAGTGACGTTGACCGGGTCAAAACGCTGCTCGGCGACCGTGATCTGCACCTGATCCATCTTGCCTCGTATCCGGGCATGAAATTCCGTGGGGCCAGCGAGGACGAGCGTCAAGCGGATATCGCCTGGGGCAAAGCGACTATCGATCTGTGCAGTCGCCTGGCCTCGCCGATCATGCGTTGCCTGCCGGGTCCCGGTGAACGCCTCGATGAGCTCGATAGCCTGGTCGAATCGATGCAGGTGTTGGCCGACTACGCCGCAACAAGAGGGATCAAGCTGGTTTTCGAAACCCACGGTAGCGGCCCGATCATGCAGACCGAATCGATACAGTTGATCCTCGATGGTGTCGCACGGGACAATGTCGGCCTGTTGTATGATCCCGGCAACTTGGCAGCGAATGCGCTATACAGGAAAATCCCACAAGCATTTGCCGACCGGATCGTGCATGTTCATCTGAAGAGTGTTGACCTCGGCGGCGGTGCGAAGGCGATCGCCTGGGCCGATCCCGACGGCGGCGCAGTTGATTTCGACTGGGTGTTGAACGCGCTCAACGACATTGGCTATGACGGTGCGTTTGCAATCGAGTACGAAAACTACCAAGCGAGCTGCACCGTTGAAGAGGTCCGCACCGGCGTGCAGAGTTGGGTGGATTTCCTGGCAACGCGGTAATGCGGCAGTTCTGAAACAGGCGTCGGCACAGCTACACCGACACGCTTTCACCAGTACACGCGAATATGCAAACCGGCACTGAGGGCGCGTTCATGATCGACGTCGATTTGACGGAATCATCGTACCGCCTGCCAATATGAGCTCCAGGCGAAATCCAAGTGGAAAATCGCCCGCAAAGGCGGGGGTGCGTAGGAGACGTGCCCGTCAATCCACAGGACATTGCAACTGCCGGAATGCCTGTCCCCCATGTTCTGGATGACTATTGGCGCCCCCGGCGGGTCGCCACGTGACTTGGCAGAGCTTGCCGAGTCTGGAGACTCGAGGCGGTGCAGGGAATCAATGAAACAAATCGTCGCCGTAGGCTCAGTCACTTCGTTGACTTTCAACCAAACTGCGAACTCGCCGAGGTTCCAGTAGTTGTAGCCATAGGACGGGTTGTCGCTCGGATTGAGCGAATCACCACTGCTATAATAATTCCAGTTGAAGTATTCGTTGTCCGAGGGGCATTTCCAGGGGCTGTCCGGGTTCAGCACCTGCCCGCCGGGAATAGTCGGATGTCCACCGTTGAAGTACGGGTTGAGGAAACGCGGATAAAACGAATAGTTGTCGCCCCAG
>CEWR01031335.1_pt1 | contig 9978 bp, 10 predicted proteins | sample 356321 | NCBI WGS metagenome assembly CEWR01 (sample SAMEA2621551, study PRJEB7988) | marine metagenome | biome: marine biome (ENVO:00000447); feature: mesopelagic zone (ENVO:00000213); material: "saline water (ENVO:00002010), including plankton (ENVO:xxxxxxxx)" | depth 790 m
CTTGCAGCTTGTGACTCTACTGCTGAGAAAATTAAATCTAATTCTACAACATTAATCTCGTCAATTGTTAAAACTGGCATATCCTTTATGTAATCAGGAATCTCTCCACCAACATCCCAAGCAACTATTCCACTATCATCTCTTATAGCATCAACATACTTTTTTCCAGCAGAACGCTCTGATGCAGCGATCTGGGTAACTTCGAACCATGGATGGTTCTTTAAGGATTGGGCAAATTCTTGACCAACTGCTCCAGTTACACCTATGATGGCTACTCTTTTCTTCATGGATCATTCTCAGGTTTTCAATTAATAATCGTTAGCAATAACCAAAACATACTAAATTAGCAATAGATAATCTATGATGTGAGAATCCATCCAAATAAATCAGCACAGTCGCACATTCCAGCTTCACATGGAGGTAAATATGGTACAAAAAATCCTAATCCCCAAATGATTGACTTTAGTTCAAACGTCAATCCATTGGGCTGTCATCCAGGTGTAAAGCGTTATTTAAAAAAACAATTAGATTTGATCTCTGAATATCCGGATCCAAGCTCTTCAGATTTACGTGCAAATTTAGCCTGGTTTACAGGTATTAGAAAAAAACAAATTGTTGTTGGAAATGGCGCAACAGAAATAATCTATAATTTTTGTAAGACTTTTCTAAACAAAAAAACACCTGTTTTAATTCCAATACCAACTTTTAGTGAATACGAAGTTTCTGCAAAACTTTGTGAATGTAAAATTTCATTTTTTAAAACTATGAATCTTTCAAAAAATTTACAGAAATTTATTATGAAAATTCCCAGAAATGGCTGTATTTTTATTTGTAATCCAAATAATCCCACTGGGGTTTTAATTAAAAAGAAGGAAATGCTGAAAATTATTTCTGCCGCAAAGAAAAAATCATCATTAGTATTTATTGATGAGACATTCATCGAGCTGGTTCCAGAAAGTAATGAATCATTAATAAAATATATCAAAAATTATGAGAATTTATTTATTTTACGTTCACTCACAAAATCTTTTGGTTTGGCAGGAATTAGAATTGGTTATGGAGTAAGTAATTCACAAATAATAGATCTATTACAAAAGATAAAAATTCCTTGGAATGTCAGTTATATGGCGCAACGTGCTGCAAGCGCAGCAATATGCTATCATCCTTTTCTAGAAAAAACATGTAAACTAATCAAAAAAGAGAAAGATTTTATCTCATTAAATTTAGCGAAATCAAAAAAATTTACTTGTTATGACTCATCAACAAATTTTATTCTAGTTAAAACAAAAATCAAATCAAGACTTTTACAAAAAAAACTTCAGAGGAAAAAAATTCTCATAAGAGATTGTAGTACATTCCGTGGATTAAACCAAAATTATATTAGAATTGCAGTAAAAACTAGAAAAGAAAACATAAAACTGGTAAAGGCATTGGAGGCGATTTAACATTTCAAAAACATTAATGATTCAGGGAACATCATCTAGTGCAGGCAAAACAACTCTTGTAACTGCACTTTGCAGAATTTTTACAGAAAAAGGGTTTTCTGTTGCGCCATTCAAGGCCCAAAACATGTCAAATTACGCATACAAGGGAAAGAAGTTTGAAATTTCTCGTGCTCAGGCTGTTCAGGCTCTAGCATCACGGATTGAAATATCACCTGATTTGAATCCAATTTTGTTAAAACCTCTAGGTGATTATAGAAGCTCTGTTTTCCTCAGAGGAAAATTCTATAAAAAAATGCATGCTGATGATTATTACAAGAAGTTTATTCAAAAAAATGGAATGAAGACAGTTTTGAGATCATTTAACACTTTAGAAAAAAATCATGATTTGATCATTATCGAAGGTGCAGGATCTCCTGTCGAAATCAATCTTACAAAATATGATATTGCAAATATGAAACTTGCCGAGAAAACAAAATCACCTGTAATTTTAATTACCGATATTGAGAGAGGAGGCTCGTTTGGAAGTATTGTTGGTACCATGTCATTATTAGAAAAAAAACACCAGAGACTGATCAAGGGTTTTGTTTTTAACAAATTTCGTGGTGATTTAGATATTCTTAAACCTGGATTTAGAAAACTAAAACAAAATACAGGAAAGCCTGTTTTTGGAACAATTCCCCTTACCAAGTTTTTACTTCCTGAGGAGGATTCTATCACCTCTAATTCAAAACAGCTTGCGTTGAATAGGCAGAACTTAAAAAAGATTGATTCTGAGATTGAAAAATTAAGCAAAGTTGTAAAGTCAAGTCTTAATATCAGAGCAATTGAAAAATTCTTGTTATGATACTTGAAAGTATAGTTATAGTTAGTTTTGCACTTTTACTGGATTTTTTGGTAGGTGATCCAAAAACCAAATATCATCCAACCGCTTGGATTGGAAAATTAATTGCTTTACTTGTACCATTTGCAAAAAACAGTTCTGTAAAAAGAGAATTAATTGGTGGAGTTTTGATTGTTGGGATTGTTATAACTATTATATGTATACTACTTGTCGGTTTAGAAATTGGAATCAGTTTATTGACAATTGATATTGTTTCGTTAATCGTATCAGTAGCTCTCGGATCAATTTTACTAAAAACAACTATCGCTATTAGAGGAATGCAAAAACATGCTTTAGCAGTAGTTGATGCTGTTGAAAAAGAAGATTTAGACTTGGCAAGAAATCATCTTTCCATGATTGTAAAAAGAGATACAAAGAATTTGGATAAAAATCATATTCTATCTGCTGTTTTAGAAAGTGTAAGTGAGAATACAGTTGATGGAATTACGGGTCCATTATTTTATTATGCTATTTTTGGTCTCCCAGGCGCATTTGTGTATAGAGCAGTAAACACCATAGACTCTATGATTGGTTATAAGACAACTTTATTCAAGAATGTGGGCTGGTTTGGAGCTAAGTGTGATACTATACTGAACTACATTCCATCTCGACTCACTGGGTTAGTAATGATCTTAGGTGCATTGATTTTGGGCTATAATTGGAAAGAATCATTCCATGTCATGAAACGTGATAGTACAAAACTAGAAAGCCCTAACGCAGGATATCCAATGGCTGCGCTAGCAGGTGCGCTTGGAACTAAGTTAGAAAAACTGAATTATTATACAATTGGCAATGGTAGTATAGAATATACAAAATCTCATATAATTTCTGCAATTACATTGATGAAAGTTTCATCAATTTTATTCTGTGGTATCGTGACTATACCAATCATTACTTGTCTTTCATTTTTAGGATGGTGGATACATGCTTAAGGAAGTTAGTTCAGTTTTTTCATTTCTTACAATAATTCCTTCTAATAATACAGATCTGGGAACAGTAGCAAAATACATGCATATTTTTCCTATTATTGGAATTGCGATAGGACTAATAATTGCCTTAATTGGATTTGGGTTGTCATTTTTCCTAGATCCATTGATTGTTTCACTCTTGGTTGTTGCATCTATTGCTGTCATAACTGGAATACATCATACTGATGGATTGGCAGATTTTGCTGACGGTCTCATGACTAGAGGATCGAAAGAAAAAAAACGCAAAGCCATGAAAGATCTTTCAACCGGTTCGGCAGGAATTGTTTCTGTTGTATTGTATATAGCTGGTGCAATCATTGCCTTGTCACTAACAAATGGTTATGAATTATTCCAAGCCATATTACTTAGTGAAATTTTAGCAAAATTTTCGATGGTTTTGATGGCAAGTATTGGTAATTCAGCGGCAGTTGGTTCTAATTCACCATTCATGCAAATTATGAAGGATAAAAGAAGACTTGCAGTTGCTACTATTATCACAATTATTCCACTTGTTGTTATAGGTGGAACTGTAGGAATGATACTTTTTGGTGCATCAGTTGGTGTTACATTGTTTTTGATTGGCCTATCTACTAGAAGTTTTGGCGGAATTACTGGGGATGTTCTTGGTGCGGCTAATGAACTTACAAGGCTATCATCTCTGTTAATCTTTGTATCATTATGATTGGATTAGTCATGGCTGGAGGCAAAGGAACCAGAATGGATCATTCTGATGAAAAATTATTACTCAAATACAAAAAACCAGTAGTTTTCAATGTAATTGACTCACTACAAAATTCTAATTGCTTTTCTAAAGTTATTGTAGCTACAAGCCCAAATTCACCCAATACAAAATCTGCATTAGAACAAAATGGAATAGAAACTGTATCTACACCAGGAAATGGGTATACACATGATCTAAGTTATTTACTACAAAAAATGGAAGGATTTCTGTTTGTTATTTCTGGGGACTTGCCACTACTAGATGAAAAAATCATTCGGATTATGACTGAAAAATTTAATTCAAAAAATGTTTGGACCAGTTTTCTTGCATCTAAAAATTTTTTAAACTCTTTGAATCTGGAATCTGATCTATTGATTAATTATGATAATATTGAATGTGTGTATACTGGAATTTCTATCATAAATGCTGACAAAATTAAAAATTTGAATCTAGTTAAAGAAACTTACATAATTTTAGATGATAAGAGAATATCTTTTAATTTGAACACAAAGAAAGATTACGAGTTACTCAGCAGTTCCTGAAACTTTGCCAATTATTTTTGCTTTTGAGCCAGTTGGTTTTACTATAACATTTCCACAAGATTTGCAAGTTATAGGTGTAGACGCATATGAAAAAACTATATTTTCAGTATCACATTCTTTACAATTCATTTTTAAGAATTTACTATTTGGTTCTGGTATAATTATATGCTCTCTCTTCATTTTGCAACCAACTCGAATTTTCTTATTCTGATACCTTTTTTCATCATCTTCTTATTACATTCTGGGCACGTTAAAACCTGTGTAACTTTCTTTGTTGTTTTTGCAGGCTTTGCAAGCTTTGGGAACTTCTGACCACCATATCCCTTTTTTCTTTGCGCATGTCTTCTTTCGCCTGCAGCCATTCCACGTCTTTTACCTGCTTTGTAAATAGAGATTTTTTGAATAGTATGCTTATTACATTTTGGACAAAAAGTATTTTTTGCTTTTGGCAGATTCACAATTTATTCCAAATCTGGCTGTAATTTAAACATCGCTTCTAATCTATAATAAGTTCAACGGGTTAAGATCAATAATGCATTCAGGGCTATCTAGATCTATTTCAGCTCTAAACTCAGTTGCTACTGGCTCAAAACCTGCTGATCTTGTATTGGATAATTGTTCACTAGTTAATGTGTATACTCGTGAGATTGTACCAGATACTGAAATAGCTATATCACAAGGCAGAATAGCTTATGTCGGGAAAAATGCATCTCATACAAAAGGAGAACAGACTGTAATCATAGATTTAGAAAAAAAAATTGTTACTCCTGGATTTGCTGATCCTCACATCCATCTGGATCAGTTCGTCACACCACTAGAATTTGTAAAAAAATCTATTCTATGCGGGGTTACTTCTCTTTTTGCCGATTCAATTGATATAGCAAGTACGTGTGGATATAGAGGTTTTAGTGAATTTGTCAAAATGACATCTGAGCTTCCAGTACGTATTTTTCATGTAATACCTGGAGGTATGCCTGTTGATAGAAAGTTCAGCCACGGAAAAACATTCAGTATATCTGAAGAAAAATCTGCAATGAAGATACCTGATGTTATTGGTCTGGGTGAGGTATTTTCATGGACTAAGGTAACACAACGTGATCCTAAAACAATGAAAACATTATCAGCAATGCTTGAAAGGAATTTGGTGATAAATGGACATACTGCGGGCTTGGCTGATAAGAAACTAAATGCTTACGTCTCATCTGGAATTTTATCATGTCATGAACCGATTAACTTTGATCAGGTTTTAGAACGATTGCGATTGGGAATGTGGATCATGATTAGGGAAGGATCAATTCGCAGAGATCTTACCGAGATCATAAAATTCGTTCATACAAATAAAGTTTATACGGACAGATTGATGTTTTGTTCAGACGGCTTAGATCCTATTGATCTAACAAAATTCGGTCATATTGATCACTGTGTTAGAGAATCAGTAAAGGCAGGTCTTAATCAGGTAGATGCAATATCTATGGCATCAAAAAACTGTTTTGATTATTACAATATGGGCAAAGATTTAGGGGGAATAGCACCGGGTAAGCTAGCAGATATTTTAGTTTTTGATGATCTGAATAAGCTGAAACCTAACAAAGTTTTCATCGGAGGCAAATTGGTAGTATCTAATGGTAGTATTGTTTCAAAAATAAAAAAACACACCATACCAAAATGGATGACAAAAACTATAAAATTAAAAAAAATTACAGAGAATGATTTCCTAGTCAGGAGTAAATCTGATTCAGTTAATGTTAATGTGATTGATATGAAAACAGAGATAGTCACAGAGAAGGGTAGTGAATCTTTATCTGTTTATAATGGAAATGTTTTGGCATCCCATGACAAAGATGTATGGAAGGTTGCTGCTTTTGATAGGACATCAGGTTCAGCAAAGCATACTGTGGCATTCTTAAAGAATTTTGGTGCTGAAATAGGTGCATTTGCATCAACTTGGAGTTTTCACGAGAATGATATGATTGTAATAGGTTCAAATGAGAATGACATGACAATAGCCGCTAATCATCTTGCCAAAACACAAGGAGGTATGATAGTAGTAAATAATGGTAAAATCCTTTCCTTCATGCCTTTGCAAATGGCAGGTATTGTTTCTACAGATAATTTTGAAAAAGTTACAGAAAACTTTGAAAATATATCACAAATATTAACCGATAGAGGTTGTAAATTTAAAAAACCTCACCTAATACCTCTTTTCTTACCATTTTTAGCACTTCCATCTATCCGAATACTGTTTAGTGGTTTAATTGATGTAAAAACGCGTTCATTTCTCAAAGTTGTTACTGCATAAAATTATAAAGGGAGAATATAAAAAAAATCTGTAAATAAATGGCATCTATTCAACAAACTCCTAACGGTCCAGTTTTAGTATTAAAGGAAAGTGCATTACAACAAAAAGGCAAAGATGCACAAAAAAACAATATTACTGCTGCCAAACTAGTTGCTGAATTAGTTAAAACTAGTCTAGGACCACGCGGTTTAGACAAAATGTTGGTGGATTCATTAGGTGATGTGACAATTACAAACGATGGAGCCACTATTCTAAAAGAAATTGATGCTCAGCATCCAGCTGCAAAAATGATGGTCGAAGTTTCTAAGACAATTGATACTGAGGTAGGTGATGGAACAACATCTTCTGTAGTTATTGCAGGTTCTATGTTAGAAAAGGCAGAAAAACTACTTGAAAAAAATATTCATTCCACAGTAATTATTGATGGATATCAAAATGCTGCTGCAAAAGCTCTTGAATTGTTAAAAGGATTGGCAAAAAAAATACAGGCTGATGATCATGAATCATTAACCAAAATTGCAAAAACCAGCATGCAGTCCAAATTAATTTCTGAAGACAGTGTTGGTTTGTCTAAACTAGTTGTTGATTCTATTCTAAAAATTGCACGTAAAGATGGTGAAAACTATTCAGTTGATCTTGATAATCTAAAAGTAGAAAAAAAATCAGGCGGTTCTATCGATGATACAACTTTAATCAAAGGTATAGTTCTTGATAAGGAAATTGTTCATAGTGGCATGCCAACAAAGATAGAAAAGGCAAAAATTGCACTTGTTAATACTGCTCTTGAAGTAGAAAAAACTGAAATGAGTGCTGAAATTAGGATTTCTGATCCAACTCAAATGCAAATGTTCTTAGAAGAAGAAAATAGGATGCTCAAAGAGATGGTTGAAAAATTACATCAAGTAGGTGCCAATGTTCTAATCTGTCAAAAGGGCATTGATGATATAGCACAACATTTTCTATCTAAACATGGAATTTTAGCTGTACGAAGAGTAAAAGAAAGTGATATGACTAAATTAACAAAAGCTACAGGTGGAAGAATCACTACTAATCTTGATGATATAACTGCTAATGATCTTGGAAGCGCTGATATTGTAAAACAAAAAAAGGTTGAATCTGATAAATGGGTATTCATCGAAGGCTGTAGAGACCCACATTCAGTAACGGTTCTAATCAGAGGAGGTTCACAAAGAGTTGTTGATGAAGTTGACCGCTCAATTCATGATGCATTAATGGTAGTAAAAGATGTAATTGAAACTCCATTTATCGTAGCTGGTGGTGGTTCACCTGAAGCATACCTATCTTCACAATTAAAAGAATGGGCTGATACATTTGAGGGTAGAGAACAATTAGCGATTAAACAATATGCTGAATCCTTAGAATCTATTCCATTAACAATAGCTGAAAATGCTGGAATGGATCCAATTGATACTATTATCTCCCTCCGTGCAAAGCAAGCAAGAGGCATAAAAAGCACTGGAATTAATGCAAAGGAGGGTAAGATTGGTGATATGTATTCATTAGATATTGTAGAACCACTAGTAGTGAAAGAGCAGATTATCAAATCAGCCACGGAAACTGCATGTATGATTCTCAGAATAGATGATGTAATCTCTATTTCTGGTGGTAGTGCTGGACCAGGCGGTCCAATGGGATAATTATAGATTTTTTACCAAAACTTCAAAACTTACGTAATAAACTGTACTTGTGCATAAAATAGGAATTGATCTAGGCGGAACTAAGATTGAAGGAATTTTAGTGGATGAAAAATTTGATTTAATTGAACGCAAACGCATTGAAACTCATCAAGAGAATGGTTATGATTCTATTGTAAAATCTATTACATCTTTGGTAAGTGAATTAAAATCTAAAACAAATGTAGATACATCAGTTGGTGTATGTACGCCAGGTATCAATGATACCAACTCTGGGCTAATTAAGAATAGTAATACACAATGTCTTATTGGAATGCCATTAAAAACAGATATTGAAAAAAGGTTAGGCTACAAAATTTTTATGGAAAACGATGCAAATTGTTTTGCCCTTGCAGAATCGTCCTTGGGTGCTGGAAAAGGATACAATGTAGTTTTTGGAGTAATATTAGGAACAGGTGTTGGTGGAGGAATAGTAATCAACGGATCGTTACATAAGGGTAGAACAAATATTGCTGGAGAATGGGGACATCATACATTACATCCTAATGGAAGACAGTGTTATTGTGGAAAACAAGGGTGTGTTGAGACGTATATTAGTGGTCCAGCACTAGAAAATAACTGGTTAGTACTCACTGGAAAAAAAGAATCATTACAAACCATAACTGAAAATCATTCTGATGAAAAGAAGGAAGAGTGGAAAAGAAATTTTTTAGAAAATTTTGGAATTGGTATTGCAAATGTAATTGACATCTTAGATCCTGACGCCATTATTTTAGGTGGAGGAGTTTCTAACATTCCATTCCTATATGATGAGGGTAAAAAGATGATATTTGAGAAGGTGTTTAGTGATTCAGTTGATACACCAATTCTAAAAAATAAACTTGGTGATTCTGCTGGAGTATTTGGTGCTTGTCTACTAGATGATTTGTGATTATTGAGGTTCTATTGTGGCTGGAGGTTTACTTGAGATCACATAGGAAACCCATGTCACTTCATCTATCTCATTTGTTATACGATTACTAATTTTCTCTAATAATTCATTTGGAATTCTGACCCAGTCAGCAGTCATTGCATCAACTGAATTTACAATTCTAATCATCACAACGTGACCGTATTTTCTTTCATCTCCAACAACACCGACAGCCCTATCATCACCTACTATAGCAAATGCTTGCCAAATATTATCATATAATTCTGCATTCCGTAACTCTTCTTCTACTATCTTACTTGCTATTCTAGTGATCTCTAATTTATGTTGGTTAACTTCACCAATTATTCTTACAGCAAGACCAGGACCTGGAAATGGATGGCGCTTGATCAAATTTTCTGGTACATCAAGAATCTTTGCAATCTTTCTTACTTCATCTTTATACAAATCACGTAATGGTTCCAAAACCTTAAGTTCTAACCAATCTGGCAATCCTCCTACGTTATGATGTGTTTTGATCACAGATGCAGGTCCTTTTGA
>CEWR01156696.1_pt1 | contig 9967 bp, 5 predicted proteins | sample 356321 | NCBI WGS metagenome assembly CEWR01 (sample SAMEA2621551, study PRJEB7988) | marine metagenome | biome: marine biome (ENVO:00000447); feature: mesopelagic zone (ENVO:00000213); material: "saline water (ENVO:00002010), including plankton (ENVO:xxxxxxxx)" | depth 790 m
TAAGCATTGAGAAAAAGTTGAAAGAAGAAGGCGATTTTCTTCCTCCATCTCAAGTAGATGCTCTAGAGGATAAAATATATAGACTACAACGTCACAAGCTAAGAATTAATGATGTGAGAACGTCTAGAGAGGCTTCATCGGGAGAATTCAAGGCAGGTAAGGACGACAAACTAGTAAAGGGTGAATTACATTTGCCTTTAGGCAGAGAAGTAGAGTTTATCTTTAATTCTAGAGATGTAATCCACTCCGCTTTTATGCCGCACTTTAGAGCTCAAATGAATGCTGTACCAGGCATACCTACGAGGTTTAAGATGACACCTACTATTACTACGGATTCTATGAGAGTAATGGAGGATAATCCCAACTTCGATTATATACTGCTTTGTAATAAAGTGTGCGGTGCTTCGCACAACAATATGGCAGTAAAAGTAATTATTGAAAGTGAAGAAGAATATCAGGCTTGGCTAGAAGAGCAGAAAACATTTTCTGAATCCCTAGGAGGAGAAGCGGAAGAGACTGATGAAGAAGAGGAAAGTAAATTAGAGCCGGTGGCTGAGAAATAAGAATATAGAAAAAATTGTTCAAAATGGCAGAACACGCACAACACAAAGAGAGTTTTATTAGCAAGTATGTTTTTTCTCAAGATCACAAGATGATTTCGAGACAGTTTTTAATAACTGCCGTTTTTATGGGAGTCATAGCTGTCTTATTATCCGTATTGTTTAGGATCCAACTAGGTTGGCCAGGAGAGTCTTTCGAGATTTTAAATGCGTTTCTAGGGGATAGATGGGCGCCAGGAGGAGTAATGAATCAAAATGCTTATTTAGCATTAGTTACTATACACGGGACCATAATGGTATTCTTTGTATTGACTGGAGGATTGTCAGGAACCTTCTCCAACTTACTTATTCCACTTCAGATTGGAGCTAGAGATATGGCGTCAGGGTTTCTTAATATGTTATCCTATTGGTTTTTCTTCGTTTCCAGTGTTATTATGATTTCATCTCTGTTCATAGAAACAGGAGCAGCTTCAGGTGGATGGACGGTATACCCACCATTAAGTGCTTTACCTCAGGCTATGCCGGGTTCTGGATTAGGAATGACTATGTGGTTATTATCTATGGTGCTTTTCGTAGTATCTTCACTTATAGGAGGATTAAACTATATAGTAACCATAGTTAACCTAAGAACAAAAGGGCTGAAGATGACGAGACTGCCTTTGACGATATGGGCATTCTTGGTAACAGCGATTTTAGGAGTATTATCATTCCCAGTTTTAGTGTCAGCAGTAGTGTTGTTATTAATGGACAGAGGAATGGGTACGGCTTTCTACCTTTCCAATATTTTTATAGATGGAGAAGCGTTAGATGTAACCGGAGGTTCACCTATACTATATCAACATTTATTCTGGTTCTTGGGTCACCCCGAGGTGTATATCGTATTACTTCCAGCACTTGGTATAAGTTCTGAAGTAATAGCGACTAATGCTAGAAAACCTATTTTCGGATACAAAGCCATGGTTGGTTCTATTCTGGCCATAGGGTTTTTAAGCTTTATCGTTTGGGGACACCATATGTTCTTAACAGGAATGAGTCCGTGGCTAGGAGGGTTATTCGTAATAACAACTCTACTCATAGCCATTCCGTCAGCGGTAAAAGCATTTAACTATATAACTACTCTCTGGAGAGGAAACATCCGTTATACACCGGCGATGTTATTCTCTATAGGATTGGTATCTACATTCGTTTCTGGTGGATTAACAGGAATTATCCTTGCTGATTCAGCATTAGATATTAATGTACACGATACTTATTTTGTAGTAGCTCACTTCCATATCGTAATGGGTATGTCAGCTATATTTGGAATGATGGCTGGTGTCTATCACTGGTTCCCGAAGATGTTTGGTAAAATGATGAACACCAAATTGGGTTATGTCCATTTCTGGATGACGTTTGTTTGTGGATACGGAGTATTCTTCCCTATGCATTTCGTAGGACTAGCAGGAGCGCCAAGGAGATATTATGACTACAGTAATTTTGAATTTTTACAAGTGGCATTGGATTTAAATCCGCTGATTAGTGTATTTGCCATTGTGGGAGCTATAGCTCAGATTCTATTCTTGTATAATTTCTTCTATAGTATATTCAGAGGTCAAGCAGCGGTGCAAAACCCATGGAAGTCTAATACATTAGAATGGACTACACCGGTAGAGCATATTCATGGAAACTGGGAAGGTGATTTACCAGTCGTTCATAGATGGCCATATGATTATAGTAATCCACAGCATGAAAACGACTTCGTTCCTCAAACGGTTCCTTTAGGGCCGGACGAAAAAGACCACTAGGTCAATAAATGAAAAGAATTAACAAAGAAGCTGCAGGTAACTGCAGCTTCTTTGTTTTAAGATGTTTCGTTCTCACCGTTTATAAACAGATAGGTGTAAGTGTTTCGGTAAATCATTATTCATAGTATCTTTGGTTACAATGGAAGACTTTAGTCCAAGAGAAGAAGCAGATAGAAATTCGGATAAGGAACTCGAAAGAGTCCTTAGACCTAAAAGTTTTGAGGATTTTACCGGTCAAAGAGCGGTATTAGAAAACCTTCAAATATTCACTCAGGCAGCCAAGCTTAGAGAGGAGTCCTTAGACCACGTTCTGCTACACGGCCCCCCGGGATTAGGTAAAACTACCTTAGCGTATATTATCGCTAATGAGATGGGCGTTAGCATTAAAACTACATCAGGACCAGTTTTAGATAAACCAGGAGATTTAGCAGGCCTTCTCACTAATCTTGAGGAGAATGATGTTCTATTTATAGATGAAATACATCGGTTAAGTCCTGTGGTAGAGGAATATTTGTATTCTGCCATGGAAGACTATGTCATAGACTTGGTTATAGATTCAGGACCTAACGCTAGAACCGTTCAAATCACCTTAGAGCCTTTTACATTAATTGGCGCCACTACCAGAAGCGGTCTGCTCACAGCACCTCTGAGAGCTCGGTTCGGCATAAATTCCAGATTAGAATATTATGATGCTAAACTATTAACAGACATCGTTACCAGAAGTGCTGAAATCTTAGAAATACCGATAAATGAATCTGCAGCTTTCGAAATAGCCAGAAGAAGTAGAGGAACGCCTAGAATATGCAATGCATTGCTACGCAGAGTACGTGATTTCGCACAAATCAAGGGAGACGGTACCATTGACTTAGAAATTACACATACGGCTCTGACAGCCTTAAATGTAGATAAGTTTGGTTTAGATGAAATGGATAATAAGATTCTGACCACGCTTATAGAAAAATTCAAAGGGGGTCCTGTGGGGCTTAATACTTTGGCTACTGCAGTTAGTGAAGACAAAGGAACTATCGAAGAAGTGTATGAGCCTTTTTTAATTCAAGAAGGATTTCTAACAAGAACACCAAGAGGAAGACAAGTGACCGACAGAGCATTTGATCATTTAGGGTATACCCATTTAAAAAATCAAGGAAACTTGTTTTAAGAATGCTCTTATCTAGTATCCAAAATAGGACAGACTTAATTAAAACAGAAGCCAAACGCTTAGGCTTTATGGAGTGTAGAATTTCTAAAGCGGGGTTTCTGGAAGAAGAAGCTCCTCGACTAGAAGAATGGCTGACCAATGGGTCTCATGGGAAGATGTCATATATGGAGAACCACTTCGATAAAAGGTTAGACCCGACCAAACTCGTAGAAGGTGCTAAGTCGGTTATTTCCCTGAGCCTTAACTATTATTCTACCGAGACTCGCTCAGATATAGATGCCCCGAAGATTTCTATGTATGCTTATGGTAGAGATTACCACAAGGTGATAAAGGCCAAATTAAAAGCGCTAATTAGCTACATTCACGAAGAGATTGGTGAAGTAGGTGGGAGGGCTTTTGTAGACTCAGCTCCAGTTATGGATAAAGCCTGGGCTGTTAAAAGTGGAATCGGGTGGATGGGGAAACACTCCAATGTCCTGTCTAAGAAAACAGGTTCGTTCTATTTTATTTCCGAATTAATTTTAGATTTAGAATTAACTGCTGATTCTCCTGTGACAGACCACTGCGGTAAGTGTACTGCATGTATAGACGCTTGTCCTACAGGGGCCATAATCAAGCCCTACGTGGTAGATGGAAGTAAGTGTATTTCTTATTTTACGATTGAATTAAAAGATGAAATTTTCCCTAAGGAGTATCAGGGAAAGTTTGAGGATTGGATGTTTGGCTGTGATATCTGCCAGGAGGTTTGCCCGTGGAATAGGTTTAGTAAACAGCATAAGGAACCTGATTTCTATCCGCACAAAGAGTTACTTAATTTAACTAAAACAGAATGGGAAGAGCTAACCGAAGATGTCTTCCAGGAGCTTTTTAAGGGGAGTGCGGTTAAACGGACTAAATACCAAGGGTTAAAAAGGAATATTGGTTTTCTTTCCAAATAAAAAAGCTCTTAGAGGAAGAGATTTCTTCGACTAAGAGCTTACGATTAATTTTAAAATAAGATTTCCTTTATGCTGGAAGGGCTTTTTTGAAAGAATCCTCTATCAATTGAGAATATAGATTACCAAACTTAATTAAGCACCATCTTCTAAGTACTTCTAGCTCTTCAGTCTTTACCCATGTGATAGACTTCATTAGTTCTTTCTTAAAAAGGTGTCTATCAAAACTCACCTTTTCTAAGATTTTTTTACAAAATTCAAGCATTTCCTGTCGATTTTGGTTTCACTCTAAATATACAAACTATTTTATCCTATTCCTTACAGGTTCATTCCAAATTGTTCACATTTCGAGTGTCAATTAACTCATAACACAAGATAAACGGGGTATGTAGAGATAAATTACTCCAGGAATGTTAAAATTTTAGAACTGATTTTAGAAGCTATTTACCCATGAGTAGCTGGCGTAGCGATGAAAATTGGTAACTTTGCTCTTTTAAATTTTTAGTGTTTCACACATAACTTGAAATTGTGAGGTGAAAAGCTAATAGTCATAATTGTGGAGCTTCTCTAAAGTTCCAGTTGGTGTGGCCTATTCTCTTTTCTAAAACCAGAGTTCAAGTTCAAAGTAAAGAGGAATGAAAAGGCTATATAACATAGTAGATTCGAAAGAGTTAAAGGATAAAATGCAAGCATCTCCCGACAAGCGATTCACTGTTTCGTTTTATAGGTATGAGCAAATAGGAAATCCAGAATTCTTCAGAGATTATTTATTTATAAACTGGTCTTCCTTTGAAGTATTCGGAAGAACTTACGTTTCCAGCGAGGGAATAAATGCGCAGATATCTGTTCCTATGAAAAGATTTGAGGAATTTAAAAACCACCTTTTTTCAATTTCTTTCCTAGATGGCCTAAGATTAAATATGGCTATAGAAGATGACGGAAAAAGTTTTTACAAACTAAAAATAAAACTGAGAGAAAAAATAGTAGCAGACGGGTTAGAAGACGAGTCGTTCGATGTTACTAATACAGGGAAACACTTAAACGCTAAAGAATTTAATGAGTTAACCGATGATGAGCAGACCATTCTTATAGACATGAGAAACCACTACGAGCATGAAGTGGGTCATTTCGAAGGAGCTATTCTCCCAGATGTAGATACGTTTAGAGACGAACTCCAAGAGGTTCGAAAAATGTTAGACGGGAAAGAAGAAAAGAAAATAGTAATGTACTGCACAGGAGGGATTAGATGTGAAAAAGCCTCGGCATGGTTAAAGCATGAAGGCTTCCCTAATGTACATCAGTTAGAAGGAGGAATAATAGAATATGCCCGTCAAGCAGAGAAAGAAGGCCTTAAGAACAAGTTTAAGGGTAAAAACTTCGTCTTCGATGAAAGGCTTGGAGAAAGAATTTCTGATGAAATAATAGCTTCATGTCACCAATGTGGCCAGTCATGTGATGACCATACGAACTGTATAAACGAAGCATGTCACCTCCTGTTTATTCAGTGCGAATCCTGCAAGAAAAAATTTGAGAACACCTGTTCAGAAGACTGCAAGACCATTAATCAGCTATCTGAGGAAGAACAGCGTGAATTAAGAAAGGGTCAAAAACCGCGGATTAATATTTTCAAAAAGGGCAGATCAGAGAAATTACCTTTCATGAAAAAATAGGTTAGCGCACTATCATAGGCTCTATTTTTATTCCTTTCGCTAGTAGTTCACCCATTACTTCCAGGCTATTAAACAGCTGTTCGAAGCTGTCTATGAGGTAATACCTCATTTGAATTTCTGAATTAACAAACGAATTATGAGCGATGGCTTCTACGTCATACTCTAATATCTCGACTTTTGTATTCTCGTATATGTGATTTACCTCACCATAACTAGAAAGCGCGCCAGCCCCATAGATTAGCGGTTTTTCTTTAGATTTCATAAGTCCGAATTCTATAGTAAACCAGTATAAGCGTTGCAATGCCGTTAAGGCGCTATCGTCATTTATATGAGCCACCCCTAACTCTCCAAACTTCTGCATAAATGAGGCATAAGTCGTATTCATGAGTAATGGAATATGCCCAAAAGTATCATGGAACATATCGGGTTCTTCTAAGTAATCAAGCTGTGCTCTGTTACGGAGCCAAGTACTCGAACAGAAACGTTTTTTAGCCAATAATTGAAAAAAATCTTCAACAGGAATAAGTCCTTCTACCACTTCTATAGTCCACCCCGTTTTTTTTAGTGAAGACTCTAGCTTGTTGAAATTGGCTACCTCAGAATTATTCATATTCATAGAAAGCTCATCTAAAGATTGGAGGTATTCTGAACAGGCTTTTCCTTTGAGGTTTTCTAATTGTCTGTTAAATAGTATTCCCCATATAGCATGATCCTCACTCGTGTATTTTTCGTATTCCTGTTTCATTCCCTTAGAAAAAAAGTACAATTAAGTAAGTAGGTGGTTTGCTCATTTTTATTGGTGTTATGGCTATGTGTAGTGCCGATATTAAAACCTGCACAATATAAACAAACACAAAACTAGGAGTTACGATAAAGTTAATAAATTAAAAAGAGGCTAGGCATTACATATAGGTGCTGTTATAAGCCGTTTGTCTATGTGAGAAATATTGAGATATGAAATACATTCACATTGGTTAGCTAGTTGGGTTGGTTCTTAATGGGGGCAAGATTTAATGGGTAAATATTTCGCTTGAAAAGTGCGAAGAAAACACAATAGGTATTTAGTTTCATTAGAAGAACGTAAGCGTGTTTTAAATGGCATACGCTTAGTATATGGGAAGTAGGGCCGCTAATGGTTTTTGGAACATTGCTACGCACTATCTAGTTGTGTTTTACCCTCGGAAGCTTGGAGTAAACCTAAAGCCAAAGTATTGTTGCTAACTTCCATTAAGTCTATACCTAGTCTTGCTCTAAAGTAGAGCAAGACTGTTTGTATTCATAATTTTATATTGATCATTAGTAATTAAAACACCTCTAAAAAGCTACCACAGCGTTTGGAATTCATTTTTAAGTTAAGGAGACACATTCTCCAGTTAAATGCTCTTTGGGTATGGGTTGGCAAATTGCTTCTCCGTTAAGAATGGCAATCGGACAAAGGCATTAGCTTAATTTAATACGAATTTCAATCCCATAAAAATGGATCTTGGTCTTAATGGACCATATACATATCCTGCGTCTCTGCCAGCGCCAAGGTCAAAGTCGTTTTGATAGCTATTGAAAACATTCTGGACACCGCCAAATAGTTGAATTCTAAAATCTTCTTTTTTATTTATTGTGTAAGCGATTTTAATATTGTTTTCAAAGAATGCTGGTGTTTTCTCAATAATTGTTAGTTCTGTCTCAGGATCAATTACGTGTGGCAAATCCATAGAGCCTGTAATAACTCCTGAATAAGAAAATGCTAACGCTTTAGTTGGGTTGTAAACCAATGTGAAATAACCGTAAGTATTAGGCGTTTTTAGAATTCGGGTTGTAACAGTAGGTGAGATTGTTTCATTTTCATCAGCCCAAATTTCCTCTTCTTCGTCGTAAGTGGCAGTTTGGAGGGTAGCCCCTGATTGAAAAATGATTTTATTTCCAAATGCCATATTCGCTTCTAAATTAATCCCTTGTACACTTGCTCCTGCCCCGTTTCTCTTGGTAATAACCGACACACCATTTGGCAATTCTTCTTGGTCAGTAAGAATAAAAGGGTTGTTTAATTGGGTGTAGAATCCTTCAACCACAAAACTCATTTGTTTTTCCCCGACCATTTTGTCATAATTGAAAGAAAGCAATGTACTGTTTGATCTTTCGGTTAATAAGTTAGGATCTAACCTGATAAATCTTGCGCTACCACCAACGGTTTCGATATGTAAATCTTCATCAAATGCCTGTGGACCTCTATATCCTTGGGCAAAGGATGCTCGAACCTTGAAATTATCTTTTATGTTGTACATAGCTGAGAAGCGCGGGACTAATACATTTAGTGTTTTTTTGCTTTCGTATCTTTCATCCTCCAGATCGTAAGCACCATCAATATTTACATTATCTAATCTTCCGCCTAGGAGCAGTGTCAGTTTTTTTATTGGCTTTATTTCCAATTGAGCATAAGTACCTACAGTTCCTAGACGTTGGTCAATCGCTCTGCCATAACCTGGCATCTCATCCGTTACTTCATTGAAGACGTACTCCATTCCTGACGCTAAATTTAGTTTTGACGAGATTTCATAGTTATATTGGAATCCACCTACTGCCGAAATATCTTTGGATGTTCCGTAAGCATTAATGGCCAGTATATCATCTTCGGTGAGTATATCACCTTCTTCTATAACTCTTCCACCACCGCCATAATAGCTCTCTCTATTCACGATTTGTGCAGAACCATAAACAGAAATTTTGTGTTTGTAGTTTTTACTGTATTGCTCATAAGATATGTTTGTACTTAAAATAGTATGCTTTAGCTGCTCTGTTAAATCTGTTTGGTGCGGAAATAAGTCAAATTTATTTCCCCCTCTTCTGAATTCATTAATATTATAAACCCCCAACTTAAGTTTACCTCTTTCAGAAGTGTTCCAAAAGGCATCGAGTCCAGACGTATTACTTTGTATTGAAACTATTTCAGAGAATCCGTCTCCATTAGCATCCCAAGGGTCTCGGTTTCTGTTATAACCGAAAAAAGTCACGCCTTTATCTAACTTCTCACTCACCATAGAGCCATTAAATGAAATTGTTCTGTCGGGAGTTTCAAGGTTTGTAAAAGATTGATTAATTCCTGCTTCAAAAGAGTTTTGGACGGGGTCTTTAGTGATAATGTTAACTGTACCTGCAATGGCATTACCGCCATACAATACTGAACCGCCACCTCTTACTACTTCAACTCTATCTATCATAGAGGCAGGCAACATTTCCAAACCGTAAACACCTGCAAGAGCTGAAAAAACTGGTCTGCTGTTGATTAATATTTGTGAATAGGCACCTTCCAAACCATTCATTCTTAATTGTGTAAATCCACAATTTTGGCAATTATTTTCAACTCTCAAACCTGGAGAAAAATTTAACCCTTCTGAAATAGCCAAAGATTGAGTCGCTTCAAAAGTGCGGCTAGAAATGGTGTTAATGATAACAGGAGAATTATGCCGTTCAATTTTAGATCTCGTTCCTGTTACTACTACTTGGTTAAGGTTAAGAGCATCTTCTTGCATTGTGAAATCACGTACTACGCTGGCACCGCCTTTTATCTCAATCGAGTCTTCAATTGTTCTGTACCCTACATAACTAATTTTTAATGTGTAGAGCCCGTCCTTTAAATTACCAATAGAGTATTCTCCATCCTTGCTGGTAACTGCACCATTATTCATCTTTGCAAAATATACACTTACTCCTGGCAAGGAATTGCTCTCATCAGTTATTTTGCCCGAAATACTAGCTGTTTGTGCTACGGAGAATTGAACAACTAAAGCAAAAATGGCTGTTGTGATTGATTGAAGTATTGTTAGTTTCATTTTTCGAATTTGAGTTTTAGGCACAAAACTAATAA
>CEWR01024802.1_pt1 | contig 9946 bp, 6 predicted proteins | sample 356321 | NCBI WGS metagenome assembly CEWR01 (sample SAMEA2621551, study PRJEB7988) | marine metagenome | biome: marine biome (ENVO:00000447); feature: mesopelagic zone (ENVO:00000213); material: "saline water (ENVO:00002010), including plankton (ENVO:xxxxxxxx)" | depth 790 m
TTAAGTATGGCGTTAGTTTGTTCTCACCTGTAACAAATTCAGTTAAACTGGACAGCGTAAATTCTGAAAGTTGCATAATTTATCAATGTTTTTTTCTTGTTGCTAACAACCGGGTATGTGTCACTAGTGACACATACTCAGATTATATATTTAGTTAATTCCTTTAAATAGGTTTTGATAAAAAGCGCCTAAAATTGGCACAGCTTTTTTCTCGCTATTAATAGCCGCAATTAAACCTAAAATCCAAAAAACAAATAGACCAATATAGCATAGGTTTATCAGTATAATAAGAAACCATCCTATAAAAGGAATAAAAGCTAAAATAATACTTGCCATCATCATACAAAAACTAGTTGAAAATATTCCTAAAGCTTGTCTAATATGAAAAAGGCCTAATTCAGATTTGTTGTTTTGATCGTTATTCAGAACAATCGCAATGATAAAACCAATCATGGTACAGTAAGCTAAAATTCCAACTGTTTTTCCTTTGTCTTGTTGTAGTTCCATAATTAAAAAATATTTAGTCAAATATATTAAAAACTGGACGAAGAAATAAATTTTTTAATGGACTCAATTTCATTTGGGTGAAACCATTTATAATCTCCGCTTTTATTAAACCATCCGATTTGTCGTTTAGCGTATCTTCTGGAGTTTACCTTAATTTTTTCGGTAGCTTCTTCTAAGCTTATTTTATCATCTAAAAAGTCAAAAATTTCACTGTAACCAACAGTTCTCAACGCATTCTTATCCTTGTAAGGGATAACACTTTTTACTTCATCCAACAAACCGTTTTGTAGCATTAAATCAACCCGAAGGTTTATTCTATCAAACAATTCAGGTCTATCTCTGTTTAAACCAATTTTTAAGATGTTAAATGGGCGTTGTTGCTTGTTGCCTTGTCTTATGCCCGAAAATTTCTGACCAGTAAGTAAGCATACTTCAATGGCTCTTTCTAAACGGTTATAATTATTTAAATCAACTTCTTTATAATAGGCGGGGTCGAGTTGTTTTAATTTTTCTTGTAGTATTTCTATACCATATTTTTGAAATAGGGTACTTATTTGAGCTCTAATTTCTTGATCACTTCCAGGTACAGCTTCATCAAAACCATTACACAGAATATCTATATATAAACCAGAGCCTCCGGTAAGAATTACAAATTGGTGGGTTTTAAATAAGTCATCAAGAATAGCGAGCGCATCTTTCTCAAATTTATTGACATCATAATTTTCTTCAATAGAATGAGAATCTATAAAATGATGTTTAACACCATCCATTTCTTTTGGTGTCGGTTTAGCCGTACCAATTTCTAATTCTTTATAAAATTGACGCGAATCTGCAGAAATGATTTCTGTATTAAAATGTTGTGCAATTTTAACGCAAAGGTCAGTTTTTCCAACCGCAGTAGGGCCGGTAATTATAACTAGGGTAGGCTTGTTTTGTGAGTTTTGCAAATTGAAAGTTACTTACTGATAATCATCAAAATCATCAAACCCTTCAAAAATATCGTTAGGATCTTCTCCTTCTTCACCGAAACCAGCATCTTTTAATAGTTCGTTGGCTACTTCTTCTTCAGACATACCTTCTAAAACAACTTCTTGTTTTGGTGCTTCTCCTTGAGAATATACTACTTTAGGATAGAAAGCTTTAGGATCTTCTTTTACCGTAATTTCTATTAATTCGATAAAGAAATTTTGCATGTTAAGAAAATCATACGCATAAAGTAAATGATCTCCAACACAGGTTGTTTGTGTATTTATAGCTGTATCAGACATTACCAAAACCTTATCATTTTGGTTTTCATCTATTTGCATGTCAAATAGAGTAATTTCTTGTCCTTTTTCCCAATCACTATTACTTAAGTAGAATGAAGCCATTTGAGAATTATCAAACCCATAAGAGGCCACAATCATTTCATGAAAATCAAAGAAATTTTGAGTGCTTTTAATTTCAATATCTCTAAAGATTTCTTCTTTTGATTCTAATAAAACTCTAAACTTATAAATGCTCATTGCTGTGTTGTTTTTCATGTACTTAATTTCTGCAACAAAATTAGGAATTTTTATTTGTTGGAAAGTTTATAAAGTGATGAGTTTACTGTTTAAGAGTTGTTTAGCTTTTCTCCAGCCCAAGCTCTTTTCCTTTTTTAAGCATTAGCTCAAAAGCGGCATCATAACTGTTGTCAATATCTCCATCTAAAATGGCCTCACGTATAGCATCTTTTATTGTTCCAATTTCTCTACCTGGTTTCATGTTAAATGATTCCATAATAATTTCACCAGTAATAGGAGGTTGCCAATTTCTTACGCTATCTTTTGCCTCAATTTCAGTTATTTTTTCTCTAACAGAATCAAAATTAGCATGAAAACGCTTTACTTTTATTTGGTTTTTTGATGTGATATCAGCATGGCACAATGTCATTAAATCATCAATATCTTCAGCAGCATCAAAGAGTAATCGTCTAACGGCACTATCGCTAACGGTATCTTTTACTAAAGCAATTGGTCTTAAATGTAAACGCACTAATTTTTGTACGTATTTCATTTTTGCATCAAGCGGTAATTTTAATTTTTTAAAGACTTGCGGAACCATTCGAGCACCTTTGTCTTCATGTCCATGAAAGGTCCAACCATGTCCTTTTTCAAAACGTTTGGTTGCAGGTTTTGCAATATCGTGCATAATTGCAGCCCATCTTAACCAAAGGTCATTGGTGTTCGGACAAATATTATCTAAAACTTCAATGGTATGATAGAAATTATCTTTATGTCCTTTTCCGTTAATAATTTCAACTCCCTTAAGGTTATCTAACTCAGGAAAAATGATTTCTAATAAACCAGTATCAAATAATATTTTAAATCCAATAGATGGAACAGGAGCAAGTATTATTTTATTGAGCTCTACAATAATACGTTCTTGAGAAACAATTTTAATACGTTCTTTATTTTTTGTAATAGAAGCAAGCGATGCTTCATCTATTTTAAAGTTAAGTTGTGTAGCAAAACGAACTGCACGCATCATTCTTAAAGGATCATCAGAATAAGTAATGTCAGGATCGAGTGGCGTCTGTAGCACTTTTCTTTCTATGTCTTTTACACCATCAAAAGGATCTAATAATTGACCAAGCGTATCTTTGTTTAAACTAATTGCTAATGCATTAATTGTAAAATCTCTTCTGTTCTGATCATCTTCTAAAGTCCCATCTTCAACTATTGGTTTACGAGAACCCCTATCGTATGATTCTTTACGAGCGCCAACAAACTCAACTTCATAACCTTTATAAAGTAACATAGCTGTCCCAAAATTTTTGAATACAGTTACTTTAGTGTTCTTGCCAATTTTTTTAGCAACTAATTTAGCTAATTCAATACCTGAACCAATAGCAACAACATCAATGTCTTTGCATGGTCTTTCTAAAATAATATCTCTAACAAAACCTCCAATAGCGTAAGCATCTATTTTTAGTTCGCTAGCTGCTTCAGCAATAATTCTAAATATGGGATGTTGTATGTGCTTTTTCATGAATGACAGTTGGACGGCAAAAGTAATTGTTTTTTCTAGGATAGAAAGAGGTAAAAATAAAAAATCCCGAAGCAATAATGCTTCGGGATTTTTTTAGATGACAGATTTTATCTGTATAATTTTTTTTGAATCATTTGATTATCATCAGATGTTACATTTAAAATGTAAATACCTGAAGCATTATTGCTTAGCGAGAAATTGTAACTATTGTCAGTAAATGTGTTGTTATAAACAATACTTCCTTTGGTATCATAAATTACTATTTTTTTGTTTTTGTTATCGGTAGTGTTAATTTGGTAGTTACCATTTCCATAATTATTTATTTTTACATCATTAGTATTAAATTTTTCAATTGATGTAGTAAGGTCTTTACTTTGTAGAACTGTTATTTGTTGACTACTTGTTGCTTGACAATTACCATTTAGAGAAGTAAGTGATATTTGATAATCTCCGATAGTTGAATAAATATAATTTGGATTAATACTATTAGTTGATCCACCATCTCCTAAATCCCATGAATAGTTTTGAGCATTAATTGAGGTGTTAACAATGTCTATATCTCCACCTTCGTTTAAATATATGGTATCTTTATTGGTATTGAAATTTGAGATTAGATTTATAGCAGAGTCTACTATAAAACTAACATTATCAATAATTCCCTTACTCGTAACAGTTGCGTTATATATGCCAGGAGATAAACTATCATAATTAGTAAGACTTGAATTAGAAATACTATCTAATACTAAATTGTTTGATACATCATAAATTTGAATATTCCAATCTGTATTACCTTCATTTAAAATAGTTGTTGAGCCATCATCCATATTTACACATGATTCATTAATTGTTGTTAAGACTAGGGGAGTGGAGATGTTAAAAGTAAAAGAAGGTGAATTTTGTTGTGTGTTAAAGCTAAATGAAAGTGAAGTGTCTCCTAGTAATAGAAAATCAGTATTAGATGTTATATCAGATAAACTCATTTTATAATTTGAAGTGAAGGCGTAAACTTCTTCGATATTAATCACATAATTTCCATTTGCAGGAATATTAGTATATATAGTTATAGAAGTGTCTTTAGCAAATTCGGGTAATGAATTAATTGAAAGAGGTTGCCCTGTATTAATTTCTGTATATATAGAAGGAACATTAGGGTTTGGACTGAACATTTTCCATGCATCATAATTCCCGTCAAAATTTGAGGAAGCACCATTTACTAGCCTTATAATTGTTTCATCAGAGTAGCCATTACCTATTATTTTAATTCTAATAGCATTGTTGTATTGCGAGAATGCAGAAATGCATATTAGGTTTATAATGGTAAAGAGAATAGTTGCTTTTAAGTTGAGATTTATCATAGGGTTCAAGTTTAATAATGTATACTATAAAAGTATTTCCATTATAAGCTTGAAAAAACGGTAGTAGTTACCAAATTACAACTCAGTATTTAGAGGTATGTTTTAGGTAGAAAAAACCTAACATAAAGTAAATTCAACAGTAAGGGTGTCAGTTAAAGAACGGATAATGTCTAAGTAAAATTATTTTACAATTCTATGTTTAGATTTATTATCACCTGAGGAGCTAATAATAAAAACTTCATAGATGCCGCTATCCCAAGTCGATGTATTGACTTTATTCGTATTGCCTTGATATACCAGTTGTCCATTAACGCTATAAATCTTAACAATATCGGTTGCGTTTAGATTTGTAAAATTCAATACATTTTTTACAGGATTAGGATAAACATCTATTCTGTTTTTTGAATAGGAAACCGAAATAATGTTACTATAATCAAAATCTCCATTAAAATCAACTTGTTTTAAACGGTAATAACTTATGCCTTGATAAGGTGCTTCATCAACATCATTATATTTTAAAATAGTGTTACTATTACCAGCTCCATTTTGTTCGTTAACGTACTCCCAATAAAGTGCATCTTTACTTTTTTCAATAGTAAAATAATCATTGTTTATCTCTGATGCTGTAATCCAATTTAAATTGACTTTATTGTCACTTAATTTAGCATTAAACGCTATAATTTCAACAGGTAATGGGTTGGAAGCTGTAGAAGACGCTAAAGTAAATGGACTAAATGAAGTGACTGAACCACTCGTTGAAACAGTACCAGTTGTAAGGTTTCCTGTTGTAGCTCCGTTGCCATGATCTTTCCACATTGTTCCATCCCAACGAGCTACGGTTAATTCTGATAAATTGGTTACACCACAACTATTAACATCCCAAGAAGGAGTCACTGTAACATTGGATGCGCCATTTGTTCTATCTAAAATCCAGTATTCACAGCCACTTACATGATCTATACTTGGATCTTTAAGAGTAATATCATAAGTTGGGTGAGGGTTGTTTTCAAAGTATTGAGCTCTAAAAGCATGAGCAGTATTGCTTGGGGCAGTCATTGAAATAGGTCTGTAAAAAGAATTATTTCCAACAGGAAAAGTAAAGATGTCGTTTCCTCTTTTTTCTATAGGACCATCTATAAATGCATTGTTACTTACAGATGATACAACAGAATTATCATTCATGTATACTATATTTGTTGGAGAAGTAATTATGTTACCTTGATCAAGGTCAAGTTCTAATAAAACAATGACAGGAGTATTTAATGTTATTTCGTTATTTGGATTTGCTGTTTGGAAGCCTCTAAATTCAGGAGTAGGGGTTGCTCCAATTGTGTTAATACTTTGAGCAATATTCCCGTCAAAAATTACATGTCCATTTGTAGCTGCTCCAAAACGAATAGTTGATACTGAATTTATAGTTAGGTTTCCAGCATAAGTACTAGATGAATTATATGAAGGGTAAACTAATCCTGTATTTGCTTTAGTGTAGGTTACATCTGAATTAAAATCATTACCAGTTCCATTTGCAGGCATAAAATAACCAGTTCCTGAGTTTAATAAAGTAGTTGCGCCATTAAAAATATTACCACCGGTAGATGCATCATTATTAGTTCCAGTTTTTTCTAGATATGCTGTTTGATTATATAGGGTACCTCTTGTAATGTTTCGAGGGGCAACAAAAGTAACATCACCACCCCAATTAGCATTGTAATTATATAATAAACCTGTACCAGTTAAAGTTAAGGCATGAGCTGTATTTCCGGTTTGAGTAAAATTTCTAAACCTTAATTCTCCAGCAATAAAACCACCAGCACCAATTGTTATTGTTTTTGTAGCAGCTAATGTTCCTGCACCATTAGCTCCTCCAAATCTTATACCATCAGAAGTGGCATTGGTTGTTTGTACAGTAATATTTTGATTGTATATGTTATTACTATTTACATTTCTGTTACAATAAATTTGAGAATTGGCTGCTCCAGCATTGTTAATTAAATCCAGTGTACCATTAAATATAATATCTCCTTGTTCACCAACATAAATTCTATTAGTTGTAGTAGCAGTATTATTGTTAGTAATTGAAGTTGCTCCAGCAATAGAAACGGTAGAGTTAGTATTATTTGCTATTCTCATATCTGAAGTAGTTCCAGTTCCTGAATTAATCATAGTAACGGTTCCGTTAGCAGTAATATCACCTTGATCACCTAAATAAGTATATAATGCATTTCCAGTTCCATTTTGGGTTAAAGATATATTTCCATTAACTGCTAGGGTAGAAGTGCTTCCAGAGCCTATATACATTCCTGAGTTTCCAGTTCCTGAGTTTGTAGCTGTTAAATCTCCTGAAACACTATGTCCAATACCGTTGTACGCAAAATACATGTGTCTAGACCCTGTATTTGTTAAAGTTACATTAGCAGCATAAGTATCAAGTGTTCCATTACCCAATAATAAATAACCGCTTCCGCTATTTACAAAATCAACATTCATAGCAAAAGTGTTTCCTCCAATAGACTGATCGTCTGTAGCACCTGTTTTTTCTAGATATGCTGTTCTATTATATAAAGTTCCTCTAGTAATACTTCGAGGAGCAACAAAAGTAACATCACCACCCCAATTAGCATCGTAACTATATAATAGAGCAGTTCCTGTTAAAGTTAAAGCTTGTAAGGTGTTGCCAGTTTGAGTAAAATTTCTAAATATTAATTGGCCAGTAGAGAAACCACTACCACCAATATTTACAGTTTTTGTGGCTGCTAGAGTAGATAAACCACCACCATTCCCAAAACGAATTCCAGTTGATGTACTTGAAGAATTAAAGAAAATATTCTCATTAAAAGTAGAATTACCAACTCTTGAGGGCTCTATTAAACTTGAACCAGAAGATGAAAAAGTAATTGTTGAATTATATGTGTTTCCTGATGTACCAGCTAATCTTAAATAATTTGAACCACTATTAGTAATTGTTGTAACTGCATTATAAGTATTTCCTCCATAAGAGGTGTTTCCTGAAGCTCCTGATTTATCAAAAGAGGCTATACCATTAAAGGTAGATTGTTGAATTAATAAACCTGGAGAAGATGTGAATATATCAGCATTGAAAGTTGAATTAGGTCCTAATGATAAAATACCAGTTCCATTTAAAGCAATTCCTTGAGTAGTAGCACCCAATTGTGTAAATTCTTCCAAATATAAATTCCCCGTTCCAGAAGCACCAAATCCAATAACACTAATTGTCTTGGTATTGGCTAGTGCACTTGTACCTGAACTATTACCAATATATATGTTTGTATTGGTAATGTAGTTTAAAAAGATATTTCCATTAAAAACATTTCCAATAGCTGTATGTGCCATATATAACCTTCCAGTATTACTTACAATTAAGGTTACATCTCCATTAAAAGTATCAGCACTTGTTTGAGCAAAATATATTCTACCAGTACCACTATTAATTATGGATGAAGAAGAAGAAAAAACATTACCTCCATAACTTCCATCATTTGATGCACCTGTTTTGGTTAGAGAGGAAGTACCGTTAAATGTGTTTTGACGAATAAATACTCTTGGTGCTGCAAAATTTACATTTCCATTCCAAGTAGAATTTTGTTCTAAATAGAGCGTAGAGGTTCCTGTTAAGGTCATTGCTTGAGTTGTTGCTCCAACTTGAGTAAATCCTCTTATTCTTAATGTTCCTGAAGAGAAACCACTACCACCAACAGTAATTGTTCTTGTAGCAGCTAAAGTTGATGTTCCGGTACTGTTTCCAAAACGAATACCATTTCCTGAAGGTGAATTTAAAATAACATTACCATTAAACTGATTGCCAGTGCTAGTATGTGCCATGTAAATTAAACTTGTTCCAGTATTGTTAATTGTTAATTCGTCATTAAAAATATCAGGATTCGTTGCTCCTAATAATAGGTAATCGGGACTTGAGTTAATGAATAAAACAGTTGAATTAAAAATATTACCACCAGTATTCCAATCGCTTCCAACACCATTTTTTGTAAATGTACATGCGGCATAAAAAATACTTCCGTTTAAATATAATCTTGCAGAGGATGCATTAACAATAGCTCCAATAGTAGTGCCTAAAAATCTTGTTCTAGCAGTAGAATTAATCGATAGAGAACTTGTACCCGGAGTATCATTGATTGTTCCACCAGCAAATTCATTATTTATAGTTCCTATAATATTAAATGTATTTCCATTAATATCAATTACGCCTGAATATGTAGCTGTTATATTTATCGAATTGATTGTTGTAGCAATATCAATTAAACAATTCCCTAAACCATTATTATTAAAAAAAATATCATCTGTTGCTAAAGGAACTGAAGCTCCTCCGGCCCCTCCATTAGTTGTTGACCAATTTGTAGTATTGTTCCAATTACTCGAAGCACCAGAAATCCAATAACGGTTGGCTGCTTGCATTGACGTAATGCTAAATATAAAAAGTAAGAGGTGGGTTTGAATTTTTTTAGTCATTTTTATGCGGTTAGTTACTAGTTTAATCTAAACTAGATTAGTTGGGTAATAAAGTGTGAAACAATTACTGCAACTGGGTGTTTGTACTCAGATAATAAGTGTACAACTTACGCAAAATATGTTATTAAATAATTGAAAAATCGACAAATTAATTTATAAGTATGTTGAAACACAATTATTTACACATAAAAATAATGAGATTATTTTCTTAAAATTTCTATTTCACCATGTAAACCTAATTTGATTAAAGCAGAAGGTTTTTTATTTCCTTTATCAAATTGTTTATTGGTAATAAAATCAACATTGTTTTTTATCTCGTTAGAAATTTCATCAAAAGAAAGTGGGGTAGAAGTACCACTTATATTGGCTGAAGTGGAAACTATTGGCTTTCTATAGTTAAATGCCAATTGATGCGCAAACCCTTCTTTAACCATTCTAACAGCGATGCTTTTGTCTGGAACAAGCATGTTTTCTGCTAAATGATTTCCTTCAGTATAGATTATCGTTGTTGGTTTTTCTGATATGTCAATAAGATCCCAAGCTAATTCTGGCACATCTTTAACATGATAATTTAGCATTCTGTCGTT